>Ga0070741_10005127_pt1 | contig 29483 bp, 32 predicted proteins | sample Coa_R1_4_FD_66440 | JGI IMG/M metagenome (GOLD analysis project Ga0070741, IMG submission 66440) | Surface soil microbial communities from Centralia Pennsylvania, which are recovering from an underground coalmine fire - Coalmine... | ecosystem: Environmental > Terrestrial > Soil > Unclassified ... | reverse complement strand
TTTCAGCGCTCGAGAAGCTCTACGACGACTCGATCGTTTACACGCACTCCAATGGCAAGGTGGATACCAAGGAAAGTTACCTTGTCGCCATCAAATCCGGGGCGACCCAGTATCAATCGATGACCCGCGACGACATCAAGGTCTCTGTTTACGGGCACACCGCGGTCGTGACCTGTCATTGGGAGGTTCACGTTGTAGCCCAGGGCAACAAAATCGATACGAACGCCAGGTATCTGCATGTCTACGTGGAACAACCGAATGGGTGGAAGCTGGTGGCTCACGAGTCCACGCGGATCGCCCCGTAAAATCTGGTGACTTGAGTGGTACCGCGTTGGTGCTGTGAAAGTGATCCTCCCGTCAACGCCGTCGCGCGAATCAGCTTCGCGCAATGCCGGCAGCGGCACGTGGGTGAATATGTGTGTCACGTAACAGAATTCTTTGGGAGTGGCTCAAAGGCCATGCTGGTCACGTAGAATGAAAGGTGCAACCAACTGGCTGCTGCTCAGATTCAAAAAATCCGTAGGCATTACACTCCTGAAAAGCTAGCGGTACTCCGCGAAGCTTTCTCAGCGAATCGTGATCCTCACCGAAATCAAACCAGCCTAAATAATTCCACCCACCAAACGCATGAGCGCCGTTCCATTCATTGGCTCGGAAAACGTCCTTTATTTAAAACGATGATCACGGAGAAGACTACTGCCAGGAGGCAGCAGATGAAAGAGAGCAACCGCAAGAATGGCCTAATCTCGCCGACACTCCGGCCGGGTTTCAGTACGAGCTTTTGGATGGTTCCAGATTTAAGTGTGGCGAAAACCAGGACCAAGGCTGCATAGAGGGGAAAAAGGTCACGCCAGCCCGCAGGTGAACGACCACGTGCCTGACCGACAAAAGGTACAATGAAAAGAAGATTCCAAAGGGCGATTGCTCCAATAATTGCAGACCAACGGACGGGATGCCTGCACCTTGGACGTTTGCCCGCTCGATCCCCTTCGGATTGAATCCTGCATCCCGGATGCCCTGAAGCACAGTCGTCGGATCGTTGAAGCACCAAAAGATAATTCGCCGTGGGTAATCAGGAACTTGATGTCGGATTCGAACTCCCCAAGCCAGGAAGGGAATCAATGCATAGCGTTCGACGGCGGAGACTTGTTCGGGCGTGAAGGAGTAATTGCCCAGAACTCGCGCCTTGATGGCGAGTTGGTCGGATGTCGCCGAAAGTCGAGCAAGCGGCCAACTCGCATTAACCCAGCCGATTTGGGCTCCTCCCGTAATTGTGAAAGGTTGCTGCATGTGCGCGAAAGGGGCTGTTCGAGCAGCTATTTTGGCGTGCTCTTGTCGCCAGGGACGTTCGGGAACGGGCTCTGGCCCCCTGAGGGCGGCAGTTCGCCGAGGATGCTGGTCGCGAGGAATTGTTCGAAGGATTGATGCTCGTTGACGACGTGGTCATGTGCGAGGTCGCTATACAGGAATACGAGCCGGTTGTGGCGCAGGTCGTCCTCTGTGATTTTCCCCTCTTTGGCCGTAAGAAAGGGAATGCCGCGCTCCTTCAACATTCCCATCATCTGCTCCGTCTCTGGCTTTGTCCCACCATGCTCGGTGTAAATATTGATCAGTCGCCCACGGGATGTTTCCCACCAGGCAAGGAATTTGTCCGTTCGAGCATAGAGGGCATCAAACAGCCAGACTTCCTTTATTTGGCCGCCCAGGCCACCTCGGTCCAGGATCGAGGAAATGACCTGGTAACCTCCGCTGTGCCCTGACAGAATAATATTGCCCACGGTAAATGATTTTAGCTTCACGGCCGGACCCTTCTGCAACCTCTCGGCAATTTCGTTGATAAACCGCGCAAAACCGTCCGGGTCTTCGAGCTTGCCTCCGAACGAATCTGGCGCATCGAAGGGACCCTGTGGAACCACGAGCACGGCATTTCGTCTGCTTGCCACCAACTGCTCGATAAGCTGGTAGTGCCGCAACACCGCTTCGACATGGTTTTTCCAGCCGTGAAAATGGACCACGAAATCAACTCGCCCGTTTTGGGAGAAGCCCTTTGGTATGAATATCGCCGCAGTATCATCGGAATAGTGTGCCGCAGCATCATAGAGTTTCCCCTCATATTCGTGGCCGTGGGCACGCTGGGGGTGCGGAAACGGTGCGGATGCAAGGTGCTCGACCAGCAGTGTTCCCTGAGGCGCATATAATTCCGGCAGCGGGTCAGATTGGACTGCGGTCGCAACCAGCACGGGGGACACAAACGCAAGCACTCGTTTCATGCTGCGCAGCAATGTGGCGGAATCGACGAGATGGAACTTCATCGGAATCACGTACCTTGAAACCGAGACGTCTGTCTTTTGACCTCTTCGAGAAAGGCGCGGCGGATCTTGCTCTCTGCAGTGGATTCGCCGCGATGAAGGACGCCCAACTTGACCGGCGGAAATCCCGGCAACTCGATTGCACTCACTTTGGAAGACAGTCTCTTGTCGGGCAATCGAACCGAAAGCCCTAGGCCATAACCTGCGTCCACGTATTTTTCGATAAGCTCCAACGAATCCATTTCCATTTTCGGCAGCCAGGAGACTCCGATTTTGGTCAGGTGCTGCTGGAACTGCTGGCAGATTAGTTCATTGGGGCCAAGAGCAATCAGGGGTTCCTGGATTCGTCCAGTGGCCCATAAATCTTTCGCCGACTTTATCTTGCTCGCCTTTGGTGCCAGCAAAATGAGCGGGAGCGCAACGATCTCAACTGCGTGGACGCCGTGACTGAGGTCGTCGGGAATAAGTGAAATGATGACGTCCAGTTCGTCGCGCTCCAGGCTGTCGATCAGTTCCGGCTGATTCAGCGCGCGCAGAATCATGTTCAGACCGGGAAATTGTTTGCGGACAGCTTCAATCACCGGCGGGAGGTAGTCGCGAAAGATGATGGGCGAGGCTCCAATGCGGATCCGGGCCGCTCCCTGGAGTTTATCTCGCACCTCGGCGATTCTGCCAAAAAATGGCTCCACGAATTTGAACAGCTCCTCACCAGCTGGAGTGAGCTTAAACGGACGCCGCTCGTAAAGGGTCACCCCAAGATCCCGCTCCAAGGCATTCACTTGGGCACTGACGGACGGTTGCTGTATCCCGTAAGGCATCTGCCGCGCCGCCCGCGACACCCCTTTAAATTTGGCGACGTGGTAAAAGAGCTCCAACTGGTGCGGATTCATATCGATCCAATCTATGTCGCCGCGATTTTTATCAATTAACACCGCCCCTACAAGCCCGCGTAGCTTCAAATGCAGCTGCGGCCAATTGAGAAGCGGCCAAATCAGGATGTTTGAGAAGTTTATGATTATTTTTGAGCTTATCGGCGTGTTGTTGGTAGCGGACTTTTTGTCCGGTCTGTTTCACTGGCTTGAGGATGCATATGGTCGGGAGGATTGGCCGGTTACCGGTCGGCTCGTCACGACGCCAAACATCCTGCATCACCATGAACCGCGCCATTTCACGCGGAACGGGTGGTTCGAGAGTTCCTGGCTGCTCCTGTGTTTGGGCCTCGTGGTGCTGGGGGTGGCCTGGGTCTGCGGTTGGCTTACGTGGGAGGCCTGGCTGGTGGTCATACTCGGAATCAACGCCAACCAGATTCACAAATGGGCACATCGCACGCCGGCAGAAAACGGCCCAGTAATCGCGTTGCTTCAGCGTATGCGCCTGGTCCAGACCCCAGGCCACCATGCCCTTCATCACACTGACCCAAAGAACAGCCACTACTGTGTGCTGACCAACGTCCTCAATCCGATACTCGATGGAGTCCGCCTTTGGGATTGCCTCGAATGGGTAATCTCGTGCGCTTTTGGCATACACCGACGAATCGACGCCTCTGTTTCCGTTCGCGAACAGGCTAAAAATGTCACGGCCAAACTGAAGCCAGAACGCCAAAGCCCGGGTTCACGGTTAGCGCTCCCCTGAACCCATTCGAACACGTGGCTCGTCACATGAAGCGCCTGCTGGCATACGACGGAATAGTTGCAGCGGCTGCTCTGCTGCTCTGGATGACAATCGTCGTCATCGAGGTCAAATACAAGGAGCTCTGGTTTTTTAGATATGTTTTTTGGTGCTCGCTTGTCGCGGTCCTTGGAGGTTTTCCCATCGCCGCGTGCATTGCATTCCGAGGGCGGCCAAAGTCGGCTTCAGTTGCCGCCTTCGTTTCATTCATCTTCGCCGCGCCAGCATTTATTTGCATCGGCGTCATGCTCGTGTGGCTTTTCAAGATCGCGATTGGGGGAGGGGTCAGTTAGTCCGAACCCGCAAGCTGACCCAAATCCCGGTTTACTGGGACCGCGCGCTAATCCAGATTGTTGATCATCGTGGCGAACCTCCATCTCCAGGGACTTACGGGCGGCACGTCTCTCGCGAGTGCAAGGAAATCCGATGACTCCAAAATCCCTGACTTTGGCTTCGCGCAGGATTCCAGCCGTTGATGGCTTCGCGCTGGTTGTCGTAGCGATAGGTGAGTCCTAGTTTTAGGGCAAGCAGGGCTGGGAGCCATCCGATGGTGAAAACCGACCGTGCAAAGCGCCAAAGGATACGGTCGAGGCGGTAAAACTGGGCATAGACCCAGTCGGCACCGGCCTGTAACTCACCCGCTCTCATGAGCGCGGGCCGAAACACGACGTGCCTATAATCATAATGGCTCCAGTCACGGTCGGTGATGCGTCCGCCGGAAGCCATGTCCTGGTAAAGGGGCGTGCCGGGCAGCGGCGTAAGAATGTTCAGTTGCAGCGCATCAATGTGTGTCTCTTGAAGGAACCGCAGCGTGCGTTCGAAAACCTTCACATTGTCGCCATCCATACCGACAATCATGCCGGCGATCACGCCGATGCCGGCGCAGCGGATACGGCGTAGCCGGTCAGTATAACTGTCGCTTCGGTTGAACTGCTTCCTCATGGAGGCCAGGTTCTGGTCGTTGGCGGTTTCGAGCCCAATGAACAGGCCGCAACAACCGGCGGCACGCGCCATTCGTAGCAGTTCGGCATCGTCAGCAATCAACACCGAGCACTGGCTGACCCAACGTTTGCGCAAAGGGATCATTTCGCGGAAAAGCTTCAACGCGTATTCGCGCTCGGCAATGAGGTTGTCGTCCACGAAAATGAAATTCCTGGGCAAACTTCGCAGTTCCCGGATGACCTCGTCCACCGGCCGATGATAATACCTTCCATGATGGAAGGCGGTAACCGAGCAGTACCGGCAATTATGCCGGCACCCCCGACCTGCTTGGACGGCGTTAATGGTCGCGTAATGTCGGGCTGTGTTCGCCAGCAAGTCACGACGCGGAATGGGCGAGTGCACATCGTGGGGGTCACCGCGGTAGGCCTGGCGCAGGCAGCCCGCCTCGGTATCCGCCAGGAGCTGTTCCCAGGCACCCTTGGCCTCACCGAGCACCAACGAGTCAAAGTGCGGCGCGGCATCGTCCGGACACAGAGTGGCGTGATAGCCGCCCGCGACAACGAGCTTGCCGCGTCGATGAAACTCGGCGGCGATCTCATAAGCCCGCGGCGCCAGGGCAGTCATAAAGGTGATACCGACAATGTCGCATTCGGCGTCGAAATTGAGCGGTTCGACGTTTTCGTCGATGACGCGAACATGGTGTTGACATGGGGTTAATGCCGCGACAACGGTCAGCGGCAAGACGCTGAAGCGCAGCATAGACCGACGCGGCACTTCAGGCTGTTCGAAGGTCACCCGAACCCGTTCACCAGCGGGCAGGACCAGTAGTATCCGTAAGCTCATGCAGCTCTTATACGCCTGCTGCCGCGGGGCAGGTAATAGATAAAAAGAGACCCGTCATCGATTCGCTCAATAGTGGAAAACCAGTGAAAGACCCGTTGGAGAAACAGTGATTCACGAGTGTTCCCCTGTTATTGGGGTAAGAGGGATCGCCATTCGGCTGCAAGGTCATGCCCGAAAAGACCGTAGAAAAATGCGGAGCCCAGCACAGCATGAGAGAAAGCCAATGGGAGTAATCGTCTGTGCCGGTAAAACATGATGCTCCAAACCATCCCGGCCGCCGTGGTTACCAATGCAGTCCATATATCAGGCAGATGTACGAGACCAAAGCAGGTTCCTGTGATCAGAAACGGCACCAGCAGAAGCTGCTTTGGAAACAGCGCCAGAAGGCGTCCGAGCAAGTAAAACTGCAGCAGCGTTTGCTGCATTAGCGCCCAAGGCAAATAGCAGCCGAATGCAACCAATATCCGCCAATTGAAAATTCTCGCGCCCACGGCGGACCAACCGCCCATTCGATAAGCGATAATGCCTCCAATCGTCAGGAACAACAAAGCCGCGGGCACGGTGATCCAAAAGGCCACGGTCACGCTCCGTTTCAAGCTCCTGTCCGAGGTGGGCGGGGGCGACTTCGCCCAAATGACGCGCTTTGTGTAATGTGACGAAACAGCGATGCATATGAGCGCAAATCCAGCCAAACCGACGTCCAGAAGAGGGTTGCGTCTCGGGAAAAGCATGAGAAAGGCAGTTGTCAGGCAGGCCACAATGGCGAGTTCAAGCATCACTTTTGCACGCACACTCATAGTTTTGGACACTGTTGTATTAATGAGTGAACGTTAGCCGCAGTCGGGAAACACGCGTCATTGAAAATAATCTGCCGCCGATGGATTTGAACTATGATGCCTGGTCAATTCCCGGGTGCTGGTCTCGGCAAAACCTTGCGAGAAGTTATCTGACCGTCGAACCGGGGCCCAAACCCTCGCCGGTCTGGCAGGTCAAGGTCGCAAGTCAACTTGGAGGATTGAAGATCACTTTGGCAGGATTCATTTAACTTGCCCCACTACCGCCTGCGGATGAGGATTCAGCCGACAGCATTACCTCGAGGCAGTATCTTACCAAAACATTGAAAACCGCTTTCAAGTGACTGGCATCTCGACACCTTCAGCCGAGCCTGGGAGGCTCCAATGAGCCAAATTTTGGATGATGGAAGAACCATCGCCTTCGGCCAAGACTTGGATGAAGTCGAGCAGATCTTCGGAATCAAAGCCGGAGATGATCCTTCGCCCGTCGCCCGTAAGGGACTCGACAAACTCCTGCGAGCGGGGCTGCTCGGGCTGGAGTTCGACTCGGGGAAGCTTGATACAATCACTTTTGAACCTGGATACGAGTTCAGAAATCCTCCGTCGCCGTATCCTGAGCCGTGGAAGAACTTCGTGCCAATCGGGCCGATGCGGATTTCGGGAGGAATGGCTCGGGAGGACTTTCTGTCGTATTTAACCGCCTGGGACCAAAGGGCGAAAAATCTCGGGGCCGAGAAGATGGAATCAGGCGATCTAACCAGTGTTCAATTCGCGGTTTCGATTGATCAAGACGAGTTCGCCGACATGATTCACGTCAGCATGGGCCCATCCCGCCGTGCTGGCGGTGGCGGCATTTGGTGCGACGGCTGGACGCTTTTCTTTACAATGGAGTCGAACCGCAGGGACATGGGTGGAAGAATTGGGATCCTCCAATCTCTCTCTGCCTTTCGGGACGAATTCAACACCGTGGCGCGGAGACCCTTGCATCGCTGAAACGATTATTTTTCGGTTTTGCACAGCTGCGGCAGTATTCCAGATAGATGACGCCGGTGAAGACAGACCAAGAGTTGCTACGTGATTACATGCACGGGGCGGCCGAAGGCGGGTTTGAGGCTCTGGTACAAAGGCATTTGGACCTGGTGTTCGGCACGGCGTTCCGTGGTTTGAACGATGCCGCTGCGGCTGAGGAGATTACCCAGAACGTCTTTATAGCCTTGGCCCGCAAAGCGGTTTGGCTCATGGGCCAACCCAGCCTCGCGGCCTGGCTGCATAAAACCACCCTCCTGGAAGTCCGCCATTTTTGGCGAGGCGAGTTGCGCCGCCGCAAACGCGAGAAGGTGGCGGCCGAATTGGGAACCACTATGAAGGACGAAGATTCCTTGCTTACTTCCCTGCGAGGTGAACTGGACGAGGGATTGCTCGAACTACGCGAAAGCGAACGCCAAGCCCTTGTTCTCCGCTACCTCGAGGGGCTTAGCTATCGAGACATGGGCCAAAGGCTGGGGGCGCGCGAAGACGCCGTGCGGATGCGCACCGATAAAGCTTTGGGCCGGCTCACGCAATACTTCCGACGTCGCGGCTATGCGGTCCCGGCGATATCAGCAACGGTAGCCGCTTTCGACGCAGCCACCAAAGCCGCTCCGGCAAACCTTGCCTTGGCGGTCACCCGCTCAGTCTTGGCCTCCGGGGCCGGAGGAAGCCTTACCGGCCTGAAGCTGCTGCTGGCCAGGTTTCTTGGACTAACCCGGGCACAGAGCACGGTGGTGTGTGTGACCTTGGCTGTCACGCCCTTCGTTTGGGGATGGAACTTAAATCGCGTGGCTGAAAACCGATCAAGAGAGGTCCAATCGGGACTCAGTGGCATCCGTGACCAACAGAACGAGGTGGCCGCAGAACTGGCCCGCTTGCAGTCGGAGTCTGCACGGCTGGATTTGATTCTGGCGGACACACTATCGACCCAGGCGCGCTACGTTGCAGCCGATGGAAAACTGGAGGCGCTCAAAGGGCGCGTCCAGAGTCTGCTTAAGGACCCGAACTACCGCTGGCCGGAGGATCTGCCTTATGTCCGCGTTCCGAAAGCTACCGTCCGGTCTCTCAACCTGTTAGCAACGACTGCCACGTTCTCGCTCTCGGGGGAATTGCACGAAACCGCTCTTGAGTTCCTCGGCATTACGGGGGAGGAAAAGGTGCCAACGGAACAGGCTCTCTCTAACTATTGGCAAAGCGTGCAGGAGCTCATGTCGACGGCGGCCTACGAAACCAATCTGCCCAGCACGCAAGCTGGCCGCTTCACGAAAACCGTTGTTGTTCCCCCACTGGGTGATGCCGTGAAAACGCTCGCTGCGAATACCCGTCAGCAACTCACAGATGTACTGGGTTCCGACCGGGAGCACCTTCTCTTTGCCGGTTGGGACCAAGGAGGCATTCAGATCTTCTGGCCGGGCAATTTGTGGGACCTTGCCGGGAACCCACAGGAGTTCGAGATGTGGGTTGAGCCGGCGGGGGCTGGAAGTCAACCGAGGTATGGCGTCGGCTGGCATCAGGGTGGCTCCGGGTTTTCGAGTGATTCTGCTCTCGCGAGCTTTCCAAGGGGTATCGCGACGCGGTTCTTCGCCCCTTGGCTGGGCCAGTTCGGCGTTCCCACTCCGTCGGAATTCTTTGGGGATCAACATGAATAGACTCCTTTGGACACTTTTATCGGTCTGTATCGGTGTGCTTAGTGCCCGGGCCTGGCTGGGAGATGCCACAAGAAGTCAGGACACAGCGGTGCGTATGAAGCACGAAGGCAAGGTTGCAGCAAATCAACTAGAAGCGACGCGAACGGAGCTCGCGGCCCTGCGCACTGAGGTGCAAAACAAGAAACGCCGAATTGAAGAGGCTTCTCTGTATCCAACAATCAGCCCGCAGCTCCTCGCCTTGATCGAGGGAGGCCTATCCGGCGGGACCCCGGCCGCTTGGGCTGAATTGCGACAGCAGCTGGGGATCGGTTGGAGCAGCTCTCCGGATTACGTGCTGGTTTCCAAGCGCGCGGTCAAGCGTCTTCCGTATTCGCGGATCAATGCCAATGCTAAATTCACTGAAGCTGCCTTCGACCTCTTAGCGATCTCGCCTGAGGAGCGCACAGCAGTTAACTCGGTTCTCCTGAGTAATCTAAATCAAACCCTGAACGTCAAATTCTCGGAGCCAAGCGGAGATATTGTCGCGCAGTATACGGTTGTTCCGCCGGATGCTGGCTCTGAGCTAAGCTTGAGCAACAATTTGGCGAGTGGTCTCACTGAGGCCTTAGGGTCTGAACGAACCAGTCTGCTTTTCCCCAATATTTGGCCCGAGTTCAAGTCCCACATTGGACCATCCGAGCCAGAGACGATCACTGTTCGTCAGTCCATGGTGGATGGCCAACCTGATCTGACCTGGGAAGCAAGTCGGGGTAACAGTGTCGTTTCTTCGGCGCCTGTCCGATACGCACACTACCCGGCGTGGTTCCTGGAAATCTTTCCGGGCGGCTGGCAAACATTGGCTGACCACGCCGGATTTCAACTCCCTTCCCGTTTCCATCAATGAGCGAAACCTTCTGCTGAGCCGCCTGTTCAAACGGCCAAAGTGCGATAGGGGGGGTAACGCTGCTTGTCTCCATGCAACACATTCCAGAGCACGGACTGTCAAAGGATTGTAACAGAACATGACCAAAACGGCCGGCCAAAGTAGGTCAGCAGCCTGGACGCGGCGTCTTATTCACGGCGTTTTGCTGTTGGTCGTGCTGGGTGCGGTAATGCTGGGTTTTCTAATTTGGTATAAACCTTCCCCATTCCAGATTACTTTGGCCGGCAAAAGCGGTGATTTAGGCGCCGATTATGGCCGAAAGCTGCGGACTCCACTGCGTTTACTGACGCGCTATTACTTGGATCGAAAGGTTTGCCAAGGCGACGCGAAGTTAATCGAAGCCAGCAGGGAGTTGTCACTCCAGAGTCTGGCGAAGTGGCCCAAAGAATACAGGGAGGAGTTGGATGCCGCTGCAGCTACGGCGCAATTGCCGGTGAGCGCGTTGGCTTTCGGCAATGCGTTCGTGGACCTTGGAAGGGTGCGAGCCGGGTGCCGGAGCGTTGTGCTTTCCGAAACCAATTTGCTGCTTCACGCCCACAACCTGGACTGGGACACCTTGGGAGGACTCGGCCGCTGGACCACTTGTATCGTGCGTCGAAACCCAACGGACGGAAGGCTGGCAACCGTGAGCATTGGGTTTCCAGGAATGATCGGAGCACTAGACGTGATCAACGAGAAGGGGCCTCGCATTATCCTTCAACCAATTTGGTTGGGGTAAAGGAGGAACAAACGAGCCGGTATTCCTGATGGCTAGGAGGATCGCGGAAACGTGCGATTCATTGGAAGCTGCACGCACCAACCTCATCCATGCGCCACCCGGGATGGCGTTCATCATCACAGTTTCGGATGCACGATCAGGCATGGGCAGTGTCTTTGAGAGAATGAACAACCGGGTAACCGAACGCCAATTGCAGCGAGGGTTTGTCGCAGCCTGCAATACGGTTCAAGGGACCAATTCTGGAACGACAAGGCTCGACCAGATGCTCGCTAAAGGTGGGGCAAGAGACCTGAACGACGTTCAGCGAGTTTTGGCGGCCCCTGAAGTATTAATGCAGTGCAACATTTACAGCGTCATTTTCGATTTTCGTCACAACCGATTTTGGCTCGGTTCCGGAGAAATACCGGCCGCCAAAGGCGGTTATCGCGAATTTCAGCTGTTCAAATGATCGGGCGTTCTATGAAAACTCCGTTGAGCATTCCCTGCACGATCCCTTGGGCCGCTTGAGGCAACGGCTTTTCCTTCTGCAGCAATGCCACCTTCTCTTTGAATTCCGAAAGGACTTCCGGCCGGACTTGCTGTAATGCCTGGAGCGTCTGTGCCAACAGGAGCCGGGTCACAACGTTTTGAGGAAATTCCAGACATAGCTGGAGGTTGCCATCGATAATCTCGCGCTCGCCGCTTAGAAAACCAGGTGGCACCCCCTTCATGGCGCCACAGCGCACAGCCAGCAACTGTTCCAGCCGAAGAAGATAGTAGGCAAAATGCGGTGGGCTTGGCACCTGGTAAAACGCAGGCGCTAGGGCTTGTTCGATTTCAGCTTCTTTCACCAAAATCGACAGCAACTTGGAGGAAAGCGCAAGAATTCCCTCCTCCGGTTTCGCTGAAGGAAAAGAGCCGCTCAGAGTGCCCAGGCACTTAGCGTCAATTGTGCGGACCAGGCGTAGCTCGGCCACCCATGGTTCGGAGCTGGTTTTGAGGTAGCAGACAACTACGTAGTCGCTTTTGGGTTCCGTTTGCCGAGCGTAGCCGGCCGCATCTGCATCGCTCCAAGGCACGCCGCCGAGAACGAATCCGGGTGTCGGACTTACAACCCAAGGAACCAAGGTTTGGACTTGAGCCTGGGTACTTAACTCGATTTGTTCGGCGAGGAAAAGCGGCAACGCCCTGCTTAGTCGGCCTGCCGTGTCGGACATTTGGTGCTGAATTCGTTTTGAGTTGGTCGCGATTTCGGCGGCGGAGCCTAGAAATGCGACCCGAGTGAAAGGAATGGCCTTGGCCGGAAATAGCTCGGAGCTCGGCGAATCGGGTTTAAGCCAGACCGGTCCCTGAATCGTGAGCATGGCCATCTGCATCGGCTGCTTTTGGTCCACATGCGTAAGCGCCACTCTGGCCTTGGCAATTTCTGTGTCCCAGAAACTCAGGTTTTGTTTCCAGTCCATCCGGTTCAGCGAATAGAGTTGATCCAAAATGCGCCGGGCAGATTCAAGCTGGCCGAGATCAATATGCGCTTTGACGAGATTGTTACCGACATGAAGGCCGTGCGCGTGCACGTCAAAATGGGGTTCTGTGAGGCTGAGCAATTCGGGCAGGTGACCCGCGTTACCCAGGTCGCCACTCATCTGCATGAGCAGGTCGGGCGGAACCGGCTTCGGGACACCGGCTAAGCATTGGCGATATAAATCCAATGCCTCATCAAGTCTGCGGGCCTGCAATGCATCCCTGGCCAGCCAAAGCTGTGCTCGCCAACTTCCCGGGAGAGTGGCGATGCGCTTTAAGGCTTCCTTGCCGGCTGTTTCACCACCTCGCTCGCGTTGAATGGCAACGAACCAGCCCATTCCGTTGTCCTGGTTCGGGTCCAGTTCGATTCCATGCCAAAGCGTTTCCTCGGCTTTTTGGCGTTGGTTGCGTGCGGAATAAACCTTCGCCAAATTCGTGAGCACGGAGCCGTTCTGGCCATGCTTGTTGATGTGACCGAGGAGAAGGTGTTCGGCATCTTCCAGTCGGCCCAGCTTCGTAAGGACAATGCCATACACGCAGGCTGCCCGGACAGAATCCGGGTCGATTTCATGAAGGCGTTCGGCTGCGGATAGCACGTCCGCAATAAAGCCGTCATTCAAGGCACCAGCGATAACGGAATAAAGCTGTTCGGGATCGTTCCAATGAGATTTGAGGGTGCCCGGTAGCACTTGGTGGCGCCAAGACTCTTTGCTGATAAACACTTCCCGACCATACGAGTCGAAAACGCGGATCATGTTCGGATCTTTGGACGGGTCTGGTGGACTCTTCGGCGACTGTGATATTCTTTGCTCAGATTTCCGAGCCTCAGTTGGCGGAGCGGCAGGCTTCTTTCGGCCAAAGAGATTGTCGAAAAAGCTCATACCGTCCTCCGGCCGACTCAGCTCTCCTGCACGACCACATCGTGCCAGAAAAGCGAAATCCACTCCTTTGCGGCAATGCGGTCGCCGTTGGAGCCGCCGCGCACCGTGTATTCACCATCCAGGAACTTAACCAGTTGTGCCTGCCCGAAAGAGGCAACAATTTCGCCTTCGTCTTTGAACCACGGGAAAAAAGTCTTGTATTTCATGCGCTCAGGGTCGCATGGCCGCATGGACAAAGGATGCCCAAGTCAAAGAAATCGGGAACGAGATATCGTGCGGGTTTCAGGTGAGCACGCTTTTACTTTGGCGGTTCCCAATCCTCATCCAGGTTCCGAATCTCCGGCTCCAGCATTCTCAGTTGGGAGAGCAAAGCGGCATATCGGGCTTTGAGTGGAGCACTGGCGGCGATTGTCCGTTGGTGCATCTCATCCACCTTGGTCCTCAGGCCGGCGAGTTGTTCTCGGGTTGCAACACTCGGTTCGGTTTTCATTCTATTTCCTTTTGATGCCACTCAGGGTCTCTCAACAAGATGACGACAATGGATCGGTAAACCTGGCTGATGCTGATGTCAATCCGGCAGGCCATTTATCGCAAAAGGGTCGACCGATCACAGGTAAGATTGGCGTGTTGAAGGTCGTGTTTGTCGTGTCTCGGGGCGCTCAAAACGTTCTTTTAATTCGTGATTTGCGGACTTAGCATTTTTGTTGGTGAATGCGTCGTACTGGCTCAAGAAGAGACCCATCTGGGCGGCGATTCTGGTGGTTTTTACAATCGGCTGCTGGCTTCAGTTTGGATATCGCCGTTCACCCGCTTCCTGGTTTGAGCTTTACTGCCGAGGCGATCGAGGCCGTTTGCATGAAGACGCAGGACGGGAGCTCAAGGCTATAGCTTCCAAATCTGTCCCCTTCCTGGTTCAAGAAGCTCTGAGCACCAAAGAAGATACACAAACTCGAAAGGATTTCTACGAGCTACTCAGCTCCATGCCAAGAGCACTGCGGCCACGAAAATACGTCTCTTACGAGCAGATGCGCGCCAACGCCAAAGAACTGCTTCGACAAATGAATCCGCCGGCACCAGAGATCATTGCCGCAATGGGGACTTCGCTGTCGATGGTCGGAACCACTAATCGATACCGCGCCTTGAGCCTGCTCAGCGACAGCACAAATCGTGACGAAGCTGCGGCTCCTTATTTCATCGCCGCATTGCACGATAATCTTGAGGCGACGAGGAAAGAAGGCCTGCACTGGCTGTTCATGGAGCACAAGAATAGAGAGGCCGGCATTCCAGATTTAATTGGAATATTACTCGATACGAACGGACCTTCCAGCAGTCATGGGACCCTCTCTCCACAGGTCGAAGCCGCCTTTTCTCTGGGCAGCATGCACAGCAATTCGGTTGCAGCTATTCCGATTCTCAAGGACTGCCTCCAAACCGACACGAACGCCTATAATAAATCCAGCTACGCGCTGGCCTTGTGTGAAATAGAGCCACGCCAGAAAGAAGGATTTGAATTCCTACTGAGCTGTTTGACCAACAAAAACCGTGGTTACATCATGTTGGGAGCCTGGCGCCTGGGTCTGCTCGGCCACGATGCCACCGACGCGATCCCGAGCCTGATTGCCGACCTGGAAAATGCAGATTTCCAGGCCTGGAAAACGATAATCAGAGCACTGCGCAAAGTCGGCGCCACGCCGGAGCAGCTCATGACCGCTTACGTTTCCAAGTTGCAAAGCACCAACGAAGAGTTTCGAGTCGACGCCGCGCAACGAATTATAGGTGTCAATCCATCCAATGAGGAGGCTCAGAACGTGTTGATGAACGAAATAAAGAGCCACTCCGCACGAGAATATGAGGCCGTTCTATCACTGCAATTTGCCGGAACCAATGCGCTTCGCGCGGTCCCGGTAATTGAGACTGCTTTGGATGAAACCAACGCTGAGGTTTTCACCGCGGCAGCGTCTGCCCTGATGGCACTCGGAGCTCCACCCAATACCTTGCTGCCTAAGCTGAAAGTTCCTGCTGAAGGGGATCTAGACACCATCGAGTTGGCCAAAAACATTTTGAAAATCGATCCTGCCGATCTCAGCGCACAGCACACATTGCAGGCTCTCATTCGAAAAGATGTCATTTTCTCCGCGGGAGCCATTAGGGTGCTCATGAGGGCCAAGCCAATCAGTCAGGAAACCACGGAAGTTCTGCAAATAGCCACCAGGAGTGAGCACGAAGCGACGCGCGATACCGCGGAGGAGATTTTGAACAGGCTCGCCAAGAATCTTGAGCCCATTGACCTGGGCGAGGAGAAGCAAGCCCGGGAAGCCGTTGGTCGGTTCGTCCGCTCCATGGTTGACGAATGAAAGAGTGTGCTGCTTGACTGTTCCAGGTTGAAAATTGGTTGAATGTTTCGCAAAGATATTTCGGTTTCGTTGACAGGAACTTTAGCGAAGCAAGGCTTTGCGATGGTGCCTGGCGTCCTGGACGAGGCCGAGCGCACGGAACTTATCGATAAGCTCGGTCCCATAATCGGTGCAGGGCAGCGCGGCATCCTGGGACTGCCGCCCATAGCCAAACTGGCGAGTTCGGACCGGCTGCTGAGCCTAGTCGAGTCGTATTTGCCTGCACAGTCGCAAGCGGTTCGAGCCATATACTTCGACAAGAATCCCAATAGCAACTGGATGGTAACTTGGCACCAGGACTTAACGATTGCTGCTCGTGAGCGAATCGATGTTTCGGGATTCGATCCTTGGAGCACCAAGGATGGTGTGCCCCACGTCCAACCTCCTGTCCACCTGCTGGAACAAATGATGACGGTTCGCCTTCACCTGGATGATAGCGATAAGACAAACGGAGCGCTCAGAGTCATTCCAGGCAGCCACCGGTTAGGACGGCTTTCTGCCGAGGCCATACAGGAATTGCGGATTCAACAGCCTTCGGAGTTGTGCTGCGTTGCCGCCGGAGGCGCCTTGCTGATGCGACCATTGCTGTTGCATTCCTCCGGCAAATCGCAAACTGCGGGACACCGCCGAGTGATCCACATTGAATATGCCTCGTTCGCTTTACCTGGTGGACTCCAGTGGAATGAGACACCGTGAGAAGGGGACTCAAGTCTCATTCCAAATGAACAATGCTTGTCATCCGCTTTTGGACAATAATCGCTGCGCCGCCTGACCAAGTCTTCGACTTGGCGCGCAGCATCGATGCTCACCAAAACTCTGTCCAAGGCACTCAGGAGCGAGCGGTCGCTGGGGTAACTCGCGGGTTGATCGGTCTCGGGGAGGAGGTTACATGGGAAGCGCGCCACTTCGGGATCAAGCAAAAGCTCACCGTGCGCATTACAAGGTTCGAGCGGCCTGCCCGGTTCCAGGACGTGATGGTTTCTGGCGCGTTCAAAAGCATGAAACACGATCACGAGTTTGTCCCACAGCCGCCAGGGACTCTTATGGTGGACCGCTTTGAGTTCGAGTCGCCTTTTGGAATCGTTGGGAGGATCGTCGACCGGTTTTTTCTTGCGAGTTACCTGAGACGTTTCCTGGTTCGTAGGAACGAGGTTCTGAAGAACGTGGCCGAGTCGGAGTCGGAGGATTGGAAGAAATTCATTTGAACCGCCACGGCGCGTCTTGGAATCGTGCGATGCAGCAGCTTTGCCACATTCACCTAGTGTTCACATTCTTTTGGAAGTCGCCGCTGGGACCAGAAACAACACCACTGGCTTGGTCGTGCGCGGGTGGAAATCACCTTTTTCGGGTTTAAGGAAACTGACTGCCCATCATTGGACCAGATCTAGGCCACTGGTCCCCGACTCATTTTGGGCTCAAGAGGTTGGGCCACCGGGCAGCAACGCCGGTGACCCAATTGCGTGAGCCGGTGTTCTGGACGCCGCTGCAATATCAGGTGAAACAAGATGGACGTGAAGCTGGCGATAGATTTTTGACTTGGGCAAAGTTCGAGCGAGTGGAGTTGGCGCCGGTGCTGATGCGAAAGATTCAACGAGCGTTTTAAGGAGGTCGACTGGATGTCCAAAGCACCGGCAAGTATATCCAACTGGTGATGCCATACTTGAAGCTCGCATTGACGAGAAAGCAATAAACAAAGAAACAAAACGCCTTTAACCGGCAGCAAAACTCGATTGCTCGTCAAAGATCCTTGGTTTTTTCCCATATCTTCCCATTAAGCCATTCAATCACAAAGGCTACCAATTCCTCGTTTCCATAAGCCTTACGGTCTCGTGGCTCTCTCCAAATGACCTTCCCGTCAGTACGGAAGAAAGGGTAAAAATGCAGTTCTCGTAGCTCATACGGTGGCGTTCGTTTACCAAAACGTTCTGCATGATCCTCAAAAACTCTAGCCCGAAGCACCGCCCGGGATGCCGAATGTGGGGTCATTTGAACGATTTGAAGTTCCCAGGTCAACCCAAACGCGCCTCTAACGAGTACCTCTGGCTCGTTTGGCTGAATCTGCTGCGTTTGCACGTGGAGCTTTAGCAGTTCGGCCATCTGACTTTGAGCTTCGAGGCCTTTAAGGGTCTGGGCAACAGACTGAAAAGCCTCTCGGACCTTGTAAACTCCCTCAACAGAGTCCAACAGTTTTCCGCTTTTGAATTTTTCAGATACTACTTGGTCAAGTGAGGTGAGCCCGCCAAACGCTGCTTCCAATTTAGTGAGTTCTCGCTGCTTGTCAGAAACCTGAACAGCACGTCGTATCTCCTCCACTACTTTTTCTATTCCTTGGGATGTCGGGACGCCGAGTCTTCCAGCCAATATGGGTGAAAACTTTGCAACCTCCTCTTTTGACACGTTGTGCCACACTGGTAGGATCATCTTCCGCGAAGGACCCTCGAGCGCGAATAGGCCATCGAGTTCGGCCTGGGTCCACTGTTTGCCAAAGAAGGCCTTGCTGAGGACCACCACGCCATAATCGGAGGAGGCCAATCCTTCACCAATTTTTTTGAGTAGGCTGTCACCAATGGTCAGGCGATACTCGTCGTACCACAGGTCGTAATGATTTTTGAGAGTTTCGGCGAGCGGCCGGACGAAATCGTCCTTGTCTTCGGACGCGTGGCAAATGAATAAGCGCATGGCAAATCTCTTGGTGTGCTAGTGGATCGATTTCAAACTGAACATCTTGCGACACCTCCTTCGGGATTTCTTCGAGCGGTTTGCACATTATCAAATCCTGGCCGTTTCACGCTGCCCAAAAACGAATGATAGCCAGCCGATCTCGTTGGATGAAATCCGAAAAGGAGTCGCTCGTAAGCTGACCTAGGCGGGGCGAGGGAGTGGGCATAGCCTGCGAGTTTAACAATTTCGAACGAACCCCTGATTTTTCGTTTGCCGTGCAGCGAAGGCGGTGACTTTCTGCTCAATGCCTTTCATACGAGCATCTTGAGATCGGCTTCTGATGAAGGTCAACCTCGGAGATCTACTTGACCTCCCGGTGATTGCGCGATTCTATTTCGTTCGCTTCCGGGCAAATTCCTCGAGAAAAAAGATCTGTCGGCCTGTTTCGACGGCGACCTTCTCTACTTCTCGGACACGGCGGATAGCCGTTTCAGCGGTGTCGCCCTGGGAAATTAGGTATACCGCGACCATGGTTCCCGTCCTGCCGAGGCCGGCTTCGCAATGCACCGCGACCGGCCGTTGTGCTTGCCGCTGATGATTCATGAAACGGACAAATTCGTCTGCCTGTTCCATGGTTGGCGCACCACCGTCTGGGACAGGAAGGCACAAAAACGAGAAGCCCGCAGATTCAAAAACCGCCCGATCTGATGGAATGTTCAACAGAGAAACGACAGCACGAATTCCGGCCGCATACAAGTCGGGCAACTCATCTTCGTACGCGTTTAATGGCCCACCCAAATTAAGTCTTCGTTCGGGATGAACAAATGGCATCGGCATTCCGGCCAAAACACCCGGAATCACCCACCAGAGCAAACTTCTGTTTGGGAGCTCGCTCATTTCGGCGCCTCGCCGGTTCTTTCTGCCAGTATTTCTTCCAGCGCCGCCTCGAAGAGTGGATATGTTCTGTCGTCTTCCCGCTGATAAAGAACCATTCTCACCTCGTCGAGGTCGTGTCGGACGGTCCTCAGGAAATCGACGATTGTCTTCATCGCGATCGCCGCGGCGAACTTTAGCGGGTAGCCAAACGCGCCCGTTGAAATCGATGGAATCGAAATGCTGTGCAACTTGTTCGCCACGGCGACCTCCAAGCTGCGGCGATATGCACTGGCCAGCAATTCGGATTCGTTTTCGTCACCTCCGCGCCAAACCGGTCCGACGGCATGGATGACATGTCGAGCCTTCAGATTGCCACCGGTGGTGATGACTGCATCTCCGATTGGGCAGCCGCCAATCTTCCGACATTCCTCATAAACTCGCGGTCCGCCTTTGGTGTGAATCGTTCCATCGGTGCCGGTGCCCTTGTTGAGGCGCCAATGGGCCGCGGTGACGACCGCATCCGTATCCTGCTCGGCAATGTCGCCCGTCACCAAACGCAGGAGCGTTTTCCCAATTCTTGTTTCAGCAGGCATGTTGTCCGCTTCTTCAGTTCGAAGGCGATGCTCATTTACTATCAGTTAAACCAGTCGAGCCTTGCTCATCCTCGCCTGAAACCGAGTTTGGATCCAATTCTCGAATGATCTCCCGGCGAGCCCTTTTGAGGTTCACATCGAACCCTTGTAACAATCGCGCTGCCACTCCATCAGGCTCGCTCAGCAGGCCCAGCAACAAATGCTCGGTCCCAATATACTGGTGCCGCAAAGTGTCGGCCTCTTTCTTTGCCCAGCTCAAGACCTTTTCCACTCTTGGCGTCGGTGTGGGAGGTCGCGATGATAAACTGCTATCTCCGAAAGGAATCAACCGTTCCATTTCTTTTCGCATGGCTTCATATTGCACCCCAAACCGCAGAAGAACAGTACAGGCAATTCCCTGGCCGAGTTCCAACAAGCCCAAAAGCACATGTTCCGTACCGATAAACGAATGACCGAGGCGCACCGCCTGCTTCTGAGCCAGTTCGATCACCTTCTGTGCTCTTGGTGTGAAATTCTGAAGCAGCTCAGGCAGGTCTATTTTCGGAGCCTCCGTTAGCTTCGTCCACCATGATTTGATCCAGTTCAAAGCAAGCAGTCCTGTGCCTCAGTTGCACTGGATTTCAACTTCAAGGCGGGAAATGCAATCCTTATAGTGCGTGTGGAGTAGTAACTAGTCTTCGAGATAATGGCTATAAGCGAGTTCGACATGTGGCAACTCTCTTTCAAGAAATTTTAGAGAACGATCGGTAACAAGGGTGCTCTCAAGGGACATTTTCCTCAAACGGCTCAGCAGATGGCCCAGATTCGGAATCCCGCGTAGCAGGTCGATCGTGGTGTCCGTTACGCAGGCCCCGTCGAAACGCACCTCCGTAATCGCTTCTGCTTCGATGGTAAAGCGGCTTCGCCCAACGTAGCTGTGCGTGTGCCGGCATAAGCGGGATAATAGCTGGGCATCGGATTTGGGAAGTGGAGGCGGAGGGAGCCGCGGCCCGGAGATCTGAAAGGTCAGCACCTCCCACCAGGTTTCGGCGTCACTCTCGATTCCGAACATCGTCAGTTTTGGGTCGAACCTGACGCAAGCATCCCGCAGCACCTGAATCCTCCATTGGCGGTGCCGAACCTCGGCGTCGATGGACTGAGCTTTGTCCTCCATGGCAGCATACTGCTCATATTGATCCGCAAATTCCTGAATCGCGTGCCACTGAATGGCCCACGAATCTTCAGGGAAGCTGAAATGGTCTGGCCCATATTCATCAAGTTCAGCAACGGTTTCCGGATAATGGAATGGCAACACCAGATTGCAGGGATACACCGCCACCTCGCCTCGATCGCCAACCCCGACCAGACAAGCACTCCATTGCTCGGGCGAAAGCTGCTTCTGCGCTCGCTGAATCTCCGCCCATAGAAATGCGCGGACTGCTTCAACTGAACCGGGTGCGGAATCACTCATCTCGGCTGCTGGAAGACGTGCCTGCGCGACTTCGCACCACCCGTTTCGGCTTTCGATGACGAGAAACTCACGACGTGCGAATCCGAAGCCTAGTCAAAAACCTCATTGCCCGATACCACAGGCTCTCCACGAATCTTAGCAACGATTTCGGAGTTTGCCGGGATTCCGATTCCTTCTGAAATGCCGCAGGATCATATAACTCGGCCACCTGATTATCCACGGTCAGTGCCTGGGCTGCTGGCCTTCCATAAATGCCACCCAGGCTTCGTCCCGCATCACTTGCCTCATCATCTGCCGCGTTAATCACATCCCTGGTTGCCTTACGGAACTGTGATATCGCTTCGCCAAGTCCCCGGGCCAATTCGGGCAGCTTTTTTGCGCCAAACAGAATGAGGACCGCGGCAAGAACTAGGACTATTTCGCCTCCCCCGAGGTTAAACAAAGCAAGCATCAAACAATTGTCCGCAATGGCCTGCATGCCGGAAGTGTATCCCAGCCGATGCGACACGGCAACAACGGGCACCCTCGTGCCACGCTCAACCTACAAAGCGGCGCCGCAACGTTCACACCGACCCGTTTGCAGCACTGTTTTCCAGCCAGTTTTCGCGATGAACTTGCCACAGGACGCACACATTAAATCGTGCTTTTGTCGTAACAGTGTCAGTTTGCGAAACCACCACCAAACAATTAGGCACAAGACCGGAACTACAATGAAGACCAGAAGCATCGGATATGGAAACTCGGATCCGCGGCGCTTAAAGCAAACTGACGCAGCCACGATTAAAACGCCGACCATGGTCGAGGCGACAACCGGGGCATTGAGCCGCGGTAGGTCGCGTTTAAACGCCCCAATCCTGGTTGCCAATTCTTCTCGGATCATGCGTGTTCTCGAACAGCCAAACAATGCCATCGATTAAAGATCACCCAAGACCCTGCGACTGACGTCGCCAGTCCGCACAATAAAATCCCCACTCCCGACCAAAGGCTTGGGCCAATTGCAGACTTCGGTGGAACGGCGGCAGCGACAATCCGAACCGTGTCTCCCCAAGAGACCGCATCATCACCGCCCGTGGGTGTCTTCGATTTTGCAACGTAATCCAAATATTTGAGGTGTTGTTCTGTTCTGAAATTGGAATACCGTTCGGCGATGGCATTGGCAATCCGGGCCGCTTCTTCCGGACTTTTATCAAGCACTGAGATCTCAAGAATATCCTCTCGTAACGATCGCAGAATCAACCGTTTCCGAAGCAGAAGAAGCGCTTTACTAAGATCGACTTTCTTGCCATCCACATTCGCGACCAGATTCAGCGTTTCGATCGCGTTGCTCAGAATAATATCGGACTGGATCACCTCAAACTCCGTCTGGATGAACCATGGATCATAAACCCCGGGAGCGCTCTTGTGTTTGACCTCAATGCGTGCCGAAGCTCGATAAAGTACCGGGCTTAACACGACCCGCATCCCGAGAGTGCAAAGCACAAGCCCGAGGATCAAGACCGCTGTTCCCAAGAGGGCTTCGAATCTCATGGTCTGTGCGCGCCTTAATTCTCACTCCCGCTCTGCTTCGAACTGTAGCGCCTCAAAACATCATCGAACCGCTTGTTTCCCATCGCTGCCAGGCAGGCAACAAGCCACATCTTCTCCGGTTCTTGCAGGGCCGCGCGGGGATAAGGATGGTCAACCGAAACCTCCATGGGCTTCGCAAAGTGGCAGTCACCAGCGTAAACCACCGCCTTGCCGGAAGCTTTGTCACCAACGAGCACCCATTGTTCGCCGAATCCGTTTTCAAAATAGCTGACGAACTTGCCCGTGGCATCGACCTTAGGAGGCGTCCCACATTCCGCTGTGTGCAGATTATCAATTTGCAGGAGAAGAACTCCTTTGTGGCTCTTCGAGATCATGGGTTGAATATAACTGGATTAATTATCCGCCGGCAGATGATTCCGGTATCCACGCACCGAACCCGCCTCCGGGAGCCCGCCTGAACCCGACCGCCACCAAAACACGCTGGAACATTGCCCGATACCATGAGGGTCGTTTCACTTCGAATCGCTCTCGCTCGGTCGGTTGTTCAATGCGCATGCGTTGGATTGGCAGGCCGGCGTCCTGCCAACGGCGAAGCACATGAGCAAGATCGATTTGAGGTTCAACCTGCTCTCGTTGCACCAGTACCACGCCCTTGATTCCATGGGTTATCAGGTAATTCGCCGAGGGAAAGTCCGTGGTAAAGCAGACAGACCGATTGTCGAATTCGTCTGGCAGCATGCGCACGCCACCCCCTTGCCGATTGGCGTCCAGGAGAAAGACAGGAGGCGCTTCTGGCGGGATTTCCAAAGCCGCCAGCTGGTCGGCACCCTGGCGGAGTGCGCACACAATCGGGACCACATCCACCGCTGCTACTGGCCGTTGTAGGGCCGGGTCAAGCACGGGCATGCCGAACGGTAATGGGATCGCGTTGTAAAGGGGCACTGGACGATACCCGCGACTGGCCAGTGCGATCCCGAGCCAAACGCCTTCGTCTTTAGGCAAATCCAGCACCATGGCGGTTCGTTCTTCGCCCGCGGGCGCCCAGCCCACCTCAGGGAAAGTCCCGGTGTTCAGAGGAACGCGGGAAGCCGAGCCCATGTGAGCAAACAAAACTGGCTTCACCCAAGTAGCCCAGATTGAGTCATCGGGTGACCAAGCGGCGAAAATCGCTTCGTTAGTCATCTTTTTCCAGGAGCAGGGCAGCGTCGACCGCAGCGAAGTCAATTAAGGGCTTCTCAGCAAGGCGCACGTAGGCGCCCGCAGTCCGGCCATTTACAGTGTAAATACCAACACACACGTGTCGCGGCCCCACAGGTGTTGGCACCGGCACAGATTCGAATCGTCGTTGGGCAACCCACCGACCGGGCCTCAGCGAAACACTCAAACGGGTGTGCAGCCAGTGCTTTGCCGACATCAATTCCCGGATATTGACCGTGTCGCCGGTGTTGCACATCGCGGTTTTCACCAGCCAACTTTCATCATCGGACCAGCCTATGTGCCGCGGATCACGGGTTTCCGGGAGCAACGCCCGCCAGGTGAGAAGGTCAACTGAAAGCCTGTCCCAGACGAGGGGAAAACGTTTGCTTTCGCTGATGATGGCCAGGGCGGGATTCGCAACCGGGGTATTCCCGCCGCGAAAAAACAGCCGCCAACCGACGCATTCTGGCAAGCGAGAAATCCATTCTGCCTGGTAGAATCGAACAAGGGCGCCAAGCGGACCACGATGCCACAAGGTATCCAAATATGCGTGGCCCTCCCGCCATCGGATTTGTTCCGGTTTGGCAAGGTGCGCCTGGCAACCGCGCCGACGCAGTTCCGTTGCGAGGAACGAAACGACCTGATGATCTTCCATGTAACCTGGAGCTGAGAGTAGTGCGACGACTCCGCCACTGCCAATAAGCCCGATCAGTGAATCGCACCATCGGTGGCCCGGATTGCCTGCCGGTTGCAGGTCGGAAAAATGCTCGGCCATCATGGTGGTGAAGTGCGAGGACTCGCTGAACCCGCCCGGCACGTCACTGTTCGCCTCGGAAATACGCCAACCTTCGGTCGTGAGATGGAAATCAAATCGAATGATTCGTCCTGCCGCCGGACTCAGTGGAGGGTCGTCAGCCAGGAGCTCTTGAAGCTTCCGCGGCAACCCCAATTCGCGCAGCAGTTCGGGCCGCCAGGAGATTTCCCGCTCAGCTTCTGCCGCTTCTGCGGCCAGTTGTTCTGCCCACGCGCTCAATCGATTCCAAACCCTGCGTTTCATCACTAATGGAAACGGCGCCAGGGTCGTCATATCGCCAACCTGCGAATCCCACTTGCATCCCTCGAGGGCTGCGCGGCGCCGGATATTCAGTGAGATTTTGGGATCAAGGGCGCTCTCGGCGCGAATACCGGGCGCCCGGGTGAACACCCGGGTTTGCACTGTGTTCTGGGGAACCGCCAGACTGGCCGTCATGAAGGCAATCCCTCCCATCGGCCGAGCTGATAAATCCGCGCCGTTGCGATTGCGACATACACAAACGATGGCCCTAGGCCGTAGCTGAACCACGGCCGAACAAGGGCTGTTCGGTTCGGGCGGGCGAGCGATTCGACACCCAGTGCAAACGAAGTCAGTGCAGCGGCAGGCCAACCGTCTTGTGCAAAATCATGCACGGTCGACGACTCCGAGTGCCAATCGCCGGCTACAGCGCGCCCAAGAATCAAGCCTTCGGCCAACAAGAAACCGCACAACCTGATACCCGAGGCCAAATCGCGTTCTTCCGCGATAGAATCCGAACCGCGCCCGAACAATTCGAGCAAAAACCAGAGCAGGAAGAAAACTAAAGTCCCCAATCCCGCCGAAAAGATGTTGTTCCAATACGACGGCCCCTCTCCCAGGCTGCCCCCCACATAGATGAGGGCCAAGGCAAGGATAGCTCCACAAAGCCCGGCTAAGGCTGCCGGGTTTCGACGTTCGATGACGTCGTCAGCAATAGAGAGGCCTAGCCACGAGAACAAGCGCGAGAAGACAAAAAGCCAGACCAAGCCTACCAAGCTGAGCCAAAACACCTGGTCCAAGTGGCCGCGCACTTCGACCGCGCCAAAGCGCCAGAGACCTGAGGCGATTAAAAGCAGGCTGGCTCCAAAACAAAGACGAGTTACGCAGGCAAACGTCTTCGATTTCCTGAACGCCTCTGCGAGACTCGATGAACCTAAAGCCGCCACAACCGAAATTAACGGGGGTCGCTCTGTTCATATCAATACAAAGTTTCGATTGGTTGGAATCATCCGCCGCTGGATGAGTTCAGACAGGCGTGGCCGTCCTGGAAATGCTTGCGGCTCGTGCAAAAGACGGACACGGCTGGTTCCCGGCCTTGCTTACGGAATCCGGCCCGTAAAATACCAATGAGACGTACTGTCGGATCGTAGCACCGGGCGTGACATTTTTGCCACTCAAGGCAAGTCCTTAGAACGTAAAGGACTAACCGGTGTAGTCGATCGAGAATTCCGACTCTATTTGTCAGGCTCCGCTATTGCTGGCACTGGCTCGTTCGTGTCCTGGGAAGCCGCTTTGGCGCCAAAAGCTATGGCGAGGTATTTGGATTGCTGGTCGCGAGAGAAAGGGATGAAGAACGCTCGCGCCTTTCCTTGAGGTGGCGTTGGGCCTTCGTAGGAAATCTCCGCGCTAATCGGGTAGCGTGCGCTGTTGCTGGCATTGTGGCTTACTCGGTAGCGGATTCGGAACCTCATCGATTGCCGATCCCGACCCATTCCGCAAAATCCTTCCCCTTTGCCACTGGCCTCGGAGTTGTCGTAGCTCCAGGTGTCCGATCTCCATTGATAGATTTCTGTTCCCTTCCTGGTAGCATTGACCAGGAGGCCGGAATTGGTAAATGCTTGCTCAAGCAGGTTGGTAAGAACTGCATCTTCGATTTCCGCCATTTGAGCGACTGCCGTGTACGGCTGTGCAAGCGTATATACACCAGCGCTGGAAAGGGAGTTGCCCGGCTCGCGCAAGTCAAGTGGCACCAGCCGATCAACCGCGCCGGCATCAGTCTCAAATACTTTGTAATTCAGCTCTGTTCCCGGTGCGACACCCCAGCCGTAGCGAGCTTTGCGACTGGTTTCGTTCAACATCATGTAGGCAGGAACAAGAAACGTTACAGCCAAACCGGAGACGATGGCCCACATAAGCAGCTTGCGTCGCGGGCGCGCGCTCGTGCTGGGAGCCTCGCCGCTGGCCTTACCGATTACCGCGCGCCAAACCGACCCGACGATTAGATAGTTCACGCACGCTGCCGTGAGACCAATCAGCAAACAGTAGAGAGCGAAATCCCACAGGTTACGAAACGTCGAACCGCCGAGACCTCGGTGCGCTGCCAGCATTTTCGCGGCGGAACTGAAAATGAACAGAATCACGAAGTCCGCCACCAGAACTGGCAAGAAAAGCCCGTCGAAAACAGCCAATCGTAATCCCCGAATACGCCCGCCGGGGCGGCGGATTTGAGCCACCGCAATCCATCCCACAACAGTACCGATTAATAGAGCCGCGAAGCCGACAGGCAGCACAGCCCGATTGAATAAGAGTTGCGGGAGCGTGCGACCGAAGTTTGGATCTCTGGAGGAAGGCCAATCCAACACCCACGACAGAAAAACCAACAGGAAAACCCCAACCAATCCTGCACCCGCGAGGGCGGTGCGTGATGTGTATATTTTCGCGTGAGCGCCTAGGGTTGGCTGGGAAGCTGCCTGAGTTCCCGGAGCGAAATCCTCAGCTTCGGCCCCGATTACCGGCGGAACCGATTCGTTTTGTTCCTCCACTTCAGGCTCGATTGGCCCCCTTGGCATCTGCGTGGTCCCGGCTGCAACTGTTTCCACGACTGTCTTGAATTCACCGGCCGTTTGAAAACGTCGCTCAGGGGTACGCTCCAAGGCACGCAAAACAATTTCATCCAACCGCACATCGATCTGCACTTTCCGGGAAGGTGGCTCGATCCGTTTGGCAGGGAGTTCGCCAGTCAACATTTGGTAAAACACGACACCGAGCGCGTAGAGATCCACACGGTGGTCAACCTCGGCGGGATGTTCAACTTGTTCCGGCGCCATGTAGTTCGGTGTCCCCATGATTTTTCCCGCATCCGAGAGGCCCTCGATTTGCACCGAAGCCTTTCCGGCCTCACTTACCTCCGCCCCTGTTCCGACCAGCTTGGCTAAGCCAAAGTCCGCCACCTTAACACGCCCCAACCGGTCCATCAGGATGTTCTCGGGCTTGATGTCCCGATGGACAATGCCCTGGTCGTGGGCGTATTGAAGAGCGTCGCAAATCTGGGGGACGATGGCTAGAGCCTCACGCGGGGCGACCCTGCCAGCCTGTAAGAGTTGGCGCAGACTCACGCCATCGACGAACTCCATAATGAAATAGTAAAGCAAAGCCGGAGCTTGGCCTCCCCCACCTTGGGCTTGGCCGAAATCGTAAATTGTGACAACTCCTGGGTGATTGAGTTTGGCCATCGCTCGGGCTTCGCGGGCGAAGCGCTCGGCAAAGGCCGGATCCTGGCCGATGCTCGGCGGCAGGATTTTAAGGGCAATAATCCGATCTAGTTGCTTCTGCCTCGCTTTGTAGACCGCACCCATGCCTCCTTGGCCAATGAAGGAGAGGATTTCGAACTGGGGAAATAATTCAGCCAAGTTCTCCAGAGAAGGCGGTGTAAATCTGGCCTGTTTTGAGGGATCCGCACCACCGGTTTCGGTGCCGAAGCCAGCTTTCATCAGACACTCCGGGCAAACCCCTTGTGGTGCGTCCAAAGCAAGCTGTTTTCCGCAACTGGGGCATATTCGCGCTGTGTTCATACAGATTCTTTCATCCAGTACTGACCAGTTTAGCGCGAAAGGTTACACTGAATTTGCCGAGCAATATCCTCTAATGGGAGGCGAGCACGCCGATTAGGTGACGCATCTCAGCCTCAACCTCATCTGCCGACGCGACGGTCTGAGCGACTTCTTCCCTCAATAACTGACGATATCGTCGGCGAAGACGATGCACCGCAACTTTAATCGATCCTTCGCTCATGCCAAGTACCTCCGAAAGAGCCGAGTAAGGTTGTGCATCCCGCTCGCCTACCAGACAAGGCTTCAGGAGTTCGAACATCTTCGCTTTGTTTTCACGTTCGAACTCGACGCTCAATCGATGGAGGACCGCATCCAGCAAAGTCAGCGCCCACTTCCGTTCGAATTGTTGTTCCGGCGTGGTGTCAGCTACGGGTTCATTTCCGTAACGCGTCTCAGCCGCGTCGAGCTGTTCCATTTGCATCCCACCTCCGCGCTTTTGCGCATGGTCTTTGCGCCATTCCTTGGCGAGAAAATGGTTGAGTGCACCCAAAAGAAAGGAACGAAAACGGCCGCGTTGAGGATCCGCCGTTGCCACCCAATTCTGTTCCAGCAATCGCGCGAAAAACTCCTGTGTTAGATCCTGCGCATCATGGGGTGAGCGGCCACGCCGTCGCACGTAAGCGTAAATCGGAAACCAGTAAATCTGACAGAGCTTCCCCAAGGCGTCGCGCGCACGGGTTGTGTCGCTACGCCCCGCATGCAACACGATCGACCAGTGCGTCGTGGCGAAAACGGGACAACCACCTTCCTGTACAGCAGCGAATTGCTCCGTGGAACCGGTAATGGAATCACTCGTGGCGCAACGGGCCAGATGAGCGAATTGGGCGCGAGTGAAAACGGCGCGGTGGCGTGTGGTGAACTTCGCAAAC
>Ga0070741_10005126_pt1 | contig 29497 bp, 30 predicted proteins | sample Coa_R1_4_FD_66440 | JGI IMG/M metagenome (GOLD analysis project Ga0070741, IMG submission 66440) | Surface soil microbial communities from Centralia Pennsylvania, which are recovering from an underground coalmine fire - Coalmine... | ecosystem: Environmental > Terrestrial > Soil > Unclassified ... | reverse complement strand
TCGTAATCGGCGTCCTTCATGAAGTCGTTCTCGAGCGCCCGATCCTTGGGCCGCATCTTCTTCGTCGTGCGCTTACCTTTCGATGCGCCCCGATGCACATCGAAACTCTGGTGATGATGCAGGCCGGCGAACGACGACAGCCCGGCGGCGATGGCGTTGTTCGAGCGCGGCTCGACTCGCACGTTATACGGAGGATCGGTGTTGATCAGATCGACCGCCGCGCCCTCCACCAGACGATCGACGTCTTCACGATTGGCCGAGTCGCCGCAGAGCAGGCGGTGCTCGCCCAGCAGCCACAGATCGCCGCGCCGCGAGACCGGCTCTTCGAGCGGCTCGGGAACAGCGTCCTCGTCCGCGAGACCCGCGGCTGGCTCGGGCGCCAGGAGCCGGTCCAGTTCGGCCTGGTCAAAGCCGATCAGATCGAGGTTGAAGTCGGCGTCGTGCAGCTCAGTAAGCTCTGCACGCAGCAGCGCCTCGTCCCACCCCGCCAGCTCTGCGAGCCGGTTGTCGGCCAGGATGTAGGCCCGCTTCTGGGTTTCGGTGAGGTGATCCAACACCACAACCGGAACCTGAGCGAGTTTCAGTTTCTGCGCCGCGAGCAGCCGGCCGTGTCCGGCAATGATGCCGGCGTTCGTGTCCACGAGGATCGGGGACGTCCAGCCGAACTCCAGGATGCTCGCCGCAATCTGCGCAACTTGCTCCTCGGAGTGGGTCTGCGGGTTTCTCGCGTAGGGTATGAGCTTCTCAATCGGCCAGTGCTCGATTTTCGACGCCAGCCAGACTGCGTTGCTCATCATCGTGGACGCTCGCGCTTCACTTCCTGATGTACGGCGCCTCGGACGGCGTGCCGTCGGGATTGGCGAAATGGGCCAGCACGGCGGTGAGGCCCTGCACGGCCGACAGTGTCACCATCGCCCAGAACTTCCCCTTCGCCGGCAGCAGATCCTGGGTGGCGTTGATGCCCTGCGCCGCCAGCGCCAGCATCTGGATCGCGACGTTCACTGAAAATTTCATCTTCGTCAGCTCCTGGAATTGAGAGAGAATCGGCCGCAGCCGCAGCCAGAGGCGGATTTCGCGGATCACAGTCTATCGGCTCCGGCCGCGTCTACCGCTTGCTGCACCAGCCTCTGGAGACACGCCAGGCAAATCGAGAACTTGTGTTTCCAGCCTGGTAGCTCGAGGGCATGTCAACCACGGCAAACGGCGAGGTTGACGAGGTAAGTGGCTGCCCCGCAAACACTTGCGAGTTACTTGTCAACGTTTGTCAGCCCCGAAAAATTCGCTGGCGCTAGCCACAGCGTGCGGCCTTTCCACCCTCGGCCGGCCGCTCGTTCCGAGGACCCAACGCGGCTTCACGGCTCGGCAGAGGGCGGGCACCTGGGGCATAGCGCCTCTGGTATCTTGGTGTTTGGTGTGCCAGGAGGCAGAGCTGGCATGGACTACCGCAAGATCATCACGATCGAGCCGGGCAAGATGGGCGGAAAGCCTTGTATTCGTGGCCTTCGGATCACCGTCTACGACGTGCTTGACTATCTCGCCTCGGGCATGACCGAAGATGAAATTCTGCGAGACTTCCCAGACCTGACCCGGGAAGACATCCGCGCCTGCCTGGCCTTTGCCGCCGACCGTGAGCGCCGTCTCGCAGACATCCCCACGTGAAGCTTCTGTTCGATGAGAACCTCTCTCCTCGACTTTGCGAGGCACTCGCGGACCTGTTTACCGAGGCGATACATGTTCGGGAAGTCGGACTTCCAGCACGGTTTCGCGATCGTGACCAAAGACGCCGATTTCCGTCAGAGGAGCTTTTTGTTCGGTCACCCGCCGAAGGTCATCTGGGTGCGATTGAGCAATTGTTCCACGGCGGCCATCGAGGCTCTGCTGCGTCGCCGGGCGGTTGCCATCGCTGAATTTCTCGCCGACGAGCAGAAAGCCTTCCTCGCGTTGATGTGAGGCGCCAGGTCCGCATGCTGGTGTGTGGAGAGCCTCCGTCTCGATGGCCGGGCAGGGCTGACCATCGAGCTCTCGCGACCTCCTGTATGAGCCCGCGCTCGATCGCCAGGAACTTCCCTCCGGGCCGGGTCTGGAAGGCATTCATGGCACAGCCATACGCTCGCTCACGACCGCGAGAAAGATCGGCCGCAGCTCGTCGCCGCGTCCGAGCCGCCGCAGCCGCCAGCATAAGAACCCGTTGTCGAGGTGTTCCCGGAAGCTGTACCGCGTGCCCAGGTAATCCTCAAGGCGCACCGGCTTGGGATCACCGGGCCGCCGGTGCATCATGCAGCGCGCGACGCGCCCCTTCTTGTGCCGGACGATCTTGATCAAGCCCAGCCGCTCGAGTCGGGCCATGCGTTTTTCACTGATCCAGTCGCAAAGCTCGCCGTCGGATGAGTACAGCGGGATTCCGCCCTGCACCGGGAGACACTCGTAGCGTCGAGGATGCGGGATGGAGTTTTACGAGAGTCCCGGCGCTCGCTGGCGTGGGGTGCGGGAGGTTTCGAGAGGCCCCGCTGGCCTCTGGGGGAACGCGTTGGGCGCGTTCTACTCGATCAATAACACGGGCCAGCTTTCACGTCAAGAGAAAAAATCATTTCGGGCGATTGCTGTTTGAAACGCGCCGGGCGACTCGTGGGCGGCTTGGGGATCGTGGGGCGTTCTCTATATAGGGCGAGGGTCATGTCGTCGTGCTACGAAGACATGCGAGCGAAAAACGATGCCCATGCATCCCATGATCGGGACGGCGCCGAGAGACAAAGACTTGCCATGGGCAGCATCAAAAACCAGACACCGCCCATGGTGCCCATTCGTTTTGGACTCCAATTGGACTCCGGAGTGAGCTGTCGAAGGAAGGCGAAGACGGTAACTCTTTGAAAAGGCGTGGTGGACCTGAAGGGATTCGAACCCTTGACCTCTTCCATGCCATGGAAAAAATATCAATCACTTACAGACAGCCCTCACTGAAAACAAAAGACTTCGTGGCAGACGATTTGGACCTAAATCGGACCTAAACAGGCCCGAACCGGCGACCTTGGACCTGGACCGGACCTGAAAAAGATGGCCCTCCGATCCCGTCTCCATTGTGCGCGAAGGATTGGCACGCCACGTGCCTCGCGCGCACGCGCGCGGTCATACGCCGACGCCCCGTGAGAACTCAGTTCACGAAACAGGAGACGAAAAAATCGCTTGCCTATATATGCATGTGGATGGCCCCGCTGGCGGTTATCAGGCATGCTGCAGCGCGTCCTCGACTGCTTCGGGATGCTTGGCGATGACGGCAAGCAGGATTCGCGCTGGCCCATCGGGGCGCGTTCGTCCCTGTTCCCATTCCGCACTGAAGCCGGTGCGAAGCCGAATCGCGCCGCTCCTTCACCTCGTCGCTGAGCCGGGCTGCCGCTTCGCCGACAACGGTCAGCCGATGAGCGACCACAAAGCAGATTGTCTCATCGGTGAGGAATTCGGCTTCCGTACGGCCACCGATCGTCCTGGCAACCGAGTCCAAAGCTTCGAGCATGTCACGAAGGCGCTGCTGTGTCACGCCGCATAGATCACTTTGGCCTCGGCAAGAATACCGGGCCGGATCAGCGGCCTCAAAGATGGCTTTACTGCCAAATCGACGCGCCGGCCCAATAGTGCAGATAGTTCCCGCATCATGGCAGACAAGCCAAGAAGGCCCGGCCGAGCCCCAGGCAGGAAGTCGACCAGCAAATCAATGTCGCTTCTCCGGACGCCAACTCGCCGCGGACGGCCGAGCCGAAAGCGGCGAGTTCCTTCGCCTGGTAGCAGCGGCAAAGTTCGGCGATCTCGGCTTCGGGCAACTCAAGGCCAGCAGCGATAGTCATGAAACCCATCCTTCAGGCCTATTATCCCAATTTGAACGACCGGCGAGGCCCGGTAGTGGTGCAACCCCACTACCCGAGGCCCCGCTTCATATTTCTCTCCGTATCGTGAAACAGGAGACGAAGAGAATCACCCCGGTTGGGCCGCCCTCGAATCAAGGAGTGGCCGGTGGCCTTGGCGCAAGGAGCCGGAGTAGATCCACATCGTTCATCACGGCAATGTGGTTCTCCTGGCAGAATGCAACCACGTCCGGTTGGAACAAATCCCGATCCCGCGTGCAAAGTACGTCTGCCCCACCGTCCACTGCGGTATACACCACCGGGTCGTCGTCCGGATCGGAAAGCACCACTGGCTTCCGAACGACCACGTCGACAAGCTCGGAGATCCGGCGGAGGTAATCAACGTGTTCTTCTATCTCCTGCTCACTCAGGCCATGGCGAGCCAGCAGCCGAGGATACCGTAGGACTCGCGCAGTTTCATCCAGAAGAAAAGCTGAAGTGATTAGCGCGTGCGCGCCTTCAAGGATCGCCATCAAGACTTCGCGCGCCGGTCCGCTTGAGTGGGTGTTAGCTCTTACCAGGACACCCGTGTCCAGAACGATCCTCACGGGCGATGATGGCGAATGTGGTCAACCGCTTCGTCAATCAGCTCGTCGAGCTCAGCCTCCGGAATATCTTTGACCCTCGCTGCAGTCTTGTCGATCCGTTCTTTCAAGCGGTCTGCCAATTCCGTTCGTGCAGCTCCGTTGGGTGCCTTGTGAGGCCGATACGCCATTACGCTGACGTGCTCTTCGGGCTCCAGCGGCCGACCCAGAAGGCGGCCCACAGCCTGACGTATGTCCGGCGGAAGCTCGCTGGCCTTATGAAGCACGCTGCTGGGCATGACTGTTCCCTCTTGCCCTTTTATTTTAGCACCTTATGCTCGGAGTAGGTTCATGCTTACTGGACCACTGGCGTAGCAGGCACCACATCCGCGAGACTGTGTGGGGTGTCCGAAGTAGACGGCGCGACAGGCGAAACCTCGGTTGCCGGCTCGTTTTGCTTCTTCTCGGCCTCGGATAGCTTCTGCTGGATCCGGCGTGTCAATTCGTTCTGCCGTTCTGGCGCCACGAAGGTGTATTCGCCGGTCATTTCCAGGCCGCTGTGGCCAGCGATCTTCGATGCTTCGATGGCGCTGCCGCCCACCTGCTGCCGCCAGGTGATGTTGGCGCGCCGGAACGAGTGCGGTCCAAGGCCGGGGAAGTCGCAGCCCTCGGCTTGGGCCGCCTGATGGAGCGCGTCGCGCACGCCCGAGTCCCAGAGGGGCTTGCTCGGCGCACGCTTCTGCTGGAACACGAAAGCATCCGGCCTGGCGCCGTCCTCGGCGGCTTTCGCACGGTAGCGCTCGACCAGATCGCCGATTCCGACGATGCGCCGGCTGCCTTCGGTCTTCGGAGGGCCAACGTCCTGGTGCCATACGCGTTGCTCGATCTTAACCGTGCCGTCGTTGAAGTTCACATGTTTCCACTTCAGACCGAGAACTTCGGAGATGCGCGCTCCGGTTGCGATGCAGGTTTCGATAATTAGGCGGTAGGGGTCTTCCAGGCGAGCGAGCACGCGCGCGGTCTCTTCAAAGGAGAGGATTCGTCGCTCGTACTTGTACCGTTTTTTCCCGAGCTTCGCCTTGCTGGCCGGGCTGCGCTTGCCTTCTTCCCACAAGCCGTATCCCTCGGCGTAGTAGAAAATGCGGCTCATGATAGCCCGCACCGTCTGCATCGTCCACCAGGAGTCGAACGTCGTGTGGAGCCAATCCTCGACAGCCTTGGGTTGGATCTGGTTCAGGCGAAGCTTGTCCCACTGCGGTACGATGTACTCGTCAAGGTAGAACTTCTCCTTCACGCGCGTTGGCTTGGCGATCTGCTTTTCGCGGCCGAGGTAGCCCTCCTCATACATCTTGGCGACCTCGCCGAACAACGCGACGCCCGTGGTCGCCACTTGCTGGACCGCAACTTCGACCGTCGGGGCGTTCAGCTTCGCCAGGAACTTGTCGCGCTCGATCTCGGCTTCCTTCCTCGAGATCTTCGTCTCGCCTCGGCTAGGGCCGACCCACTGACGCTTCTTAACCGGCCGGACGTCGTCGGCCCAGTAGCGGAAGAACCACCACCAGCCGTGTTGGCGGCTTTTGATCGCCTCGTGAACCTTGGGGTGCTGGACCCTGGGTTTCACTCTCAAGCCTCCGGTCAGCGTGAGCAGGTTACCTTCGGGGTCCATGGGAATCAAGGCCAATCTTTTGAATAAGTTAGGCAGAAAGCGAGATCGCCATAGCGGAGGCCTTCTCAGCGATGTAAACGACCTCGCGCGCGCGCGTCATCCCCACATAAAAGGTGCGGATGACAGCATCGCGAGACGGCCCGAACCGCTGATAGGCTGCATCACCCGCCTGGCTGAGATCCGGAAACAGGAACACGACGTCGGCCTCGCCGCCCTTGACCGAGTGAATCGTCCCGACGATCACTTTGGGTTTCTCTTCAAGCGCCCGCGGCCCACGCTCCATCGCCACCTCGACCGGGAACTGCACGCGCGCCTGGAAGGACGCCGTCACACGCCGGCGCCACCAATCGAGTAATTGCCTGGAATCACCCTGGAAGGCGTGGAGCAGCGACACCAAAGCGTCGGACGCGAACAGGGCATCTAAGGTCTTCAGGCTGACCACCGATGAATTGTCGGCCCTATCGATCTCGGCCTTCTTGCCCGGATGCAGGATGCTTTTGGCGGCCAGCCACTCGGTCCACAACTTGAGGTCGTTGTAGGTCCAGTCGCGACGATTCTCGCCGTAGTCCGGGTGAGCTACCAGCAGCGCCAGAACGCGATTCGCCGAGGAGCCCTTGCGGCTCAATCGCAGAGGGTTCCAGAAGCCATTCGACTTCCGGTAGGGATTGTGGAACGGAATCCCATTCTTCTGCAGCACCTGGACCACCGGACCGAGCATGTAAGAGCAGCTCGCCAGGAACATCACGCTCTGGCCGCGTTCAAGATGCTCAATCGCCGTCTTGAGAATCCAGTAATCCGGCGAGCACCAGGTACCGCTCGCATACGTGCAAACGCCGTCCGCCGGACGCGGCAGGTAGGGCTTCTCTTGACGGCGCGTGACCTGGCGGATGAGTCTTATTGCCGCGGAGTGCACCGCTCGCGGCACGCGATAACTCTGCTTCAGAATGATCTTGTGGTCTTCCGGGATCTCCGGGTCGAGCACCGCATCGGGCGACGCGCCCGTGAAGGTCATGATGGCCTGATCGTCGTCAGCGGCGAGAATGAAGTATTTCGCGTGTTCGCCCCACTTCCGGATCAGCGTCAACTGCATGCGATTCAGGTCCTGAGCCTCGTCGGCGAACATCACCGACGGGCGCTTGGGGGCAAACGGAATGTCTCGAAGGGCGGTCTCGATCAGGTCGGTGAAATCGAGCAAGCCCTGGGCGTCCTTGTACTGCTGCCACCTGGCTGCGAACTGGCGAAGATTCGCCGGCCACCATTCAGGAGGGATCATCATCCCGCGAAAGCGGTTCAATTGCCGCAGCCAGAGGTCCCCTTCCCTCTCTTGCTCGGCCTCTTCGGTTGAGTCATCGCCGTCGATCCTGCCCTGCTTCTTGACCGGCGTGATCGTCAGGTGCGGATTCTCGCGGTTCCACTCGTCGACGTTGGCTTCTGCGATCTCGGGCGCCCCAAGCGTGCGGTAACAGTGTGAGTGCAACGTCCCGATGCGATCCGGGTTGATGGGCAGATCCCGCCCCGCCAGTTCCGCCGCCGCAGTTCGGGAAAAGCTCGTTACCAGCACGGAATCCGGCCCAAAGCGCTCGACGGCGCGGCGGATCTGGCGTGTGAGATTGGTCGTCTTGCCCGTCCCCGGTCACGGGGGGCCGAAGATGCGGAATTCCCGCGTTTCTTCGGCCCCCGCCTCCGCAGTTTCTTGGATTGTGTCTGTCTGCCAACTGGAGCTATCAGGCTGCATGGCCTCTCCTCCAGCGCGCGAAGTTGTGCAATCGGGCATGTTCGGCTTGGGAGAACACCACTTCCAGGTTCTCCGGGCTGTTGTCACGCTTGTCGCCGTTGACGTGGTGCACTACTTCGCCCGGCACCAGCTTCCTGCCGACCTTGAGCTCAGCCAGGATCCTGTGAATATGCCGACCGTGGAACTTCACGTACCCGTATCCCGAAGGATCACCCTTCCACCTCTGCATGGAGCCACGCTTGAACTTGCTGCGACGCGCAATCTCGGCGTTCACCTCCGGGCGGCAGCGCCACCGCCTCTGACACAACGCCGAACAGAACCGCTGTTTTGCCTTCTTGCGGATCGGCGTGAAGATCGTTCCGCACCACTCGCACGGTCGCGGTTGCGCATCCGGCAATGTGCGCGGTCTTCCCTTGCCCTTCTTACCCGCCATGGGGACCTCCCTGACCCTCCGGATCGCGCTGCACCGCGTAGTCGGTCGGGTTGAACTGATCGATGGGCAGCAACCAGCGGCCCTGCTCGCGGTTCTTCGCGCCGCGAACTCGGATGTTCTTGGCGCCGATGGCGGCGAGCATCGAGGCGACCGCCTTGACGGACAGGTTCTGAACGAAGGTCTTGTTGACGAAAAGCTGGAGGTCGGCAGAATTGACCGCGATCTGCCCGTCGATCAGTGTCGGCCGGCGGATTGCGTTGGAAGGCTGCCCCTCGATTGAGGGAATAAAAGCAACGTCGGTGAGATACTGCTCCAGGTACATTCGCATGACACCCTCCAGTTGCGTTTCCGGACCGCCCTCTTCTTCGATGAGCGCGTCCAGAAGGCACTGGGCAAGCTGTTCCCATTGCTTGGGCTTGAGGCGCGTGATCAACCTGTTCGTCGCCGTTGCAATCACCATGCGGACGCTGTTCTGGTTGAGGAGCTTGCTGACGTCAGCGAGTTCAACTTTGCCGTTTTCGAGAACGATCTGGTACGTCGGCTCTTTGCCGGTGATCTTCACGATTCGCAGGATGCGAACACCGAGGACCTGGGAAATGTATTCGCAGAGCACAGCCTTAGCCGCCATCGGGTCGGTGGGGCCTTCGGGATCCTCAGTGGGCTGCTGCTTGTGTTCGGGGGATTCCTGAGCGGCAGGAACACCGGATGGTGCTGACGTCGTGGCAGCCTGAGTCAGCGGAGGGAGCGATCTGGCGCCGTCATTGCGGTGTGCCGCTTTGGCGAGCGTGCGCTCGAAGTAGTCTAGTCGGGTGCGAGGCTTCTGCCCGTGGATGCGCCGGTGCTGGATGATCAGATCGATGATCTGCTGGGCGCCCAGGCCGGCGTCCATGCCGAAATCCGCGAGCGCGAGGTCGTATCCGCTCTGGCTCTGATCCTTGAGGTCGGACCGCTGGCGGAACCATGTGGTCCGGAAGCGGGGGTCGATGTCGAGCCAGCCCTTGATGAGCTGTTCGGGAACTTCCGCGTTCAGATTGATGACGATCGGTGCGTCGGTGAGCTGTCCCGCCCACGCCCGGGCCTTCTGCTCATGAGTGTCCGGATCGGGAATCCTCAGTTCATCGAGACATTCGTCGAAGTCAGATAGATTGTATCGCCGATCTGTAGTCGAGTAGACCGCGACCCGCTTCGGGTTGTTCGGGTCTTTGAAGTTCTTTGTGCCAGGAATCCGAAGCACACGCGCGAGGTCCGAAAGCCGGTCAAAAGCCCAGCCCCGCGCCGCCGCATTCAGCCGAAGCAGCGTGTGCCAGCGGGCGACGAGTGAAGCGGCCGCTTTTCGCTCCTCGTCGCTGTCGAAGGCGCACGGCTCCTTGAAGAGCCACCATGCGTGCGCACCGTTGCCAGTCGAGACCACGATGGTTGGAGGGAAGAAATCTGGAATGATTGCGAGGGCATCCTGGATCGTGGCGGGCAGCGCCTTCTTGTTGTGGGTCTCCGTTCGGAGATCGAGATCAGCCCAGAAGCCTGCTAGGCCGGCGATCTCCTCTGAAGGACAGCGGTGCGTCGGGCCATGGTCCAGCCTGGCGAGGCCTACGCCGACGTAGACGTCCTGCTGGGTCAGCGCTTCTACCGCTGACGCCGCCTCTTCGACGTCGCGAAACCAGCGCGAGCGCTTGTCGGCCAGGGTCCAAAGGAGGATGTAGAGTTCCTCGGGCTTGTTGCCGAACAGCTCGTGGAGGAAGAGGCGGGCTTCATTCCCCATTGGATTCTGGATCAACTGCCTCCGCAATTCGGCGTTGTTTTGGCGACGGCCCTTCCGCGCGCCAGCCATCTTCAGGTGGCCCATACCAGGCCTCGGCCGTTCGTCTGGCGTGATCGAGGAAGGGTGATGCGAAGTCCCTGCGGCGAGAGTCCGGCCGGCGAGAGCCTGCGAACATCAACCAGCGCGGACCCTGCCGCACCAGCCAGACCGGGGTGCCGCCGCAGTTGGCTGTGTAGACATCGCCAGAGTCGTCCAGGCGTGCCGTGAGTTTGGCCACCGGATCGATTTCGAGAGGCGCGGTGGCGAACCACTTCCGCCAAGGGATCGTCGGCGGGTCCGAGCTTCCCGCTGTTGCCTGCGGCGGCTGCTGCTGCTGCCCGGCTTCCCGCAGACGGCGCAAAGCTTCGAGACTGTAGGCAGGCGCCGTCATCGTGCTGAATCTCCGCTCAGAATGGCCAGCGCTTCCTGAGCGCTGCGGGCCACGCCCGTGAGCGCGCCGCTCGCGCGCCACTCGGCGAGCCGGGCTTCTTGCAGCGGAGTCGTGTGTTCACCCGGTCGCTTCACCTCAATCTCGAAGTGCCGCCCGCCGATCGAGCCGTACAGGTCCGGGTCGCCGGCGACGCCCCAGGCTGTGCTGTGCCGTTTGCGAACCACGCAGCCGGGGAGCGCACGGAGCGCGGCGATGATCTGGGCAACAATGGCCGACTCGCGGCCGCAAGACCGAGCGCCCACGGCGTCACACCTCCAACCCCAGCCCGCGCGCCACGGCCAGCGTGATCGCCCGCGGCTTCGGTTCCTCGCTGGCGACGCCGACGGCGCTGTTCAGCTCAACCTCAACCCGGAATTGGCCATCGATCAGCGAGATCGCATATCGGCTCGGCGCGGCTTCGTCGAGTAGCCGGAAGGCGTCGTCGAGTCGCTCGAGCGGATTGAACTTCCACTTGGGAATCCACGATCGATTCCCAATGAGGAAGCGGTCCGGCGTGACGTTCCAATGGAGGATCCGCTGAGCGAGCCGATCGATGAGAATGGCGTCCGTCATTGCTTTGTCTCGAGCTCGATGCGGATCTGCCGCTTTACCTTCCGGTTGTGGTGGTAACCGATCTCAACCCCTTCGCCGACAGCCCAGAACCATCGCCCCACCCGGCGCAACGCCCGCGCCAGCAGGAGCGAGAATGGCGTTCGCTCCCCCTTCTGCCAGCGCTGGGTCAGAACGATGAAGATCACGAGCACCGCGAGAATGACGGCGTAGGTCACCGCGTTACTGTTCATCGCGCACCTCGGCCGGGTCGATATCGATGGTCATCTTCTGGACCAGGGGCTTGAGCATCTCGTGATACTCCTGGGCTTTCTTGACCTCATCCGCCGTCAGGCGCCGCACGAAGGCAAACGTGGCGCGGCTGTAGGCGATCCCCTGAGAGTTTTTCGTCCGCTCGAGGCCCACGCGCGTCACAACCGAGTAGTACGGGATGCCCTGGGAGGTCAGCTTGAGCAGGTACTGCTTGGCGGCCTTGAGCGACGTCGGCGGCAGCGTGATCACTTCCGGCAGCAACAGGTCGCCGCGCAACATGAACACCTGCTTGATCTGCTTGCAGGCCTGGCCGCGGCCGCCGGGCGCGCTGCCGTACTGCGCGAGCGGGCAGGTCATGCAGGTTCCGCCCGGCTTGCCGGCGCCGGTCGTCCCGTCCGAGGAAAAGCAGTCGGGAGGCTGGTTGCCGCCGCTTTCGGCGATCGGCTGCGAGTAGTAGGCGCGCGTGTCGCGGGCGAGTACGATCACACCTTCGATGGCGGCCTCCGTCGTTTCGCCCTCGAGCGAGGGCACGGCCCACTGAAGCCCGCCACCCGCCGGGATCTTGATCCGGGGCAGGTCAAACTCCGAGAGGCCGTCGGCGCCGATGTTCGTGCTCATGGCGGCGTGGATCGTGGCGAGGTCCGTCGCGAACGCCTGGATGACGGACGCGGATTCTGCTTTAGCGATTTGCTGAGACATATTGCTCCTTTCAGGCTTTCCTGCTGCGCAGGGAATGAACGAACGAAATCTTGAGCGTGTCGCCGAGGGGGGCTGGCAGCGACAGGCGCACTTCTTCCTCGGTGAAGAGCTTTTGCTCCTGCTCGCAGCGCAGCCGCACCTCCTGCGCGACCTCGCGCACGAAGGCCTTGAGCGACTGGGTGTTGTAGTTTTCCGAGACGTACTGGCCGAGCTCGGACTTCTTGAGAGCGCCGATGACCTCGGCCCGGTCGTTTACGGGGCCGGCGTAAATGTCCTCGGCCAGATAGACGACGCGGCCGTCGATTTTGAGCGAGTTGACGCCGTCGTTCAAGAACTGCGGGACAAGGGCCTGCTCGAGGTCGTCGAGCTTGGCGGCGATGGCTTTGAGTTCGGAGTCGAGCTCTCGCCTCCGATTTTCAAGCGCGACAAATTCTTTGACTTGTTCCATCTTCATGGCGGTTATCCTTTGATCTCGGCGAGGATGGCTTGGATGACTTCGGCGCGCCGCTCGAGGGCGCGGATGATCTTTTCGTCCACGGTACCTTTGGCAACCAGGTGGATGTGCTCGACCGGGCGGGTCTGGCCGGGCCGGTGGACGCGGCTCAGGGCTTGGTCGTACTCGCCCAGCGAGAAGCTGAGTGAGAAATAAATCGAATACCGGGCCCGGGTGAGATCTACTCCCACGCCGCCGGCCCCGATCTGGACGGCCAGGACCTGCGCTTCGCCACCCTGCCAGCGCTTCAGATCGTCCTGGCGGCCGGAGAGTTCCAGGCTCTGGTAGCCGAGCTCGCGGCAGGCCTCGTGGACCGCGTCGAGGTCAGCGTGGAACCTGCAGAAGACGACAACCGGTTCGTTCGGGCCGATGTCCTCGAGCGTGTCCTGGAGCAGTTGCTGCTTGGCAGAATCGACCCGGTGGTATTTGCCGTCGTCGGTCCTGATCCAGCCGCCGGCGACCTGCTGGAGGCGGAGCAGCTTCACCATGGCGTTGGCGGCAGTGACGGCGCCGTCCTTGACCTCGGCGATGAAGTCTTCTTCGAGGTCGCGGTAGATGCGCAGCGCCTCGGCCGCGAGCGCGCAGTGGTAGGTGACGTGGGTCTGCGGGGGCAGATCGAGGACCTCCTTCGAGACCCGGTAGGTGATCGTGCGCATCAGGGCCTCGAGTTCTTCGAGGTTCTTGAAAGCCGTGACCTGCTTGTTCTGGAACCCGCCCATCACGGCGAACTTCTGCTTGAAGGCGTTGAAAGAAGGGCCGAACGGCGTCGTGTCGAGGAACCGGAACTGCGCGTAGACGTCGAGCGGCGAGTGCGGCATGGGCGTGCCGGTGAGGGCAAGACGGTGCCGGGCGCGCGGCCGCAGGCGCTTGAAATAAAGGCTGGCTTTCCCGCCCGGCTTCTTGAGCTTGTGTGATTCGTCGGCGATGACGAGGTCCCAGGCCTGCTTCTCGGCCCAGGCGCCGAACGGATCACGCCAGACAGAGTCGTAGTTGATAACCGCAGCGAACGGCCGGCCGGTGCCTTCCGCGAGCTTCAGCTTTTCCTCGGCGAGCTCCAGCTTGTCGGCGACGCTACCGGCACTGTCATCGAGGGCCACGACCACCAGCGGGAGATCGAGATGCCGCTCGATCTGCGACTGCCAAACCGGAACCACGCGCAGCGGAGAGCAGATGAGCGTGCGGCTTGCTTTCAGTCCCGCCAGCGCCATGAGCGCGACCAGACTTTTGCCGCAGTTATGGACGATGACGCCATCGGCCACGAAGTTGTGACCCGGCGCAGCCATCCGGATGTCGTAGACATCGGTTACGCCGTCCGGTTCCACTGAGACCACCGCGTCCGGCTTCGGCAGGAAGTGCATCTTGCCGCCGTCGAGATGGAGATATCCGCCGTGCGCGCCGTGGTGCCTGTGATGTTCGGGCCCTTCGAGGACCACGAGATTCTCGGGCCTGTTGTCGTGCCGGATCCCGTTTTTGTGGTGGACGTGTTCTTGCCGGCTGATCGGACGGCCGAGAGCTTGCTCCATTACGACGATGTGTTCGTACACCTGCCCGGCCGCATTCGCTCTCGGATGATCCCAAGCTCTGTACAGACGAACATAGCCGTCCTTGTCGATCACCCGCCCCTTGACGCGGCGCATCTTTCCGATGCATCTGCGGCAGACCCCCACGTGCTTGGCATAGCGATAAGTCGTGACGCGACGGGTGCCGCCGCAGGCCCGGCAGGCCGGGATTCCGTTGGTCAGAACCACATCGTTGGGGGCGAGCTTCGCCGCTTCCACCCACTTTCCTTCAGGGCAAGCGATCTCGTGATCCGCCGTCACGCGGATGGACTTGCCGGAGGCCAGCGTGACCCGCACCACCGGCTTGACTCCCTGTGCCATCACGTTGAGGATGCGATTCAGCCGGATCTCCCCGCCGATCAGCGATCGGGTGTAGCAAGGAATGGCCGGGTTCCAGCGCCGCCCCCGGCTGTGCCCACCGTGAAACTTGAAGTGAAGCTCGCGGAGGGTCATGCGGCGCGCGTTGCCGCCGCGATTGATGATCAGTGCCGCCTCGCCGGCCACACAGCCCATCTCGAGCGCGAGCATCGCGGCGCCGGAGCCGTGGGTGAGCCGCTCCATGGCGAACTGGTAGGCGTCGATCTGGTGCCGCCAGGGCTTGGTCTTGAGGCCCGCGGGCAGTTCCGGCGCCGGTTTGGCCGGAGCCGCGACGACCTGGCCGTTGCGGCCAAGCAGCGCGGCGAACCGCTCGCTCGCTTCCAGTTGCGGGATGGAGGAGCGAATCAGCCGGGCGTGTTGCGCCGTGGCAGGGTAGAGCCAGACCCGACGAGCGGCATCCCACCACCCGCCGGGAATGCTTCGGCAGCGGAAGAGATTCACATACGCTGTTTGCAGGACGATCTTGCCGCCGGCGACGTCGGCGAAGCTCGAACTGGAGACGTGGTCAGGCATGGACGCCTCCTGCTTCGCCGCCCGAGGGCCGGCTGTTCAGCCACCCATGGATATCTGACGGGGCGTAGCGAACCAGTTGACCGACCTTGATGTACCGCGGTCCTTTGCCTTCCCCGCGCCAGTACCGCAGTGTGCCGATCGACACCCGCAGCACCCGGGCAAGCTCTTTTTCGTCAAGCAGTGTTTCGAGGAGTGCTTGTTCCATTTCGCCTGTCCCTCCCGCGTTCCTTGCGGTTGGTACAAGGCGATAATGAGGCAGCCCTATGTGGGCGATTCAATATGGGCGATGTGGGCGAAATGTGGGCGATCTAAGGTCGGGGACGCTGGGGCAGCCCTCGCCGTAACACTGCTTCGATGCGTTTAGACTTCTTTGACGAGTCTTTGAGCTGGGCCGCTATCCATTTATAAAGGTCGCGAATGTGCACCTCTGCTTCGTCGGCGATGGCCTGGACGGTGCAATCGTACTTCACCCGGAACACGTCGATGACCCTCTGCCGGTCCTTGGAGGGCGTGACTGGTGCCTGGTCGGTGATCTCCAGCGGGTCGATGCCGGCGAACTTGCCGTCGCCGGTCAGTAGGATTTGCTCCTCAAGTGAGAGGAACGAGATTCCACGGGCTTGTAGCTGCCCCTGGATGCGAACGTCACGGTGCCCGTTCGTCGGAGCCGCCAGAACAAACGGGCCGGGCACGTCCAGCAGCAGGTCTCTTACCGCCGCGCGGAGCTGTTCGGAGAACGCCACGGCAGCGAGGAATACCGGTTGATAACGGCTCGGCCGCCGGTTCGACAGACCGATGCCCCAGACGCCGTGGCCCCGGGGCTCAGGCACCTGCCAGCGGACGCCCAGCGGTGCTGCGAGGTCTTTGGTGAACCGGCCGATGTCCAGTTCGTGGAGGAGGGTATCCACACAGGTAAGTGGTACATCGCCGCAGTTGACCCACGGGTCGCGGCAGATGGCAACGATCTCGCCGTCACCGTAGTCGATGATCTTCCGGGGACAATCCCCACCTCGCATGGTCGGACATGGGTAGGTTGAACCGGAGATCTCGGTGATGCGCAGATAGGGGCGGATCACCGGGTAGTCCGGCCCGCAGTGGTGTTCCCAGTAAGCCGGAAGCGTGGAGAGCCCAGGGATACGTTCAAGCGCCTGCCACAGCCGGCTCAGTTTCCTCATGCTCCGCCGCCTTCCCAACCAGGATGAAGCCGCGAGCCCGCAACCACTCCTCGATGATCAGGGCTTCTTCGCCGCGACCATACTCGGCGACATTCTGCGGCCGGATAGAAGCCGAACGGGGCTTTTTCTCGCCCGCCAACTTCACACTGAAAACTGCCCTCCGGGTTTCTGCTCCGCGTTCGATGTTGCGCCCCAGACGATCGAGGGCTTCGAAGACATCATGGGCCTTGTGCTTCTCGATGTGGTCAAGGCTTCCCGGCCAAGCGTACTCGATCTCCCGCAGGCGGACCCACTCGATGCCCGCGACATCACGGCAGTAAAGCGCTGCCGCGCCATGGTCCTTGAGAGGATCCAGCGTGTACTTCTCGGCATAAACGAACTTCTCCTCGTCGCCGAACAGGTGGTGCCCGAACTTCTGGCGGTAGAGCCGGAGCTCGGCCAGCGCGCCAGCGTTCGCGCGCAGCTCGTTGTTGACCAAGTCGTAGATCACAAGGTCGGTTCGTTCCGGCCGAAAGAACGTGCACGTGGACTCGGCGCCCCTGCGGCTCGGCTCCCGCTTGCAAGGCTGCCCGTGCTGAACAAGGAATCGAACCTCGCCCGTCGCGTCCTTGCGGATAACCCTCACGCCGCCGCCGCGCTTCCGCGCCTCAAACCATTCGCCCAGGTCCTGTTCGAGCTCGGCGAAGTCCGACGGGAGTGCTTCCGGTGGGGCGACTTCCTCCGGGACCCGTGCCCGGAAGCTCTCAAACTTCTTGCGACGCTGGAAGAGGTCCGTTCGCTCCATCCGCTCGAGTGCCTGCGGGGCCGCGAGCCAGATACGCGTCGCCAGGTCGGGCGCCGTGACTTCACCGTCGCCCACGTCGATGAAGTTGCTCCTGGCGACGTCGAGAAGCTGATCGAGATTTTCGTCTGTCCCCAGGTTGCCGATGACGTGCAGCGCCTCGACGAGATCAGCGTCCATGCTCTCGTCTGGCTGGGCCAGGATGCCGGCCAGCTTCAGGTAGTCGATTGCGTCGTCTCGGTTTGGGGGGAACGAGAAGCCTTTCCCCTCGAAAAACGACCGGTGGGGAGCCAAAAGTTCCAGAAGGTTCCGGACCCGAATCCTTTTGAGAAGGTCCGGTTGAGCAAAGCTCTTCGGATTGAATCGTCCCATATGTGGGGTGTCCTCAGGTTGAGATTAAAGGTCTGAGCGGCAGGTCGATCCCGGTCGAAGCGGCGTCGGCGGGTGAGCCTGAAGCACAACCAGATCTATGCTACTACGGCGAATATAAAGCGAAAGTGAAGCCAGAGCCTATCCGGCTGAAATCACGGCAAATCCAGTTCTTGCCAGGAATCGGCTGTTGAGGCCGGTGAAAATCCCCGATCCTACCGTAAGAGGCATTTTTTCAGTCGGTTAGAGCTCCCTCTTCCAGAAAGCGAAGCGGTCACTGATCCCACGCTTGGGCGCGGGCGGCAAGCGCTGCATGGCGGGTTGCGTCAGAATCGTTAGCCCGCACCATCCAATCAGCAGCACCACGATCACGGTCGTCACATACATAATCTTGAGCGCATCGCCCGATGATTCGTGGATGCCTTTCGTGTTGCGCCACCAGAAGTAAAGGGTCTAACCAGCACAGCAAGGACCACTTTCGTCGCCTGTTTGGCCGGCTTCATCGGACCTCCGGGAATAATGGGAACACTTGGGGCCGGACTCTACTAGCGCCGCCACGCCAGCCGGAAGTGATATCGATCGTCTCCGCCCTTGCGGTCGGTGACCTGCACGGCGGCGGTGTTGCCATTGGCGATGGAGGGTTGCTCGAGGAGCGTCACCTCACCTCGGCCGTCCTTCTTCTCCACCTTGATTTCCTTGAGCGGGGCCGAGGGCAGCGGCTGCGTAAACGAGAAGCGCTCGACCTGGACGGGGGCTCCGCTCAGGACATCTGCGTACACACGATCGGTGCGAATGCGCAGGACCACCACGCCGTCCACACGTCCGCGAAACTCGAAGAAACCCTGGCGGTCCTGTTTGTACTTCGACGGGTCATTGTCCGTCGAGGTCAACTCCGTGCCCGTCGAAGAACGGCCGGGATACCTCGAGCGTGGCGGTGCCGGCGCTAGCGTCTCCCACCTCCAACGCAGCCGTGCGTGATAACGGCCTTCCCCAATTTTGGGATCCTCGATGCGGAGCCGGACCGTATAGTCGTTGGCTGGAGAAGGCTGTTCCAACAGGGTTACTTTTTCGCGTCCATCCTTTTGCTCCATGCCGAAGAACCGGAAGGTCGCACGAGGAATCGGCTGCGTCAGTTCCGAGCCGTCATCCCGCGGGGGCCTTCCGCTACGAACCTCATACCCAAAGCGATCCCCCTGAAGGGACACCTCGACCGTCCCGTCGACGTAGAGCCGGAGATCGAACTGGCCTTCGCGAGCGTTCGGATCATAGTTCCCGCTCCGGCGCGGAAGGATCTCCAGCGAAGCCGCTTCCGTGATCGCTGCCGGCGCCGGTGCGGGAGCGGCGGTTTTGAGGTACGGATTGAAAACGTACTCCAAGGAAAAAGGCTCGTCCGCCGAAAAGCGCAGATTTCGCGAGACGGCGTAAGCCGGGTCTAACCCCCACTGTCCCGTGGCCAGGATGTTCTGCTTTCGGGTCCGCTCGTCGTGCCAGCCCCAGAAGGGCTTGGCCTTGTTCGATGCTTCCTTGCGACCAAGGAAGCTGCCGGCAATCTTCCCGTACGGGGTTCCTGGCCTTCCGCCCAGAGGCTGGTAGACGAAATATTCGTCGAAGGTTCGATCGTTGCGGCTGCTGCCCTCCTGCGCCCTCAACCACCAGTGCTCGTAGATGGGCAACAGATCGTAGCCGACCCGGCGGTCGTGGGCGTGCCGCGGCCTCTCGGCGGCGCCTTTGTACACGTAGGTCACCCCCGTGCTCGCGGTGAATTCGTCCCGCTCCAGGGAATACCGCGACTGACTGTCCTGGGAACCGTAGATGCCGTGGCCGCCGGACTCGACGAACACCACCGGGTGGGACTGGTCGCGCAGCTCCACATTGCCATCGATGTCGTGCACGCCGTCTTGCGCGCGGCGGTCGGCGCGATAGGAGTAGATGTTGTTATGGGCCAGCGTTTCCATGGTCTCCAGCCGCCCGAACTCCGATCCGTCTTGCCGCACCGTGAGGATCAGTCCCTCGTTGTCGTCCTCGTGGCAGGAGCCGGCCACGCACTTGTCCGAGTAATCGCGCGGGTGAAACAGGTTATAGATCAGGAACCAGTGGGTCTGGGTCTCCATGGCCGTGTAGTAGACATAGGCTTGCGAGGCGCCCTCCTCGAGAGCATCCCAGTTGTTGTCGCCCCGCCAATCGCCGTCGTAGTCGAAACGCGCGAGGAAGTCCGCCTTGGGCTCAAACCAGGTTTCCTGGGCGATGAACGGAGCATAATGCTCGGCCCATTTCCGGTAGCGATCGCGGGAGGGGGGCTCGCCAGGAAACGAGATCCTCTCCGGTTTCCGGCGCGAAGGCGCATTGGGATCCACCCGGATCGTCACGGTTGCCGTCTTGCCCTCCAGAGAGGCCTGCACCTGATAGTTGCCCCGCCGCTCGGGCGCAGTGTAGAGGACGGCGTCCTGTAACACAAAATTCTCCTCGGCACGGTTCAGGATCCCGAGCAAACCCTTCTGCTGGTCTCCGTAAAACGGCTCGTCCTCGCTTCCCTGATAGCGGAACGGTTTTGACAGCCACCCACCATCCCGGTCCATGACCTGAAACTCGGCGCCACCCTGGAGACGAACGCGCTTGGGTTTGCCTTCGGGGTCAGACACCACACCGTAGATCAACACCTGCAAGACGGCGGTCTCGAAAGGCCGGATCGTCGCGTTCGCCGGATCGGTCTTGATCCTTATTTCCGATACCTTCACCTGAGCGCCGGCGCCGGCGCTCAACAAGAAGATCGCGGCGACGCTAAGCCTGCGGGTCCGGAGCATAAACCGATTCCATGCGGTCGCCGGCGTTGTAGAGCCCGATGACGTCCTCGGTGGTGTGATTCTGTTCATCTTGTGACCCTTTCGGCCCGAACGATAAACCTGTTGGGGGCAGAACCGACGAAGTAGAACGGATGACAGGTGACCAGGGTTAGGATCTCACCTCCAACGGGATCCAATACCGCGACGTCATATGGACTCACCACTCTGGTGGACACGACGCGGTAGCGGTACTCGCCCCGCAAGGTGGTGAGCGTGATGATGTCGTTCCGATGGATATTTCGCAACGGCCGGAAGAACGTGTCACGATGCCCGGCGATACCCACATTGCCGGGTTGTCCCGGCAGCGCCGTGCCGGGAATATGGCCGACCGCGCGCTGAAGAGTGATTTTGTCGATTCCTTCGACGACGACCGCGGAGAGGTCGAGACGCGGGATTTCAATGCGGCCGATCAGACCGTCCGTCGCGGCCGGCGGCGCGTCTTTGGGCGACGTGGGGGACGCGGTTTGTGGCGTGCCGTCCCTCGCCGCGCGCTCGTCATGCAGCCGGCGTTCGAGATTGCGGCTCTCCCGTTTCTGGAAAATCCAGGCGTCTACCAGAACGAACCCGCAATAGCTCAGGAGCGAGACGGCAACGGCCAGCAAAACACGCTGGGCCCACTTTAGAATACGCCTCAGCGATTTTTTCTCGACCACCAGCCTCATTTGGCGCGCTCTTCCTTGCCCGCCCGTGGTTCGCCGCCAGCGATGTACCAGGTGCGAGTGCGCACCGACAGTTTGCTATGGCCCGCCGCCCGGGCGACTACACGAACGGCTCGGTAGGCGCCGTCCCGCGTCGCGTTGGTGGAGACATATCCGATGGTGTATTGATTGCGAATGTCCCGGGCGATGCGCTCGCAAATGGACACTACCTCGCTGAGCTGGTCGGGGAAGAAGGCTTCGCCGCCCGTCGCCTGCGCCAGGCGACTGAGCACCCTCGGATTCGCGTCCGGATCATCTTCCTGGAAGATACCGATGGTGTAGACGATGGCGCTGGATTGCTCCGCCATTTTCAAGACGTGGGCCAGGCTGCGCGCGCTCGCGTTATCGCCGCCGTCGCTGATGACGATCAGCACTTTCTTGTCCCGGCTGCCTGCCTGCAATCGCTCCAGCGCCTCGACGACTGCGTCGTAAAGCGCCGTCTTGCCATCGGCATCGGCTTTTGAGATCGCGCGTCCGAGCTCTTCGGAGCTATTGGTAAATCGGACCGCCTCGGGCAGGCCCAGCGTGACGTTCTCGTTGAAGTTGACGACGAACATCTGGTCCTCTGGATTGCTGGACTGCACAAAGGTCCGGGCGGCGGCGGTCACCTCGGCAAGTTTGCGCCGCATGCTTCCGCTGTGGTCGACTACCAGTCCGACGGTCACCGGAATATCTTCGTGCCGAAACAGCCGGATGCGTTGCGGTACGCCGTCTTCGTAAACCTCAAAGGCCTGTTCGCGCAGCTCGGAGACAAAGCGACCTTGCCGGTCGCGCACCGTAGCGGGCAACACCACCATGTCAACGTCTACCGAGATTCGGAAAGATCCCGAGTCCTGACCGTTGTTTGCAGGCGGAACCTGCTGTCCGGCATAGCCCCCGAGAACAATTACGAGAAGGACCGGGAGGGCGAGCGCTTTCGCAACGCCGAGATCCACCGCCCACGATAGTGTTCCCCTCATAATGACTTCGTCCCTGGGTTTGGCAAGCGCAGGCCGAAGCGCTACCTGCCCGAACTGCTCAGGACGTTGTAAATGACATCGATAATCGCTCTGGTGCGCCGGTTTACGATGACCACCGACCCACCAATCACACCGCGGGTGTAGTCGGGATGCAAAGGCGGCAGTTGCCGGCTTAACTCCGGCGGGAACGGCTCGAGGCGCTTTTGCAGTCCCGGTGGGAGAGTTCCGTTACGCTCGAGTTGCCGCTCGAGGCCGGGGGGCAGTTTGCCGCCGCGCTTCGCCAGCCCGGGCGGCAAGTTGGAATATCGGTTCTGATAATACCCCACGATGATGTCACGGTCGCGAGGGCCAAAGACCGGGGCCGTCGAGTGGCCCACTTGATGCTTGCCGGTTTTGTGGTTCTTTTCTGCTTCGCTCTGAGCGCCGTTCCGGTCCTGATCGCGGCCTTCGTTGCTGCCGTCATCGTTGTTGTGCTTGAGCGCCTTGTTGTGCTTCTGGTGGTCATTCCCCTGGCCCTGGGAGTCTACGTCGAAGAGCGCAAATGATGCCCCCCCGGCGTTGGATGACGCCTCCGCTCCCGGCGCCCTGGTTAGGATTAAGGCTAGGGCAAGCACCGTCGTAAGAAGTATGGAGGTGGATTTAGCGATCTTGTTCCAACCGTCTGCCCTCACTCTGGGAGGAAACGTTAGCGGCGTGTGGAAGCAGCGGTTCGCTGAGGAAAACACCGCTCTTGTCCGATATCCTGCCTGATCCCGGTCGCCTCCAGCCGAAGTGACGGGCTGCCCGCTGGTGCGCATAGTGGTCCAGTCGTACTCAAGGTGGCTCCCGCACTCCAGGCACACGATATAAGTTTCCGCCTTCTGCGTGCTTCCTTGTCCGTTCGAACTGACACTGGTCCGGCACGTGACGGGGAAGCTCGTTCTCCGATGAGAACAATAAAACAAACGGTCCGCTAAGGCCACTAGGACTGCTTTGAAGCAATGCATTCTTGACTCCTGTAAAACGCGTCTAGACTAGCTCTTTCTCTTTCCTGCGATCACCATGCCGGCTCCGCCCAGGATCATCGCTGCACTCACAATCGGGGACACTTTTTCCTCATGTCGGGTTTCCACTCCGATGGACACGCCACCAACCTTGAGGCCTTCCCGCTCTTGGCGAGGAATAGGGACCAAGAACGAAAAAATACCCAGAATCAGCGCGGCCAGCCCCATCCAAAACAAAATTCTCATTTCCTTCTCCTCCTGTCAGGATGCCTGGATGCGGCAGTACTCCGGCTGCCACATCGCATCTTGCACCTGTTGAACGATGTCGCCGAGTTCGACTCCGGCCAAGCCCTCCGCCGCCGCGGCCTCCGCAACGGCCACCGCGACCGTGGCCGACACGCTGCGCAAGTTGTCGACATGCGGGAGCAGCGACGCGCCGGGCTGGCGCACAGCAACCAGGCTGGACACGGCGTTCGCCGCTGCCGCGACCATCCCTTCACTGATCCGGCTTGCACGGGACACGATGGCGCCGAGCGCCAGACCAGGGTACAGCTTGGCATTGTTCACGTGGCCGGTGACGTAGGTTATTCCCTTGTGAGTGACCGGGGCGAACGGGCTGCCGGTCGCGATCAGCGCCCGCCCATCGGTCCAGGCAATCAGATCGGCTGGCATTGCCTCGGCCCGGGGCGTTGGATTCGAAAGCGGGAAGATGATGGGATGGCTGGTACGCGCGGCCATTTCCTTGACGATAACTTCCGTAAAGGCGCCGGAGACCGTCGACGCGCCGATCAGCATCGTCGGCTGCATGCGGCGCACCACCTCGGCCAGCTCTATGCCATTTTCAGGCCCGTCGTGCCTCCATCCCTTTCCCTCGGCAGCGGGGCGGGCATACGGCGCCTGATAGTCGCGCAGCCGGTCACCCATATCGTCGGTGAGCAGTCCCTGCAGGTCCACGCACCAGAAGCGCCGGATCGCATCCTCCTTAGACAGGCCCTCACGCACCATCGCATCGCGGATTTGATCGGCAATTCCAACACCCGCCGCACCGGCGCCAAAGATGACCACACGCTGATGGCGCAGCGGCGTTCCGCAGACGCGGACCGCGGAGATCGCCGCCGCCAGCGTGATCGCGCCGGTGCCCTGCATATCGTCGTTGAAGGTGCAGATCTGATCGCGGTATTTCTCGAGGATGCGCCGTCCGTTGCCCGGCGCGAAGTCTTCCCACTGCAACAGCGCGTTCGGAAACAGCTTTGTCGCGGCTTTGACGTAAGTGTCGATGAAGGTGTCGTAGCGCTCCCCGCGCACCCGGGCGTGCCGGTTCCCGATGTACATGGGATCTTTGAGCAAGCTTTCCCGGTTGGTGCCGACATCCAGCATCACCGGGATCACGCGCGTCGGGTCGATTCCGCCGGCTGCGGTGTAGATCGCCAGCTTGCCGATCAACACCTCAATGCCGCCCACGCCCCAATCGCCGATTCCCAGGATTTGCTCGGCGTCGGTCGCGAGGATCAGGTCGATATCGCCGGAGCCGGCGCCGAGGTTGGCAAACGCCTCCTCGATGGCTTCGGCATGATCGATCGAGAGGTACACTCCCCGCGGACGCCGGCACTCATGGTGGTACTGCTCCATCGCCATGCCGACGGTCAGATCGTTGACGATGGGGATCATTTCGCGCAGGTGCTCGGAGAACAGCCGGTAGAAGAGCACCTCGTTGCGGTCGTGCAGCGCGGTCAGGTAGACGTTCTTACTCAGCGCGTCCGGCAGCCGCTGATACTGGATGTAGGCGCGCCTGACCTGAGCTTCGAGCGTGCTGATGTCCGGCGGGAGCAGGCCGGTGAGGCCCAAAGCCTTACGCTCTTCCGCCGTGAAAGCTGTCCCCTTGTTCAACAGCGGTGAATTGAGCACGGCCAACCCGCGAGCCTTGGTCTCGTAGCAGCCGTCCCCGTTCCGCGGGCTGCTCTGCAACCGCGGCGCTAATAACGGGATCAGTCTTTGTGGCGTCATGGCGCGCTCCATTCAGGGGAGCCACCCGGGCGCGCCATGGACGGCGCACCGGGTGGCAGGTGAGGCCCCTCACAGAAAGCGCTTTTCTGCAAAACGGAGCGCCGAGGCTCCGCCTAAAGCCAGCAGTCCGAGCAGCGCGATGAGCGGCAACGGACCCGCCGTTTGCGGAAGCGTCTTCGCCGCTACCTCGGTCGGCGCGGGAGGCGGGGTGACCACCTCGGCGAGTTGCACTTCTTCTCCGGTGGGCTTGACGGCCATGATGGGCGCCCGCTTCAGCTCCACTACCACCGGCTCCTCCGCCGACTTGATGGGGGCGGCGACTTCCATCGGGATCTCTACTGGCGTGAAGAGAACGGGCGTGTTAGTGACCTTGGCCAGTTCCATTGCTTTCGCCTTCGGATAGACGAATTCCTCGCCCCAATTTCTGCCGGGATAAAACCATGCCCGGAGCGCCTCCGGCTGGCCGGCCGGCCTCTCCCTAAAAGTGATCACGGTCTTGTCGGTCGCCCTGAGGCGATAGTTAGGAATGGCCAAGATCGTGGCGTAAACTGTTGTTTCTTCCTTGTTGAAGATTTGGACGATGTGGCGGTCGGACAACGAGTCCAGGATTTTGAACACATAGGTCCCGGCCGGCAACACCCCCCAACCCTGAAGATGGACCCCTGGAATCTCCACAGGCCCGCTAAACGTGACGACGGTCTTCCTGTTCCAGTCGTCCGCCTTCGCGCTCGGTGAGAGTATTGCGCCGATGAGCGCCATACAGCACACCGTCGTTACTGTTTTGAATAGATTCATTTTCTTTGTCTCCCTTGCTAGATTTTTGTGGGGTCTGCTCTTCGCTTTGGGCGCGATGCACATCTCGGCGGGCAGACGCCACGCTCCCGACAAAAGCATTCCGCGGTCCATCAGCACGCAATCCACGTTAGTCCATATGTGCCAGCGCCCGGCGACCCCGTGGAGCCTGAGCGATCGCCGGGGAACTGACCGCACGGGGTCATGTGACCGGATATGGTCACCATGCCTTTGGTGGGTGTGAAAAGCGCCGGCCCCGAAAGGAAGGCGACTGCCGGATCGCGGTGGTTCTTCTTTAGATCAGCTCGTGCAACGAGCGATAGCCGGCCGGGCCAAGGGGAAGGCGACCGCGACCGAGATTCCTGTCGGGTTTGGTCCCCAATCTGCCCTGCACTGTATGGAGAGAGGTGAGATGTGACTACCCTATTGATTGTTCTTGTGGTGTTGTTTGTCCTCGGTGGCGGCGGGTGGGGATATTCTCGTTGGCGCGGGTGACGCCCGCTGGTCATTTGACGCCACCGTAAAGGCCGCACCCGTCCAATCTGTGATTCTTGGCGAGTCCCTACGGTGGGAATAACGGCGCGGGGCCCTCTTTCTAGTGCGCCCCGCGCATCTGCTGTGCCAGGTAATTCTCGATGCCCATCTGCTTCAACATCCCGATCTGGGCTTCGAGAAAGTCGGCGTGCTGCTCCTCGTCCTTCACCATCTTCTCGAACAGCTCACGCGTTCCGTTGTCGTTCGCATCCCCGCACGCCTTCACCGCGGCGTTGTACGCCCGGATTGCCTCCAACTCCCCAGCCAGGTCGTTCTCGAGTTGTGCCTTGACGCTCGTGCCGAGCTTGATCGGCGGCACGACCTCCAGGTTCGGCGCCCCCTCCAGGAACAGAATGCGCTCCACCAGGCCTTCGGCGTGCCTCATCTCGTCCATGGCCTGCTTCTTGATGTACGCGCCCAGGCCGTGATAGCCCCAGTTGTGGCACATCTCCGAGTGCAGGATGTACTGGCAGATCGCTCCCAATTCCGCTCCGAGCGCCGTGTTCAGGTGGGCGATGACGTTGTCGTGTCCGCGCATGGTGTTCCTTCGTCTGACTCCCAGTTTACGCCATAACCCCCGGCGCCTCTCTCGCCAACTCCCAGTAGGAACAGGAAGAAGCTTGGGAGTATCCTAAACTAGATCAAGCCGGTATATCGGTTCACTTGCGAAGCTACCCTGGTCGGGCCGGCAGACGAGCCGGGTCAACGTCTGAAAGTGGTAGCCCATGATAGCCAGCGTGATGGCGGTGTCGAACGCGTGGCGGTAGCGGGTGGCGGCCTCGAGAAAGAACTTCCAGTAGCTGGTCCGAGCTTCCCCCAGCACGCCCTGCTTCAGGATGGAGCGGCCCAGGGCGATGTAATCCGACAGCGAGCGCCGCCGGTGATGCGGGGGATAGTATTGGGCCAGAAATCGCCGGACACGTTCATAGTACGCGTCCGGGTGGTAGATGCGTTGAAGAATGGACTTGTAGCCCTCCACCAGTCTCTGCGGGTTCATCTTGGGAATAAAGTTCAGTCGGACGTCCATGTTGTTCCCATGGCCCTCGTCCACAATGCGACCTTCTCTCAAGAGCCGGCAGTAGAGCTGCGTGCCCGGCAGCGCCAGGAGCAGCCCCACCATCGCCAGCGGAATAGCGCTCTCCTGGATGAACTCCACCTGCTTGTCGAAGATGTCCTCGGGATCACTGTCAAAGCCGACGATGAACCCCGCCATCACCTCCATTCCGTAGCTCTGGATGCGGTGCACGCTGTCGATGAGGTCTCGGCGGGTGTTCTGCAGCTTCTGGGCCTCCTTCAGGCTTTCCTCTACCGGCGTTTCGATGCCCAGGAAGACTCTAGTGAAGCAAGCTTCCTTCATCATCTGTAACAGCGCCTCGTCATCGGCCAAGTTCAGCGAGGCCTCCGTGAAGAAGGTGAATGGCCGACCATGCCGGAGATTCCACTCCGCCAACGGCGGCAGCAACTCCTTGACCTTCTTCTTGTTGCCGATGAAGTTGTCGTCCACAATGAACACTGATCCCCGCCACTTGTGTTCGTAGAGCTGGTCGAGTTCGGCCAGCACCTGAGCCGGTGACTTCGTCCGCGGCTTGCGCCCGTAAATCTCAATAATGTCGCAGAACTCACAGTTGAAGGGACAGCCGCGCGAGTACTGGATGGCCATGGCGCTGTAGTATTTGGGATTGATCAGGCTCAGGTCGGGTAAAGGGGTCCTATCCAGCCCTGGCAGTTCGCGGGCTTGGTAGACCGGTTTTGCCGTTCCCTGCTCCAGATCGGCGGCTAGCCCGGCGATCACGTCTTCGGCCTCGCCGATGACGACATGGTCGGCATGTCGGGGGAGCTCTTCTATGCTGCTGCACGCCGGCCCGCCGATCACCGTCCGGAGGCCGCGAGACCGGCAGCGCTTCAGGATCGCCAGCAGGTCCTGTTTGTGCACCAGCATCCCGCTCAGCAGGGCTACGTCAGCCCACTTCAGGTCGGCGTCGGTCAGCGGGCACACGTTGGTATCCACCAACCGTTTCATCTCGTTCTTCTTTGATCACCCGCATCGCCCAGAATTCATCCGCCGCGATCTCATCCAGCGAAATAGTCACCCCGGCCTTGAGAGCGTATTCCAGTTCGAGCGCCCGCTGAAGCAGCGTGCCCGGCTCGGAGTTCGCCGCCGCATCCAAGCGGTCGAGCGGGCAGCGATCGCAGCGGCCGCCGTCGTCGGGCGCATCAGCACACAGACCCGGATCGCACAGCTCCTCCCGCCGCAGCGCCCAGTGAATCAGGAACCGCAGAGAGGGCTGCTCGGGCCACTCCCCGTCTAAAAATTTGCCGGACGGTCCTCCTGGAATCCAGCCTCGAGCGCGTCGATGGCCGCCTTCACAGCGACTGCCTGGTGGATGATGGGGACCGCGCCGGCATAACCCTCTGTGCCCTGGGTGAGTTTTTGGTAGAGCGCGCCGGCGGCCGCCAGGTTGATCGTCAGTTCCTGCTTGTTGAAGGGCAGATCGAGCACGCGCGCGAAGCTGCGCCGGTACTCGATCACGTCCTTGGCGCTCGGCATCCGCAGAAGATGAGCGGTCAGGCCGCCGGGGACCCGCAGGCTCACCCGAAACGCGCCGGCCTCCGGAACCACATCGTCCACTTCCGCCTGGCTGAGTTGTTCGATGATGCGGCTCGCCTCGAAGGCATCGACCTCCGGACCTTCCTCAATCCGGAGTTTGGCGAACAGCGCGGCGTCGACATCTTCCGAGCTCGGGATGACCGTCTCGGAGATCCCGCGGCCCAACTGCCTGATGATGATCTTCCGGCGCCGCTGCCGTTCGGTCCATTCCTCGTCGGTCGGGAACCGAACCTTGACAGTCTTGGTCCCCTCGGCCGAACGAAGCTGGATTTCCACTTGCCGCCCTGCGTCAAACACTGCCTTCTTCTGCTCTTCCATGCTTAACCTCTATTGGCAGATGCCATCGGTGTTGCACTGGGCCACGGCCGAGAGAACGCCGTTGGCCGCGTCGTACTGCGGCTGGCACTCGACCGCCACCGTGACCAGCCCGTCCGTGTCGCCCACCTCGGCCGAAGAGAAGCTGACCTTGTAGAACGTCACCGTGAGCTTGTTGTTGGCGTCGTATTGCAAACCGATCACGGCCGCGCCGGCGGTCTGGTTCTTGAGATTCGTTAGTTCCGTCGAGCCGCTGGCGAACCGCGCTACGAACTTCAGGCTCGCCTGGCGGTCGCCGCACTCGAGGCGCCCGCGAATCGCTCCCGAGCTGGCATCACCGGCCGACTGGAAACCGGAGCCGGGGAAGAATCCCGCATCGAGCCGGATGTTGTTCTTCCAGCCGAACTCGAGCGAGACGATGTTCTTGCTGGTGACGTAGTCGATGCCGTTGATGGTGAGGGTGAGCGAGGCCGAAGGCAGCAGCTTCTCTACCGTGGCG
>Ga0070741_10005125_pt1 | contig 29503 bp, 27 predicted proteins | sample Coa_R1_4_FD_66440 | JGI IMG/M metagenome (GOLD analysis project Ga0070741, IMG submission 66440) | Surface soil microbial communities from Centralia Pennsylvania, which are recovering from an underground coalmine fire - Coalmine... | ecosystem: Environmental > Terrestrial > Soil > Unclassified ... | reverse complement strand
TTCGGGGGCGGCCCTGAGCGACGGCGAGGCGCAACGTCGAGCTTCGACATACGGAGTACATTCTACCGTGCGGCTTATGGCGGGCCGCCGCAGTCGAGCGGCGCTCGTCGCAGGCTTCGGCGTATGCGAGAATTGCTGGCATACTCGCAGCGGTAAATCGAGGGACTGTGCGGGCACGGTGGCCTGGGTGCAGTCGTCGCGGCGAAGGCAAACATGTCCACCACGGCCAAAGTGATTTCGCGGAAGGCAGTAGCTATCCGGAAGCAGGGGCCCTCGGGCGCGGCCGCCGGGTGGCCGCTAATTGCGGCAGTCCTGCTGGCGCTCTTCTATGCGGCCAGCAGCCTCTACATCGCATCGAATCGACTCTTCTGGTTCGACGAGCTGTTCACCATCTACATCGCGCGTCTGCCGCACCTCGCGACCATCTGGGCTGCCCTGGGCAACGGAGTGGACGCGCTGCCGCCGACCTATTACATGCTGGTGCGGGCGTGCGATTCGCTGTTCGGCCCCAGCGAAATTGCGGCGCGCCTGCCTTGCGCGATTGCGATGGCTGCCGGCCTGCTCGTGATCTTCGATTGCGCGCGCCGGCTGACGAATGGAATCTACGCGCTCATTGCGGCCCTGGTCGCGGCGTGTTCCTTCCTGCCCTACTACGGCTACGAAGCCCGCTCCTATGCGCTCTACTTCCTGCTGTCGGCCCTCGCGTTGTGGGTGTGGGCCTACGAGGGGTTCAGCCAACGCGTGCAGGCGGCGCTCTTCGGGGCGGTGTTCTTTGCGGGCGTCTGTGTTCACTACTATTTTCCCATGTGCCTGGCGCCGTACTTCGCCTGGGAGCTGCTGCAGTGGAAGCCAGGCAAGCGGCCGTCGGCCAAACTGATCGGCGGAATTGTTGGTTCGATCCTGCCGCTGTTGCTGCTGTCGCCGCTCATCCTGTCATTTTCGCGGAAGTTCGGCGGCGGATACTGGAACCGCCCCGTCCTGGGTGAACTGCGCGCTATTTATGCGCAGCTGTTTCCCGACGGCCTGCTGCTGCTGGCCTTGATCATGCTGTGGATCGCGCTGGTGCGCACCGATTCTTCCGACACGCAGGAGTCGCTGGTTCCGCGGATGCCCGAGACGGAGGCGATCGGCTGGCTCTTCCTGGCCGTCCCGATTGCCGCTTATGCGGTCGCCGTGCTCAAGACGAATGCGTTCTACAGCCGGTACTACATTGGGGTAGTTCCGCCGGTGGGAGTGGCGTTTGCGTCGTCATTGTGGCGACACTGGCGGCGCTCAACGCAAGTCGGGGCCGGCGTAGTCGTGCTGCTGGCAGGATGGGGTATAGGGATGCAGGCGGTGGTGATGCAACATCCCGACAAGGTCGAGGCCACGGGCATCCGCCCGTTTCTGCAGATCGAAAGCCTGCCGGAGGTAGAAGGCAAGCGCTACTTCGTCATCGCGGAGCCGCTGTTCTTCCTGGAAGCGCAGCAGTACGCCCAACACCCCGACCAGGTCGTGCTTTTGCTGGCTTCCGATTTCTCGCAACATCCCAAGCCTGGACCCGATCCCTATCTGCACCAGCGGCTCGAGGCGAACTTGTCGCAATATCATCCGCTGCAAATCTGGACCATCGACGACCTGCGCCGGCACCGCGAGCAGGCGGCATTGATCGCGCCGGATGAGCAGGCGCTGCGCGACGTGCGCCAGGCCGGCATGCAGGCCCGGCTCCGCCTGTCGAGGCCGTTGAATATCTACTACCTGCAGTGATTTGTGGGCCCGCTGCGATGTCATCCGCCGCACCCGGCCGTGTGACCGCGAATGCTACGATAGTCGCTTATGTCTGCACCCGAATCACTCTTTGTGCGCGCCTGCCGGCGCTTTCCTGTGGAGCGGACTCCGGTCTGGTTCATGCGCCAGGCAGGGCGCTATATGCAGCAGTATCGCGATGTCCGCCGGCAACATTCGCTTATCGAAATCTGTAAGAAGCCGGAGTTGGCGGCGGAGGTGACCATCACCGCGGCCGAGTTCCTGAAGGTGGACGCGGCCATTATCTTCGCCGACCTGCTGTTGCCGCTCGAGGTCATGGGCCTGCCGTTTCACTTTGCAGCGGGCGAAGGGCCGGTAATCGAGAGGCCGGTGCGCACGGCCGAAGATGTGCGCGCGTTGCAAACCGATCGCGCCGCCGAATTGGGTTATGTCGCGGACGCGGTGGCGCTGGTGGCGAAGCATTTTGGAGCGAAGTTGCCCATCATCGGCTTCTGCGGCGCGCCTTTCACGCTGGCCAGCTACATGATCGAGGGCGGCGGCTCGCGTCATTATCTGGAAGTCAAGAAGATGCTGTACAACTCGCCCGAGGTGTGGGACGAGCTCGCCGGCAAGCTGGTGGATGTGCTGGCGCAATACGCCTGCGAGCAGGTGCGCTCGGGCGCCGATGCGATCCAGATCTTCGATAGCTGGGTGGGCTGCCTGAGCGTGGAAGACTACCGGCGCTACGTGCTGGTGCCCACCACTCAGCTGGTGCAGCGCCTGCAGACCGAGTGCAAAGTCCCCATCATTTATTTCGGTACGGACAGCGCGACCTTGCTGCCGTCGATGTCGGAGACCGGCGCGGAGGTAATCGGATTGGACTGGCGCATTCCGCTCGATGAGGGCTGGCGCACGGTGGGCTTCAATCATGCTGTGCAGGGCAACCTCGATCCGGTGCTGCTGTTTGCGCCGTGGCGCGAGCTGAAGCAACGCGCGGCGTTTATCCTGCGGCAGGCGGCGGGACGGCCGGGGCACATCTTCAATCTGGGACACGGAATCCTGCCGAACACCCCCGTCGACAACGTGAAAGACCTTGCGGGTTTTGTGCATGACTTCACCGCCGCCGCCAGCGAGGCGAGGAACGCATGAGCCCACAGGCGGTTTTGCTGATCGCGCACGGCAGCCCTGAGCGCGTGGAAGACGTACCCGAATTCCTGAGCAACATCTCACGCGGCCGGCCTCTATCTGACAATGTGGTAAAGGAAGTGCAGCACCGCTATTCGCTGATCGGAGTATCGCCGTTAACGCGGATTACTCGCCGGCAGGCCGAAGGGGTGGCGCGCGAGCTTGGGATTCCTGCCTATGTTGGCATGCGCAACTGGCATCCTTTCATCCCCGATACGCTGCGGCAGATGACGGCCGACGGCATCGAGCAAGTGGTCGCCGTCTGCCTGGCGCCGCACAATTCGCGCACCAGCGTTGGGCTGTACAAGCAGGTCTTGTTCGGTGCGGGCGCGCCGCTGGCCATCGATTTCGTCGAGGAGTGGCACGATGATCCGCTGCTGATCGAGGCTTTCGCCGAGAAGTTGCGCGAGGGCTGGACGCGCGCCTGCGAGCAGCATGGTTCGGCGCTGCCCGTCATCTTCACCGCCCATAGTGTCCCCGCGCGCACCATTGCTGAAGGCGATCCCTACGAGGCGCAGACCAAAGAGACGGCCGCCCTGGTTGCGGCGCAAGTCCCGCAAATCGGGCCATGGCATTTCGCTTTTCAAAGTCAGGGGATGTCGGGCGGCGAATGGCTGGGTCCCACAGTGGAGGACACGATCCTGCGCTTGCAGGAGGCAGGCCACAATGGCGTTTTTATTCAGCCCATCGGCTTTGTCTGCGATCACGTGGAGATATTGTTCGACGTCGACATCCTGTTCCGCGACTTCGCCGCCCAGCACGGCATCAAGCTTTACCGCGCGGAGTCGTTGAACGATTCGCCGGTGTTCGTGCGCGCTATTGCCGGTCTGGCGCGGGCGCGGCTGGGCGCTTTCAAGGGAGCGAATGCTCCCGCCCTTGAAGACTGATTGCTAGTTGCTGTTTTCCATGAAACGCATTGCCATCATCGGCGGCGGCATTTCCGGACTGAGCGCCGCATTTCAGCTGGAGAAAACGCGGGCCACGGGCGCAGAGCTGGAGTATGTTCTGTTCGAAGGCAGCCAGCGGCTGGGTGGCTGCATGTCGTCCGACCATGTCGAGGGCTGCCTGGTCGAGGCCGGCCCCGATTCCTTCCTTACCGAAAAGCCATGGGCGGCTTCGCTGTGCAAAGAGCTCGGACTCGGCGAGCAGCTCATCGGCTCCAACGATACGCAGCGCAAGACCTACATTGTGGTACATGGCCGGCTAATCGCGATGCCCGACGGGCTGATGTTCATGGTGCCGACAAAACTGGCGCCCACCGCCCTGTCGCCGCTGTTTTCCTGGGGCACAAAGCTGCGCATGGCGCAGGAGCTGCTGCATCCGCCGCGGCCGATGCAGGACGACGAAACCGTAGCGCAATTGGTGGAGCGCCACTTCGGCGCGGAGGTTGTGGACCGTCTTGCCGACCCGCTGCTCTCCGGCGTCTATGGAGGAGATGCCGGCAAGCTGAGCGCGCGCGCCGTACTGCCCCGCTTCGTCGAGATGGAGGAGAAGTACGGCAGCCTGAGCCGGGCCATGCTGGCGGCGCATCGGAAGATGGCGGCCGCGAGCAAGACGCAGGCGCCGCGTCCGCTGTTCACCTCTTTGCGGGACGGCATGCAGCAAATGGTGGATGCGCTGGTCGGGCGGCTGCAGGCTGAGTCCATCCGCCTCCGCCAGCACGTCAGGCGTGTTTATGCCGAAGACGCAGGCTGGCGCGTGACCTTGGAGCCGGCCGGCGAGGAACTCTTCGACGCGGTGATTGTCGCCACACCGGCAAACGTCGCCGGCGTTCTGCTCGATGGCGTCGATGCCGGACTGGCGCGCAATCTGCTTGGCGTCACCTACAGCTCTTCGGTCACAGTGACGCTGGGATATTACAAGCAGCAGCTTGCGGCGTTGCCGCCCGGCTTCGGTTTCCTGGTGCCGCGCAGCGAAGGCCGGCGCATGCTGGCCTGCACCTTCGTACATAATAAGTTCCCGCACCGCGCTCCCGCCGATAAGGGAATTCTGCGCTGTTTTCTGGGCGGAGCGCGGGATGAGGAGGTGCTGTCGCTGAGCGATGAGGAAATCGTCGCCACGGTGCGGCGCGACTTGCGCGAACTGCTGAAGCTCGATGTTCTGCCCATCTTCGCGCGGGTGTACCGCTGGCGGGAAGCGATGGCGCAATACGAGCCCGGGCACATCGCCCGGGTGGCGGAAATCGAAAGGCGAGTGGCGGAGCTGCCGGGGCTAGCGATTGCGGGCAATGCCTATCATGGCATCGGCGTACCGGACTGCATTCGCAGCGGCACCGAGGCCGCAAACAAGGTCGCGCAAACAGCACCGGAGTCGCAGGCGGCGCGGAAGTAATTCATTCGGGTAGCTGTGTATCAGGGCCCGACCTTTAGTCGTGCCGTTTATGCCATATTTTCGAATCCGGCTTTAGGCCATGCAACGGGGTGAGCAAGCGCAGGGGCTAACAATTACTGAAAAACTCGCGAAGGCAGCTTCCTCGCGAGCTAAAACTCGCTGGGAAGCACAAAACTAAGCGGCTTAGACGCTGGCCTGAAGGCCAGCTCCACCCGAACGGCTCATCGCGCCGAGTTTTCAGCAAACTGTGAAACCCTAAAGTCGACTACATTGACCTTTTGGGCACGTCTAACGGCGCGCCTTGTCACAAAGCAAGAAGCTAACCTGACTTCAGCTTCATAAACCGCTAATTCGAGAGGAACACTGCATGGCGGACGTGCGTCGCGGACTGATCATCGTCAATACCGGACCGGGCAAGGGCAAGACTACGGCTGCCATGGGTACGGCGTTGCGCGCCGTAGGCAATGGCATGAAGGTCCTGATGCTGCAATTCCTCAAGGGATCGTGGCATTACGGTGAGCTCGACGCGGTGAAGGCCCTCGGCGACAGCTTCATCATGAAGCAGATGGGGCGCGGGTTCGTGAAGGTGGGCGGCGCCGAGACCGATCCGGAAGACGTGCGCCTGGTTGAACAGGCCTGGGCCGAAGCCGAGCAGGCGATCCAGTCCGGCCAATGGGACCTCGTCATCCTCGACGAGATCAACTACGCTATCAGCTACAAGATGCTTGACCCGCAGAAGGTGGTGGAGTCGCTAAAGCGGAAACCCGAGATGGTGCACGTCATCCTCACGGGGCGCAACGCGCATCCCTCGATCGTCGAGATCGCCGACACCGTTACCGAGATGCGCGAGATCAAGCACGCCTACCAGAAAGGCATCGAGGCGCAAAGAGGAATTGAGTACTGAGGTCAAGGTGCGCTCCAACGATCGCGGGCCGAGCTCCGGGCACATAGACGGAATAGACATACTCCGCGGGCTCGCCATCTTCTTCGTGCTGATGCTGCACGTCCACATTCACCTGGTGCTCGACAAGGTGCATTACGGGCGCGGAATTCCCCGGCAGCTTCTGTCCGCGCTGGTGTGGAACGGGCAGACCGGCGTGCAGATGTTCTTCGCCGTTTCCGGCTTCCTGATTACGACCACCAGCCTGCGACGCTGGGGAACGCTGTCGAAGATCAGGATGGGCGGCTTCTACCTGATGCGGTTTGCGCGCATCGCACCGCTGCTGGTCATGCTGCTGGCGGTCCTGAGCGTGTTGCATTTGGCTGGAATCGGCGGCTTTGTCATCTCTCCTCAAGTATCCGGGTTAGGACGTGCGCTCGTCGCCGCGCTCACCTTTCATATAAATCTGCTGTCCGCGCACCGGGGCTACTTGCCGGGCCCCTGGGACATTTTGTGGTCACTCTCGGTGGAAGAGATGTTCTACCTCTTCTTTCCTCTGGCTTGCGTGCTTTTCGCCCGCCGGAAATTGCTGGTGCCCTTGCTCTGCATGTTCGTGGTGCTGGGGCCGTTTGCACGAACGCACGGCAACCAGATCTGGCGCGAGAAATCGTATCTCGGCGGAATGGACGCGATTGCGCTGGGCTGCCTTACCGCGTTGCTGTGCTCGCGGGTGCGCTTCTCGGCGAAGATGCTGCGGGTGATCGGCGCGTGCGGAGCGGCCCTTCTCATCTTCATCCTCGGCTTCTCACGCGAGGTCTATGAGTGGGGGCTGGATTCGGTTGGTCTGGGGATGACGGTGCTGGCCATTGGCACCTGCCTGGTCATGATTGCGGCTTCGCAATCGCGCTACAAGGCGCCGCGCTTTCTGGGTCCCTTTCTCGACCTTGGCCAGCGCAGTTACGAGGTGTACCTGACGCACATGTTTGTCGTGCTGGCGCTATTCCACTTTTTCCTTGAGCTGGGCAAGCCGATGCTGGCGATACCACTGCTGTTCGTCGCGACGGTCGTTCTGTCCACATTGTTGGGCGATGTGGTGGCGCGCCTGTATTCCGAGCCAATGAATCGCATGATACGGCAGCGTTGGGGAGGAAGCCGGGTTATAGTGAGCGCCGGCACTCCAGAAACGACAGCCAGCAAAGCCGCGGCGCTTTCGTAATCGGCAGTGCGATCGAACCGCCGAGTCCAACGTTTGCAGGGGATGTTGCCGCGGCTGATGATAGCGCTTCCGACCCCTTCCCAAGGCTAGCGAGAGCCCTTAGTGGCGCCACCCTATGCCACAATGTGGGAGAGCCGGCCGGCCTTAGCTCGTGTTATAATCGGAAGTGCTCCTCAAAGAGTAATCTGTTGATTTTACAAGGACTTGCGCCCAGTTTGGCAGCCCTGCCGAACCCTGTGTTGAGGCTCCTGTATACCTCTTTGAATGAGCACGATTCAGGCTGTCCGCAGCCGAAGGTGCGGAGCAATTGGAGATGTTGAGGAAGGAAAAGCTAGAAGCGAAAAGCAGCTAGCGAAAAGCTGTTATGCCTGACGATCCCAACCAGCAACTACCGCTCGACAATATCGGCCCCGGTGCGGCCAACGTGCAGCCCGTCAACATTGAAGACGAGATGCGGCGCTCCTATCTCGACTATTCGATGTCGGTGATCATCGGGCGCGCGCTGCCCGACATCCGCGACGGCCTGAAGCCGGTGCATCGCCGCATTCTCTACGCCATGCACGACATGGGCCTGCTGCACAACCGCAAGTACGTGAAGTGCGCCAAAGTTGTCGGCGAAGTGCTCGGCAAATACCACCCCCACGGCGACACGGCAGCCTATGACTCCATCGTGCGCATGGCGCAGACGTTCTCGTTGCGTTATCCGCTGGTGGATGGCCAGGGCAACTTCGGTTCGGTCGATGGCGATCCGCCCGCTGCCTACCGTTACACCGAGTGCCGTATGACGGAGATCGCCGAGGAACTGCTGGCCGACATCGACAAGGACACTGTGGACTTCGTGCCCAACTTCGACGAGACCACGGTCGAACCGCTGGTGTTGCCGACGCGAGTCCCGAACCTGATCGTGAACGGCTCGGAAGGCATTGCGGTCGGCATGGCGACCAAGATTCCGCCGCACAATCTGACCGAGATCGTCGACGCCTGCATAACGCTGATCAACAATCCCCATGCCACGCTGGCCGACATCTTGAAGTTTGTGCAGGGTCCGGACTTTCCCACCGGTGGCTTCATTCACGGGCGTAGCGGGATCATGGAAGCCTATCGCACCGGGCGCGGCCGTTTCGTTATGCGCGCCAAGGCCGCCATCGAGCACCTGACGAAAGATCGCGAAGCCGTCATCGTCACCGAGATTCCCTACCAGGTCAACAAAGCCAACCTGATCAAGCGCATCGCTGAACTGGTGAACAACAAGGTCATCGACGAGATCAGCGACGTGCGCGACGAAAGCGACCGCGACGGCATGCGCATTGTGATCGAACTGAAGCGCGGCGCGGAAGCGCAGATCGTGCTCAATCAGCTCTTCAAGCACACCTCGATGCAGGAGAGCTTCAGCATGATCTTCCTGGCCATTGTTAAGGGCCAGCCGAAAGAGCTGGGCCTGGTCCAGGCGATCCAGCACTTCGTCGATCACCGCATCGACGTGGTGCGGCGCCGCACAGCCTACCTGCTGATGAAGGCGCGCGAGCGCGAGCACATCCTCGAGGGCTACCAGGTTGCGCTGGATCGGGTCGATGACGTCATCCGCATCATCCGGGGCAGCCAGAACCGCGCCGACGCGCGCAACAACCTCGTCGGTTACTTCACCGGAAGCACCGTCAGCGTATCCGAAGGCAAGAGCGGCAAAACAGCCTCGCTGAAAGGCGTAACGCCGGCGCAGCTCACGAAGGCGTTCGATGCAATCCAAGCCGAGGCGATCCTTGAACTGCAACTGCACCGTTTGACGCGGCTGTCGATCGACGAAATCCTGAAAGAGCTGGGCGAAGTCCGCGAGCGCATCGCCGACTACGAATCGATTTTGGCCAGCGAGAAGAAACTCCGCGGTGTCATTGTCAAGGAACTCGAGGAGATCAAGAAGAAGTACGGAGATGCGCGCCGCACCGAGATCCAGGACGAAGCCGTCGAACTGAGCCTGGAGGACCTGATTGCCGATGAGCAGGTTGCGGTGACGGTCAGCCACTCCGGCTATCTGAAACGCACGCCAATTTCGACCTATCGCCAGCAGCGCCGCGGCGGCACCGGGCGCAAGGGCATGAGCACGCGCGAGGAGGACTTTGTCGAGCGACTGTTCGTCGCCTCCACCCACGATTACATCCTGGTGTTCACCAACACCGGCCGGGTGTATTGGCTGAAGGTCTATGAGATCCCCGAGTTGAGCGCCGCAGGCAAAGGCAAAGCCATCGCGAACCTGGTCGCCTTGCAGCCGGGCGAAAGCGTGCGCGCCTGGCTTACCATTCGCGACCTGGAGGAGGAGAACCGCTACGTCTTCTTCGTCACTCGCAACGGTACGGTGAAGAAGACGCCGTTGAAGGACTTCAGCAACGTCCGCTCGATTGGCATCAACGCGATTGGCATCGAGAAGGACGACGAACTGGTGGCGGCGGCCTGTACGGACGGCAACCAGATCGTCTTCCTCGCCACCCACGACGGACAGGCGATCCGCTTCCAGGAGGACGACGTGCGGCCGATGGGCCGCCAGGCCTTCGGAGTACGCGGTATGAACCTGGACCGAGGCGATTACATCGTCGGCATGGCGGTCACGCCCAAGGAGCGCAAGAAGGCGAAGGACGGCGAGGCCGAATCCAACCTCATCCTCTCGGTCACCGAGCAGGGCTACGGCAAGCGCACCGACGTTGACGAATACCGCCTGCAAACGCGTGGCGGAAAGGGCGTCATCAACGTGAAGACCACGTCGCGCAACGGCAAGGTGGTGTCGATCATGCTGGTCAATGAGAAGTCGGAGGTGATGGTCATTAGCCAGTTCGGCAAGATCATCCGCATCGACACCAAGACGGTGCGCGAGTCCGGACGTTCCGCGCAGGGCGTACGCCTGCTGCATCTGGAAGAAGGCGACCACCTGGCCGCGGCCTCAGTCATCCCGCCGGAGGAAGTCACCGAAAACGGCAATGGCGAGACCGGCGTGCTGCTGCAGTAAAGAACAGTCCCACCCAAGACAGCTTGGGTGGGACACCCCGTTCACCCCGCGAAACCCTGGTTCGCGCCCGCATGCAGGACGCGAACCGGGTCGGCGAGTTTGCTGCCTAGCAGCACTGGCCGTCGCAGCAGTCGCTGCAAATGCCGGAGCCGCAATCGCCACAGCAGGTTCCTGTGCAATGGTCGCAGCAGGCGCAGATAGTGGCGTTCAGCCGCGGAGTGATGGTGGTCATCGCCATCGCAGGCAGCGCGAAGGCGATCAGGCAGAGTACGAGTTGCAATTTCGATTTCATTGTCTTGTCCTCAGAATTCCAGGTTGGGCGGAGACACTTATCCGCAGCCCCAATCGCGCGGCGATGCGACACGCCGCCATACGCCTCGTTGGGCCGGTTCTAGATCCTGAGGTCGGTTTTTTTCTGGTCGACAGGCTTGGCGTAGAGGGATGCCGCCTCGAAGCTCGCTAGCGGTACGTCAGTCACCGCCGGCAGCGAATCGAAGGGGCTGGAGCGCAACGCAATGAGCCGCTGATTGGGGCCGGGTGAAAAGGCCGCTCGCAACAGGAAATCAGCTGGGCCGCGCGCACAACAATCGAACGGTCCGCTGGGCATCGCCGGCTTGCGCTTGTGTACGGGACAGCACGACTTGGAGCTCGCGATGGAATCGTGAGCATTTGTCGCCGCCGCGAGTTGAAGGCGCTCTGGCTGCGTTGGGCACGCCGGCGTGTATGCGCATACCAGCGCCGCAAATGCCGGGCTGGAACACAGCACGGCACAAAGCGCCAGCGGGGCAATGCAGCGCAGTCGCAGCCGCCGTTCAAAGCTCATCACAACCAGAGTACACCCGGGCAACAGACAAGGGCGCGTGTCACGCCTACAACTATCGGGTAATCGTCGCTTCTCTAGGCCGCCACGCTCTTGCTGCGGCTGAGCACGACGTAGCGCTCGGCGGCGAGCAGGATGCCGCGCAGGTCGTCGCAGTGGCAGCAATCGACCGCGCCGGTCGCCAGGGCCTCGGCCCACATGCGATCGTCCGCCAGGCGATGGATGCCGACGAAGGCGGTCGCGGGAAACTCACGACACAACTCCCGCAGCTCGGGCAAGGCGATCAGCTCCAGATCGACCACCACAAACGGCGCGCGATAGTGGGCCACCGATGACCGCAGCTCATAGGCGGACTTGGCTACCAGTAGATTGCGAAATTCCTTGCTCAACGACGCAGCCAGCTGCTGCGCCGCAGCGCTATCCCGATGCGCGAGAACTGCATTGATGGGCCGCATGGCAGACTCCTCGAGCCAAAAATGAGGGACGGCGTTGCCATCCTATAATGCTCTGGCCTGGGACCACGCACCGCACGGTGCAACTTGCAAGAGAGGATGCCGGCGACTACTTTGGCGGGCCGCCGGGTTGATTTGCAGCTTGGTAAGGTTCCGGTTGAAGCTTGCCATCACGCTTGAGCAGGATCTCTACCTTGCCCTCGGCTTCTTCCAGTTCCTTCCGGCAAGAACCTGAAAGCTTCATCCCTTCGTCGAAGAGTTCCAGCGCTCGGTCAAGCGGAACATCGCCCTTTTCCAGCTCATTGACGATTTTTTCCAGCCGGTCCAGGCACTCTTCGAACTTGGGCAAGCTCTACTCCTGAAGCAGATTGTAGAGGAAAAAAGGGGCGGCGCAATGGGAATTTGGTGGCGAATTGAGAGTAGATGCTTGGTGAAGATTGGGTTCACCACGGAAGCACGGAATTCACGGAATTCTTTAGAAGTAATTTTTCGTGAATCTAAGCCTGGGCAGGTCACGATTTTGGATTGAACAAATGGTCCTTCAACCGCACTTTGTTAACCCTGGCACGGGAAAATCTTGTGTATTCCGTGCTTCGGTGGTGAATACGCTGTTCACAGCGATAGGAACGGGTTTGTTTCGCGCTCCCGGCCAATGGTGGTCAGCGGGCCATGGCCGGGGACGACGATGGTCTCATCCGGCAGCGCCAGCACAGGTCCGTGCAGCGACCGCATAATCTTGTCGTAGGAGCCGCCCGGCAGATCGGTGCGGCCGATCGAGCCGGCAAACAAAGTGTCGCCGGCGATCAGCTTTTTCTCCGGCGCGAAATACAGGCAGACGCTGCCTTCGGTGTGTCCGGGGGTATGTAGCACGTCGGCCACCAGGCTGCCGGCCCGCACCTGGTCGCCTGTGGTAAGGCTGTTGTCGATGGTCACCGCTTCCGGAGCCTTCATACCGATCCACGCCGCCTGCACGTCCAGCATCTTCAGCAGCGCGTAATCGTGCTGGTTGAGCAGGATGGGCGCTCCGGTCAGCCGCTTCAGCTTCATCGCGCCACCAACGTGATCGATGTGCGCGTGGGTCACGACGATCTGCTTCACCGTCAGACCGTGCCGCTGCACGACAGCCATCACATCGGCGACGTCGTCGCCGGGATCGATGACCATGGCTTCGCGACTTTGCTCATCGCCGATAACCGAGCAATTGCATTGTAATGGGCCGACGGGGAAGATTTCGTGGATCATGAAGAAAGCATAAAGCAATTAGCAACTAGCGACTAGCAACTAGCGACTAGCATTTGGCGACCCGTTGACGTTCGCCGTTTAGCTGCCCATGCGCTCGCGACGGGCGTTCGACCTCGCGTTTGTGAGTCCAGCCGCAGACCACGAGCTTCGGTCTTGCTGGTTGCTAGTTGCTGGTTGCTAGTTGCTAGCCCCTAGTGGCTCGCAGTACACTGCGCCCATTCGCGTCATGCAAGTCTCGTGCTTCAGTGTTACAGGAGAACGTCATGGAGCGGATCAGGTTTGTGACGCATCGCGGCCAGCGCGTTCTGCTGTTGGACTTCACCAACTGCAAAGCCGATGAGGTAGCGGAGATTGCCGACCAAGCTCCTCCGGTTGTCACTCAGGAGCCGCCCGGATCGGTGCTGCTGCTGGCCGACTTTACTGGGGCTGAGTTCAGCCGCGAGTCCGTCGAGCACGTCAAGGTCGCGGCCGCCATGGATAAGCGCCACCTCAAGCGCGATGCCTGGGTGCTGGACCACAACTTGCCCAAAGCCCTCTATGACTCCATTCGCAGCTTCAGCGCCCGCGAGCTGCCCATCTTTCCCACGCGCGAGGCGGCGCTGGAGTATTTGACCGCTGACGGCTCAGTTTGAGCGGAGGATGACGGAAAGTCCTTGTGAAGCTGCATGGGCAAATTCAGGGCTTCGTATCAAGGCTTCAGCCATGCAAGGACGAGCGCAGGCATATGGGCTTCAGCCCCCGCAGGGGCTGAAGCCCAATTTCTTCCTGGTGCTGATCGGCACGGCTGAAGCCGTGCCCTGATACGAATCAACAGCGGCTACAAGGCTGCTTAGAGCGCAAAAGGTTAAAGATTTAAGAGCTAAGAGGCCAAGCGCTGAGAGCCCAAGCTCAGAGGCTAATCTGAGAAGCCAAGCTCAGAGGCCAAAAGGCAGCGCTGTAGGCGCGGAAGAGGTTAGCCCAGCGCTTTCAGCGCTGGGTAAGGTGGGAAGAAGACCCAAAGTCCCGTGAGACGACAGGGTTCTCACGCAGACACAGAAGCCACCGCCCATCGCGATTGACCTACTACTTCGGCGTGATCGGCTGAGGCTCCTGAGCGGGCGGCTTCTGCGCAGGCGGCAGCGGCTTCGATTGCGCCGGCGCGGTCTTCGAGGTCGTCGACTTCGTGCCCTCAAACACCGATCCCAGACGATGAGAACGCCGCGCGGCAAATACCGACAGCGTGATCGACGTGAGCATGAAAATAACGGCAGCCCACGTGGTCGCCTTGGTCAGCATGGTGGCTGCGGTGCGGGTGCCGAATGCGGTCTGGCTGCCCATGCCGCCGAAGGCCGCGGCGATGTCGCCACTTTGGCCGCTTTGCAGCAGCACAACGATAATCAGGAAGGCGCAAACAATGATGTGAATAGCGGTGATCAGTGCAACCATGTTCTCAATTCTCTTTTGGGGCGGACGCGCCGAACACAGTGAATGGCAGGCGCTGGAAATCTCTAGGCTGGCTTGGTGAGCGCGGATTGCCCTCGGTAGCAACCTTCTGACTTCCCAACAATTTTAGCACAGGCCCTGATGCGGGAGTGCTGACCGGGACCGCGCGTTGACAGCTACGGCGACATTGGAGATGGCCAGCGATGCGGTGGGTTTCAGCGACGCCGGATGCGCTGGGCCGCCCGATCGATCACGTCAATCACCTCGGCAGCGAACTCCGAACTGCGCCGCTTCCGCAGCCGCCGCTTCGCCTTCGACGAGGTGAACCAGGTGGGGTCGCGGTACTCCTCCAGCGGTGGCGCCAGGTCCTGCACCTCGCAGAGGTGGGCGTGGACCAGCACAACATTCCTGTTCGAGCCTGTCCGCGCAGGCTTGCAGTGCCGGTAGGAGACAAAGGGACGGCGCTCTACCGATCCGGTGACGCCGGCCTCTTCGTAGGCTTCACGCGCAGCAGCATCGGCGGGGGTTGCATCCTGGTCGACTCCGCCCTTGGGGAAGGTCCATTTTCCGTTCCTGGTACGCACCAGGAGAAATTCCGGCTCGCTTCCGCGCACGCGATAGCACACCGCTGCCACATGAACGCGCTCAAGATCAGCGCGTGGCGAAGAGCTTGTGCGGCGGGCTCGCGGTAAGACCGAGCGATGAGACGAGAAACGGTCCCAGCCGAATAGCGCTCCCATGGATGCTCCCACGCTTTTAGTATGCCTCGCTTGCGGTGCAGGTAAAGGTTAATTGTGTGTTAAATGGCCGCCGCACCAGCGAGATAAATAGCTTCAGAGTTGCCGGAGGTGACCAGGCCCGTGAAGCGAGCAGATGGCGCTCTAGACGCGCAGCGTAACACGAGGTGTTCTGGTCAATTCAAGCGGGGCAGGGACGATCAAGGTGGGAGAGAATCTGGTGCGGAAGGGGGGACTTGAACCCCCATGCCTTTCGGCGCCACCCCCTCAAGATGGTGTGTCTGCCAATTTCACCACTTCCGCAAAGGTCGATTACGAACGTCGAGGCGCTCTAAGTATAGCAAAGCTCAGTTGCCATGCGGAGAGCACGAGCTCGCCTCGGCACGCGCGAATAGATTTCAATTCCCCGGCCAAACCGGTGTTGCAGACGGCGAGGCCGTGCTACCCTTCAGCCAGTGCGATGCCGGTTCGTTACTCCATTGCCGGTTCTCTCATCCTCCTGCTCTCGCTTGCGCTGACCGGTGACGTGTATGGGCAGGAGCTTGAGGGACGCTTTTATCCCGATCGGTCCAGCTATACGCTCGGCGAGCCGCTGTTGTTTTGGATTGAAATCAAGAATGTGGGCCACGAACCGGTGGTCCTTTTCGAAAAGGGACCCGGCAAGTGTGTCGATCGGTTCGACTTCTCCGTTCAGCGGGTCAGCCTGCAGGGCAATGTATCGTGTTCAAACACCTGGGATACAAAATGCGGGGATAAATCGTATGAGCTGAAGCCGGGGGAGTCGTACAACGCGGACTGGCCGCTCAATTTCTGGTACCGCATACAGCAGCCAGGCGACTTTAAGGCCAGCCTTCACCGCAGGGTAGGTGTCTTCGCCGCGAACACCGGGTGGAAGGAGTTTTCGCTCAAATCGGATTTCGAATTCCAGGTGACCGCCGCCGATCCTGCGAAGGTAGAGACCGTGATGAGAAAGTTCGAGGCGGACCTTCAAAGCAAGAACCCTGAAGTGCGTCATGACGCTCTCGATGTAATGGCGACGACGGCGCCGCCCTACATGGAAGGTACGATTCTGCGGCTGGCTCATGCCGAGGACGCCTTTACCGTTCTTCATGCGGTCGAAGGGCTGGCCTTGCTCGATACCCCCGAGGCCCGGGCTGCGCTGGCCGAAGTGATTACCACCCGCCATGCTGACGGCGAACATGACACCAATGCGCGCTGCCTCGCGATTCAGGCGCTCGGCAAGTCACGCGACAGTGGTTATCTCACCATGCTCGCTCCGTACGCCGAACACGTGGACACCTGCGAAAGCGAAACAACCATAAACGCCATCGCCAGGCTGGGACAGGCGAACGCAGTTGGGCAACTCCAAGCATACCTGGGGAGCCCCAAACCAAAACTAAGGAAAAACGCGGCCGAGGGACTTCGACTCACCATGGCACCGGAGGCCGTCGATGCCCTGATCTCCGCATTGCGCGATAAAGACGAAGACGTCCGGGCGCAGGTATCGGCCAGCCTTACAGGATTAACGGGGCACTCCATCGGCGAATCGGCGTCACCCTTGCAAGCAGAAAATCTATGGCGCAGTTGGTGGCAAACCCATCGCGATATCCAGCTTCTCGAGCCGCCTTTGGATAACATCTGCCGATTGTGAGTACTAGGACGGCTCCCAATGGGGCGGTTCGATTCAGCTAATGCGCCGCTCGTTGCCGCGGCCCGCGCGGGAACGGTACACTTAGACAGTACCAAGGGGTTCTCCCATGCTGATTGTCATGAAGGCGCATGCCACCGAAGAACAGGTGCGCGGCGTCTGCTCGAAAGTTGAAAGCTTAGGCTTGCGCGCGCATGCCATGCCCGGCGCGCAGCGTACCGCCATCGGCATCACCGGCAACGAAACGGAACTCGATCCCGGCACATTCGACGACATGGAAGGTGTGCAGGAGGTCATCAAGGTCAGCAAGCCGTATAAGCTGGTCAGCCGAGATGTGAAGGAAGAAGACACGGTGGTGCGCTTCCCCCACTCCGACGCCACTATTGGCGGCGAGGAAGTGGCGGTCATGGCCGGTCCCTGCGCGATTGAGACCCGGCAGCAGGCATTCGCCACCGCCGAGCGTGTGGCCGCTGCCGGCGCGCGCTTCTTCCGCGGCGGCGCCTACAAGCCGCGCACTTCGCCCTACACGTTTCAGGGAATGGCGGAAGATGGGCTGAAGATCCTCGCCGACATTCGCGAAACCTTCGGGCTGATGATCGTCACCGAAGCCATCGACAACGAATCGCTGGAGCTGGTGGAGAAGTACGCCGACATGATCCAGATCGGCGCGCGTAATATGCAGAACTTCTCGCTGCTGAAGCGCGCCGGGCGCGCGCACAAGCCGGTGCTGCTCAAGCGCGGAATGGCGGCCACGCTGGAAGAACTTCTGATGGCGGCCGAGTACATCATGAGCGAGGGCAACTACAACGTTGTGCTGTGCGAGCGTGGCGTGCGCACATTCGCCGACCATACGCGCAACACGCTCGATCTGAGCCTGGTGCCGGCGGTGCAGCGGTTGAGCCATTTGCCCATCATCGTCGACCCCAGCCACGGCACCGGCAAGCGCAACAAGGTCACGCCGCTATCGCGCGCCGCGGTGGCCGTGGGCGCCGATGGGCTCATCATTGAGGTGCATCCCGATCCCGACCGCGCGCTGAGCGATGGCAAGCAATCGCTCTTCCCGGAGCAGTTCGATGAATTGATGGTCGAGGTACGGCAGATCGCCAACGTGCTCGGCCGCACCGTCGCCGCGGCCGGAGCCGCCAGTGCGAGAATCACGCCCCATGCTGTGGTGGAGACGGCCCGTCCGACAGCAGCCGCGCACTGATGAAAAGCGATTTCACCATTCTTCAGCTAGCTCAGGGCGGGCTTCGGCGCGAATGACACGAAGAATGGTGATTCGTTTCGTAAATCGGTTCGTAACAGGGCACTACTTCAGTCGTGGCGCGCGACATCCAAATTGCATTGCGGGCTTTAGCCACTGTGGTTCGTGGATCAGGGGCTGAAGCCCTAACTTTCTGTAAGTCATTTCGGCACGACTGAACAGCTTGCTGAAAAACCCGGAAAGGCAGCTTCCTCGCGAGCTACAGCTCGCTCGGAAGCACGAAATAAAGCATGCTTAGACGCTGGCCTAAAGGCTACCCATTCCAGCGTCTTGCAACGAGTTTTTCAGCGGCCTGTGAAGTCGTGCCCTGTTACGAACCGATCTATGAGACATTTTTCCTTCTCTCCGTGCCCTCCGTGTCTCCGTGGTGAATGATTTTCGACAGAACTCGATGAAGGGTGGTTTCCTGCTTGCGTTGCTGCTCGTGCTTTGCACCGCTTGCAATGACCGCAAGCCTCTCGCGCCCGGCTATCACGAGTACGCCTACATCACCAACGGCAAGAGTAGCTCAGTCAGCGTGCTGGATCTAACACAGCTGGAATCTAATCCCTCACGGCTCTATGCCAAGACGATCAACGTCGGCAACGGCCCCACCGGAGTCACTGCCAATCCTGCCCGCAACGAGGTCTACGTTGCCAATGCGGACTCGAACAACGTGAGCGTCATCGACGCCGAGCGCAACCAGGTGGTCGCGACGATCGGCGTGCATCGTGCCCCGTACTACGTCGCGGTGGCTTCCGACGGTAAGCGAGCGTATGTGGCCAACTCGGGCTCGGCCAACGTCTCGGTCATCGATCTCGCCAAACGCGCTGTCATTGCGACCATTCGCGTGGGAGGCGCACCCGGGTTGGCGAAAGTCTCCCCCGACGGCAAGCTGGTGGTGGTGAGCAATCGCGCCGACAATACCGTTTCCATCATCGATGCAGACAAGCTGGCGGTTCGTAGCACGGTCGGCGTGTGCCGGCAGCCGCAGGATATGGCGATTGTTCCCGACAACAGCAAGCTCTTCGTCGCCTGTCCGGGATCGAACCAGGTGGCCGCCGTCGATCTCAAGACCGATCGCCTGCTGACCTACATGGACGTGGGGCAGCTTCCCGTGTACCTGACGCTGAAACCTGATGGCGGCGAGTTATTCGTGAGCGACTTCAACAGCAATAATTTTTCGATCATTGAGACCTCGACGAACGAGGTGGGCGGCAGCTATCTCATCGGGAACCAGCCCTCGCACGGTGTTGTGACCTCCGACAACAGCCTGCTTTACATGAGCAACTTCGGGTCGGACACGGTGAGCGTGTATGCCATCGATGAGGGTCACGTGATCGGGGCGGTGCAGGTGGGGCGGCATCCCGACGCGCTGGCGCTCACTCCCGACGAAACCCATCTGCTGGTGCTCGATTCGGCGTCGGGCGATGTGGCGGTAATTCGCACTGTCAAGACCCGGCAGAACTCGAAGATCAGCGCCGACCGCGCCCTTATGACGCTCGTCCCCGTAGGCAGCCAGCCGAATGACATCGCGATCAAGGCGTTTAAAACCAGTGGTCGGTGACCAGTGCCAGTGGCCAGTGGTCAGTATTGTTGTGGGGTTGATGTTCGAGGCTGGGCCGACTTCGTCCGAACCAGGAAATGGTCGGCGCGAACGGAACGATCTGCTGTTTATGCGCGGTGGAAGGATGATGCCATCGCAAGTACCCTAGCCCCACGCGCATGTGGTGGTGCCACTGGTTGGGGACGGCAACCGCGATGCACATGCCGAGAATCGCATGTGCCAGCCCCAGTACGTAGAGGTTGCGATAGCGCAGAAACAGTGCGCAGGCGACGATGCCCCACACGATGGTCGCAATCACCAGCAGCGGGTTTGGCACGTGAGCCACGGCGAACAGCAGGCCGGCGACGATCACGGCCAGGGTACGCTTCGGCGTGATCTGCAGTAGCCGTGCCAGGATGAAGTCCTGCAGGATGAACTGCTGCACCAGCGCCCATCCAATGTAAGCGAGGAATCCCCATTCGACCGCGTAGTTGCGGAACACAGCATGGAATGTTCCCAGGCGCACGGAGAGCCACACGCCCAGCACGGCGGCGATGCCGGCCAGGGCGACAATCCACAGCGCCCGGCGCATCCCGCTGACGCGAAGCCCAAGCTGCTCCGCCGTAGGATGCGAGCGCAGCGTAACAAAGAATACGTAAGCGAACGCCGCCCCGCCCAGGAGCCACTGCAGCCGTCCCGCGCTCCACAAAGCGAGAAGGACCAGAACGAACCCGATCAGAATCTCGCGCAGGGCGCGCGCGGCGGGGCGCGGGTCCGCAGCCGTCTGTGGCGAGCCGGCGACGACGCAAGCGAGGGGTGCGGTGACGTCCATGAAGGGCTGGTTACAAGAGTGTTGCAGACGAGTTACAAGGATGCTCGGGACCGAGATAGCGATGTACAAATTCCGCCAGGGATGCCACCCGCAGTGTCGCCAGCGTTCGTGCTCGTTGGAGCTCTTCCGACGAGCCTGTCGCCTCATCGACCAGCACGGTTGCCATGCCGATACGGAATCCGGCTTCGATGTCGCGCAAGGAATCCCCGATCATGACGCTGTTGTGCGCGGTGGCCGCTGGAAAATCGCGGAATGCCTGCTCGAAAAGGCCGGTCAGCGGCTTGCGGCAAGCGCACTGGCCCTCATTATGCGGACAGACATAGATCGCATCCAGGCGCCCGCCATGGGCAGCCAACTCCCGCTGGAGACGCTCGTGCATATCGGCGAGTTCCGACAGCGAGTAGAGTCCTAGGGCGACGCCGCGCTGATTGGTCACCACAATCGCCTTGCAGGCCGACCGGTTCAGAGTGGCCACCGCCTCCGCGGCCCCGGGCAACAATTCGAACTCCTGCCAGCAGGTGACGAACTTGCCGGCCGCAGGCTTGCGGTTCAGCACTCCGTCCCGATCTAGGAAAACGAATTCGATATTTTTCAGGTAGCCTAATTCCCCTGTCTGCATAGCTCTTATACTTTGATCAATGTAGCTCTCCAACGGTTCTGGGAAGGCCCTCGTATCTTTGCGCCCGCAGAGGCTCAATGCCGCCTTCGTCGAACCCGAGTAGTGTCTTCAGCAACAGCATAAGCGAACATCTGGATATTATCCGCCGGCTCGCCTCGCAGGAAGCGGCCTTCCAGCGTGCCGCCGATCTGCTGATCGGCTGCCTGTTGCGCGGCAGCAAGATTGTCTGGTGCGGCAATGGCGGCAGCGCTGCCGACGCGCAGCACCTGGCCGCTGAACTCGTAGGGCGCTTCCGCCGGCCACGCTGCGCGCTGAATTCCTTTGCCCTCACCGCCGACGTCTCCGTCCTCACCGCCATCAGCAACGACTTCGGCTTCGAAAAGGTATTCGAGCGGCAGGTGGAGGCGCTCTGCCAACCGGGCGACGTTGTGGTAGGCCTGTCGACATCGGGCGACAGCGGCAATGTCTGTGGAGCACTGCGCCGCGCGCGCCAGCTCCACATCTCTACCGTGGCTATCACCGGCGAGGGTGGCGGCCGCCTGGCCGAGTTCGCCGACATCTGTCTGCGCGTCCCCTCTACCGACACAGCCCGCATTCAGGAGGCGCACATCCTGCTTGGCCATATGCTCTGCGAATCGGTAGACGCGGCCCTGTGCCTGGAGGAGCAGTTCGAAGCCGCTGGAGCGCTCGTATGATCTCGCCCGAACTGGCCGCGCTGGTGGAGTCGGGATGGCGCAACCCACGCATCCCGGTGCTCGGCGATGTGATGCTGGACCAATACGTCTGGGGCGAGGTGGAGCGCATTTCGCCCGAGGCCCCGGTTCCAATCATCCGCGCAACCATGCGCGACGAGCGGCCCGGGGGCGCCGCCAACGTTGCCATGAATCTCGCACAGCTCGGGGCCAACGTCACGCTGTTGGGGTTCGCCGGCGGCGATCCCGAACAGGAGCGACTGGAAGCCTTGCTCGCCGCGCAAGGTATTGAGCCGCGCCTGACGGCAATCCCCGGCGTCCCGACCACTACCAAGCTGCGGATCCTCTCCGGACATCAGCAGATGATGCGCCTGGATACGGAAAACCGGGCAGCACGTCCGGCGACGGAATACGAGGCGTTGCTGAAAACGGCAATTGCGGCCTTGCCCAACGGGGCGGCCATTGTCCTCTCCGACTACGCCAAGGGCGCCGTTAGCGAAACGGTTTGCCGGACGGTCATCCGCGAAGCAGCACGACGCCACATCCCGGTGCTGGTGGACCCCAAACAGCAGAGCTTTAGCCGCTATCGTGGTGCGACAGCCATCTGCCCCAACCTGAAAGAGCTGGCTGCGGCCACCGGCGAAATGTCAGGCGATGTCGACGCGGTGCTGGCTGCCGGGCAAGCGCTGGCATCTTCACTGGAATTGGAGTTCATTGCTGCCACGCTCGGCGACAAGGGCATCACGGTCCTGCGTCCCGGTTCGCGCTTTCACGCACCCGCAATTGCGCAGCAGGTATTCGACGTCTCCGGCGCGGGGGACACGGTGGCAGCGGTGCTGGCGTTAGTCATGGCGTGCGGTGTGCCGGTGGAAGCTGGCGTTGAGCTGGCGAACGTTGCTGCCGGCGTTGTGGTCGGCAAAGTTGGGACGGCGCCCATCCGGCGCGAGGAGCTGATGGGCGCGCTATCGCAGGCAGTCGCGCGCGAGATGGACGACAAGGTCCTGCCGCTGGATCGGCTGATCGCGCAGGTCGCAGCCTGGCGCCGCGCCGGCCAGCAGATCGTCTTCACCAATGGCTGCTTCGACATCCTGCATATCGGTCACATTCGCCTGCTGGAGAAGGCGCGTCGCCTTGGCGACCGCCTCATCGTGGGACTGAACAGCGACGACTCGGTGCGACGGCTGAAAGGCGGCTCGCGGCCAATCGTCAGCGAACCCGAGCGGGCGCGAGTGCTGGCTGCGCTCGGCTCTGTCGATGCGGTCGTGACCTTTGCCGAAGACACGCCCTTGGGGCTGATCGAGGCGCTACGCCCCGATGTCCTGGTGAAAGGCGGCGACTATGTTGAGGACCAGGTCGTGGGCGCACGCGAGGTGCGGGCCTGGGGCGGGCGTGTCCATCTGGTGCCGCTGGTGCCCGAGACGAGCACGAGCCGGCTCATTCGGAAATCAATCTCGCAATCCCAACTCACGGCAAAGGTGCTAAGCGCGTGAGACTGCCCAAGCTGTTGCCGCCGCTCTTCTTCTCGGTGGGCTTGCCCACGCGACTGGCCATCTTCTGGCGCGCGCGCATCGGGCGACCGAAGACCGGCGCTACGCGCAGGCAGAGCGTCTCGTTCCTGGTCGTTCGCCTGGACTCGCTAGGCGATGTGGTGATCACTACGCCGCTGTTCCGCGCCTTGAAGACAGCATTTCCGCGCTCGCACTGCACGGCCGTCGTGCAGCAAAGTTACAAGTCGTTGCTCGCCACCAACCCGCATATCGACGAGATCCTGACCTTGCCCAGCATTCATCCGGCATGGCTGCCGCAGGGGCTGCGCAGATTGCTGGCCGCGCTGGTCTTCTACTGGTCGAATTTGCGGAAGCGGCATTTCGACTGCGCCATCTCCCCGCGCTGGGATACGGATGAGCATTTGGCGACGCTGCTGTGCGTGTTGAGCAATGCCGGCACGCGCGTGGGGTACACCGAACAAGCCACGGCAGCCAAACAGAATATTAACCGCGGCTTCGATGGCGCTTTCGATCGCTGCCTGCAGCCCGGGCCGGTGCAACACGAGGTCCTGCGCACGCTGGCGGTTGCCGCGGTGGTGGGCGCGCCCTCCTGCGACGGGCGCCTCGACATCCACATCACCGCGCATGATCGCCGGCGCGCCAGTCGGCTTCTCGAAAAGGCGCCGGCGTCGGCCAGGCTGGTGGCGTTGGGAATCGGCGCGCAAAGCCCCGGACGGCGTTGGCCCCTGAAGCGCTACGCCGAAACAATCGCAAAACTCAACCGGTTGCATCCCGTATGCCCGGTGATTGTGTGCTCCGAATCCGAATTTGGCGATGCGCTGAAACTCGCTCAACTGCTGCCGCATCGGCCCGTGATCGTCAGCGGCGAGCAGTTGCGCCGGGTATGCGCAGTCCTGGAGCGCTGCGAGTTGTTTATCGGCAACGACAGCGGTTGCGCACACCTGGCCGCGGCCATGGGATGCAACACCCTGGTCATTTCGCGGCATGCACGCAACGGCGACCGCAATCATTACAACAGCCCCGTACGCTTCGCGCCTTACGCTCGTCGAGTGCGCGTCCTGCAGCCAACCTCCGGGCTTGAGGGCTGCCGCCAGGCCTGTGTCTTTCCCAGGCCGCATTGCATCCTGCAGATCTCGGCCGACGAGGCATTCGCAGCCGCACATCAGCTCATGGTTCGCCGCAGCGAGCCTGCCGCGCCGCGCGTTGCTGCACAATTTCCCGAGTCGATATTGCAGGCGATTACGCAAGGGCACACAACAGGCGGCGAGTGGGCGGAGCCTCTCGAAGTTCGACCCGATGCGTGACCGCCAGCCAGCCTTGAAGCGCACGCCGCCCAGCCCTTCGCGCTATCGCAGGATCGTTCAGGGGGTCTGGTCCGCCGGATTGGCGCGCGTTGTGTCGAGCCTGCTCACGCTCGTCTCTCTGCCTCTGGCGGTGCGCTATCTCGGCGCGGAACGCTACGGCGTCTGGGCGACGGTGGCGACCACTGCAGCGTGGATCAATCTGCTTGACCTGGGTATCGCCAACACGCTCACCAACCACATCTCGCGCGCCTACGCCTTGGGCGACAGGCAAATGGCTGCGCGCTTCTTCACCAACGCCCTGATGCTCACCGCTGGCCTGGCCGCACTGGCCGGGTTGAGCTGTGCGGCGCTGTTTCCCCATATCAACTGGGTGCGATTGTTGAATGTAAGCGCCCCGGTCAGCGCCGCCGAAGTAACGCACACCGTCGAGGCCGCAGTGGCGCTGATGCTGCTCGCCCTGCCGTGCAATCTGATCGGAAAAGTGCTTGCCGGATATCAGGAACTGCACCGTAGCAACTATGCGGCATGCGCAGGCGCAATCGCCGGCTTAGGCGGACTGGGGCTAGGCGTGGCGCTGCGTGTTTCCATGCCAGTATTGTTCGTGATGTCGGCCGGCTGCCTGACCTTCGCCAACCTGGCTACGCTGCTGCAGGTCGTCTTGATTCAGAAGCCCTGGCTGACGCCGCGCCTGGGCCTGCTGCAACTGGCGCCGGCGCGAGAGCTTTTGCGCTCGGGCGCATCTTTCTTCCTGATCCAGGCGGCCGCGGTCGTCGTATTCAGCTCCGACAATGTGGTAGTCAGCCACTATCTCGGCGCTTCCGAGGTGACGCCTTACAGCGTGAGCTGGAGGGTGGTGGGTTTGGTGGCCGTCTTGCAGTCGCTGCTCTTCCCGGCGTTGTGGCCGGCCTACGCCGAAGCCTATGCCCGGCGCGACTACGGCTGGATCCGGCGCACCTTTGCGTTCGTGATGAAGGGCACCATCGGGTTGAACCTGTTGTGCGTGGCGGGCTTGCTGCTGTTCGGCCGGACGGCAATTCGCCTGTGGGCCGGCCCGGCAGCCGTTCCCACACCGCTCTTGCTGGCGGCCATGTGCCTGTGGTCGCTGATCAGTGGCTTTATGACCGTCGAATCCTGCCTGCTGGCGGCGCTGAATCGCACAGGCGCGCAGGCGCTGCTTTCAATTCTGGCCGCAGCCATGAACCTCGCGTTGTCATTACTGTGGGTGCGGCACATCGGATCGCTCGGCGTCATTGCCGGAACCATCGTCTCGTATCTGTCGATACTGGTTGTGCCGCAAACGTTGATTGTCCGCAGCGTGTGGAAAAACGAGCTTGCCGCAGAAGCGCCGGTTGCCGGCGTTCGCGCGCCTGTCGCCGATCGATCACCGCAGGGCTTCGCCCAGCTTGCCGGCGGCAATCAGGGCTGAAATTTTGGCGATGTCCGGCGAGAACACTCGATCTTCAATGACCGGAGATACCACGGCGCGAATGGCCGCCAGCGCGATTTGTCCGCGCTTGCTGGTCTCGAGAGGTGCGCGGAAGTAATGACCCTGCGCGGCCGCCATAGCCTCGATGGCCAGCACGTTACGCGTGTTGGCCACAATCCGAAGCAGCTTGTTGGCCGAGGTCATGCCCATCGAAACATAATCTTCCTTGTTCCCCGAGGTGGTGATCGAGTCGACGCTGGCGGGATGCGAGAGCACCTTGTTTTCGTTGACCAGCGCCGCCGCTGTGACCTGCGGCAACATGAAGCCCGAGTTCAGCCCTGCTCCCGGCGCAAGAAACGCAGGCAGCCCCTCGTTCAGCGCGGGATTCACTAACCGCTCCAGGCGGCGCTCGGAGATGCCCGCCAGCGCGCTGAGTGCGATCGCCATAAAGTCGAGAGCGAAGGCCAGCGGCTGTCCATGAAAGTTTCCGCCGGAGAGAATGACGCCCGGCAAAGCGACACCTCCCGGACGCTTGGTGGGCCCGGTCTTTCGCTCTTCGGAAAACACCAGCGGATTATCGACGGCGGAGTTCATCTCCACTTCGAACACCTGGCGGCAATGTGCCAGAGTATCGCGCACTGCCCCGTGCACCTGCGGCATACAACGCAACGAATAGGCGTCCTGCACCTTCTGACATTCGAGGTGAGACTCGCGAATGACGCTGCCTTCGAGCAGGCGCCGCAGATTTTGGGCCACCAGCATCTGCCCGGAATGCGGCCGCGCCTTCTGAATGCGTTCGTCAAACGCAACATCGGTGCCTTTCAACGCGTCGAGCGTAAGGGCGCCAATCACATCAGCGGCATCGGCGAGGACCTCGGCCTCAAGCAGGGCCAGGATGCCGACTGCCAGCATCCCCTGAGTCCCATTAATGAGCGAAATGGCTTCCTTGGCCTGCAGCTCCAGCGGCGCGATTTCGGCCTTCTTCATGGCGGTAGCTGCGTGCATGCGTTTGCCTTCATGCACCACTTCGCCTTCGCCGATCATGCCGAGAGCAAGGTGCGCCAAAGGGGCAAGATCGCCGCTCGCACCCACGCTGCCCTGCGACGGCACCACCGGATGCACACCGCGGTTCAGCATCTCGCATAGCGTGTCGATGACCAGCGGCCGCACTCCGGAATAGCCCTTGGCGAGAGAGTTGGCCCGCAGCAACATCATGGCGCGGGTCACGTCCTGCGCCAGCGGCTCGCCTACCCCCACACAGTGGGAGCGGATGAGGTTCAGTTGCAGCTGCCGCACGTCGTGCAGGGGAATGTGCATGTCGGCCAGGTGACCGACGCCGGTATTGACGGCATAGGCGACGATCTCGTTTTCCACCAGGTGATCGACGACGGAGCGCGCCCGCTCGACGGCGGCGCGTGCCTCCGCCAGCAGCAACACCGGGCGGCGTTCGCACGCCACCTGGCCGACATCTGCCAGCGTCAGATCGTTGCCGTTGATGTGCAGTGCCTGCATGACAGTTCAGTGTGCCACAGAGAATGGCTATAGCACGCCTTGCGGCGCGAAGATCGAAAGAGATTCGTGTTCAGAACCGCCCTCGCACAACGTCGCCCCTGAGGCCCGGCCTCAGGCCTTACCGGCGACCCTCAGAAACGAGCTGCGGTACTTCTCCGGCAGGGACATACGCTTGAAGTCTGCGTCCACGACGATGTGGATGGTCTCGCCTTCCGCCAGCAGGGCGCCATCCTGATCGCGCAGGACCTCATAGGTGAAGTGCAGCAGCGAATCGCGAACATTCACCAGCCGGGTGCGAATCATGACAACGTCATCGTACATGGCGGGCGCTTTGAAGCGGCATCGCGCCTCCACCACGGCAAGGTTAGTCCCATCCTGATGCTCCATGTCGCGATAGGTGTAGCCCAACTCGCGCAGCATCTCGACGCGGCCCACCTCGAACCAAATGATGTAGTTGGAGTGATAGACCACGCCCATCTGGTCGGTCTCGGCATAGCGCACGCGCAAGCGCGTTTCGAATGGCTTCGCCAGATGTGTTGTTTCGGTCTCCAAGTCAGGCACTCGTACAGCAAAGACCGGGCGCCGCAGGAACGCAGCGCCCGGTGCAGAAAAATCATGTGAATCAGTGGCTCGGCTTCTGGGCCGGAGGCGTACTGGTGGAACCCGCGGCCGGAGTTGAAGTCATGATCGTCGCATTGCCTGAGCTCGTAGTAACAGCGCCGGCCGCTGTCGCAGCCCCATTCTTCACAAACTGCCCACGCACCGGCTCGCCGGAAGCTACTGGCTTGCCGTCGGCGATGTAGTCGGTGAACTGCGCCGGGATGGGAGTGCCCGGTGACTTCTGCAGTTGAAAATGCAAATGTGGAACCGGTCCGGCGCCGCTGTTGCCGCATTCCGCAAGCACCTCTCCCTGCTTCACCTTGTCGCCGCGCTTCACCTTTAGGCTGTTTTGCTTCAGATGATTCATCACAGCCGTTTCGTGCGCGTCGCCTTCTTCATGCAGGATCGCCACCAGATTGCCGTCGGGGGGGTCACCGCTGGGTTTTCCCGGCGGATTATCGTCGTAGCCCTGCTCAGCCTTGCTCACCGTTCCGTCGAAGGGCGCCAGCACCGGCTGGCCAAAACAGTAATAATCCTCATTCTTGCTGCCGACCCCTCCCGCTCCGGAGAACAAACGGCCGTTCTTCAGGTAAGCGAAGTCCATCCCAAAACGCTGGTCATCAGTAAACGCATAGGGATTCTGGAACGGAGTACGCCCTCCCTGGTACACCAGCCACTCGCCATTGAACGGAAGCTTCAGCTTGGCGGTGTCCTGGTAACCCGCGAAACGTCCTTCCGCTACTCGCTCGGGAATTGCTTTGATGTCGAAAGCGTCGATCTGGCCGCGCTGGTTGATGGTGATGCTCACCACGATAGGAACGGGCCGGCGCACGTTGGCGTAACGCGACATGCGCGAGTAAACCGTGTCGGGAGCGAACAGATAAGGAACGAAGTTCTCTTCCATCATCGTGCTTTCCGGACCCAACGCCTCGTGGTACTTCTTGTTGATGGCAGTGAACCGTTCTTCCTTGCCGGAAACTTTCTTCAGCCCTTCGGAGAGCGATGCCCACATCCTCGAACTCTCTCCATGGTTAAACATCTCGAAGATCTCGCGGGCGCGTGCCTCCGCGGCCTTGCTCATGACCGGATAAGCGCCGCCGATCACCGGTTTAATGGGCGCTTCTGGAGTTTTTTCCTGGGGAAGCTGAGCTCCCTCCTCTTGCGAGGCAGGCGGCGTTGCGGGATTCTGCGCCGGTGGTTGTTGTTGCGCGAACAGGCCCACCGTGAATACCAAGATTGCAGTGGTCACTACCATCCAATGCAGACGAAAGTTCATCCTTCTCTCCGTGGTAAATGGCTGCGGCTTACCCTCGCGACCAGGGCCCTCCGCATCGAGTTCGTTCCTATGATCCGCCGCTGTCTCCTGGCACTTGGCCGGCGACTCGCGTGGCTCGACTCTGCAGTGCTTGCCTTAGCCGAGCGCCGCGTGCCAACGGCTTCCTCGCAAAATGCTCGAAGAGAGGCATTGTAACAAGAGATGCGTGTGTGCTGCTGATCCCGGCCACACGAAAGACGGCCGGTTGGCGCAACGAGGGAATCGGCATCATCACAATCCCGTGATAACACCTCGC
>Ga0070741_10005124_pt1 | contig 29532 bp, 24 predicted proteins | sample Coa_R1_4_FD_66440 | JGI IMG/M metagenome (GOLD analysis project Ga0070741, IMG submission 66440) | Surface soil microbial communities from Centralia Pennsylvania, which are recovering from an underground coalmine fire - Coalmine... | ecosystem: Environmental > Terrestrial > Soil > Unclassified ... | reverse complement strand
GGGGGGGGGGGGGGGGGGGGGGGGGGGGGTAACACAGGTCCTGGCGAGCGGGGAGCCCGTCCACGGAGTGGAGCTCTCGCGACACCACCTCGACGGAGGCCGGATCGCCTGGGAGACGAGCGCCGCGCCCCTGCGCGGGTCAGGGGGAGAGCTCGAGGGCGTCGTCGTGTCCGTGCATGACATCACCGACCGGAACCGGGCGGAGGAGGCCCTGCACGAGGCTGAGGAGAGGCTGCGGACGCTCGTGGAGACGATCCCGGCCGTCACCTACGTGACGCCGCCGGACTGGACGCGCCAGCCCTACCTGTACGTGAGTCCCCAGATCGAGGATCTCCTCGGCTACCCCGCAGGGGAGTGGACCTCCGACCCGGGGCTCTGGTACCGCATCCTGCACCCCGAGGACGCCGACCGTGCCGTCGCCGAGTCCGAGGCGGTGGACCTCACAGGCGAGCCCTTCGAGTCCGAGTACCGGCTGATCGCGAAAGACGGGCGGGTGGTGTGGGTCCTGGACCGGGCACGTCCGATCCCCGGCCCGGAGGGGCAGCCGCACCTCTGGCAAGGCGTCCTGTTTGACGTGACCGAGCAGAAGCGGGCCCAGGCCGAGCTCGCCGAACGCGAGGCGGTGCTTCGCGCGATCTTCGAGTCCGAGCCCGAGTGCGTGAAGCTCGTGGGAGCAGACGGCACCCTTCTGCAGATCAACCCGGCGGGTCTCGCGATGATCGAAGCCGATCGTCCGGAGCAGGTGCTCGGCAGGAGCCTCTACTCCATGGTCGCTGAGGAGCACCGGGCGGCCGTCCGGGCGCTCACCGAGGCGGTGTTCGGCGGCGAGTCGGGCACGCTCGAGTTCGACATCGTGGGGCTGAAGGCCACTCGCCGGACCATGGAGGCCCACGCCGCTCCGCTCCGCGGAACGAGCGGAGAGGTAATCGCCTGTCTGTCGATCAGCCGGGACGTGACGGAGCGAAAGCGCGCGGCGGCCGAGCTCGAGGCGACCCTCGCGGACTTGCGGAGGGTGCACGACGCACGGCTCGCGGCTCTGTCGCGGCTGGTTCGGGCCCAGGAGGACGAGCGCCGCCGCATCGCCGAGGAGCTCCACGACGACCCGGTGCAGCAGCTCACCGCCCTGGAGATCCGCCTCGCAACCCTCGCCCGGACGAGCGAGGACGAGGCGCAGCGCGAGCGGTTGCGAGCCATCGAGGGCGCGATCGCCGACGTCGTCGGGCGTCTCCGATCGATGATGTTCCACCTGTGGCCACCGGCGCTCGATGGGAGCGGGCTGGTCGATGCCGTGCGCGCGAACCTGACCCGTCTGGCGGACGAGTGCGGTTGGGAATGCCAGCTCGAGGGCGAGCTTCGCGTGCGTCCGAGCGCCGAGGTCGCCTCCGCCGCCTACCGCATCACCCAGGAGGCGCTCCGGAACGCGCAGAAGTACGCCGCGGCCACCCAGGTGATGGTCGCTCTGGAATCCGACGGAGAGGCGCTCCGCGGGGAGATCCGGGACGACGGCATCGGGTTCGACCCCGGCGCGGTCCCCGGACACAACGAGGGGCACATCGGTCTCGTGTCCGTGCGGGAACGCGCCGAGCTCTTCGGCGGCACCTGCGAGGTCGAGAGCGCACCCGGGAGCGGCACCCTGGTGAGGTTCCGCCTGCCGCTCGCGGGCTGGGATGCGGCCCGGGAGGACCCGGAGTAGGTCAGGGATTGCCTACCCCGAGGCCGGGGTCACCACCCGGTCGACCACCGTCCACGCGGAGCCGTTCCAGCGCAGCGTCGTCGTGCGGAACGCGCTCGGGCAGCAGTGCGAGTCGCCGGGCGCGAACACCGCGGCTCGGACCTTCAGGTCGCCCCCCTCGGGCTGGATCTGCGTGTCGCACGTGCTCCGTCGCAGGATCTGGGTCGGACCGGCCGGCTCGCTCGCGATCACGCGCCACGTGCCGCACCCGCCGCTGCCGCCGGTGTCCTCGAACGTGAGCAGGTCGGGGATCCCGTCGCCCGTCAGGTCGGCGGTCTCGGCGCGAATGCCGAACACCCCGGCCCCGGCCGGATCGGTGAACGCGAACGCCACCCGCCACCCGGGCGGCGCCGGCCTCCAGATCTCGAGGCCGTGCTCGCTCGAGAGCGGGTCCGCGCCCCGGGACCAGACGACGCCGACTTGGGCGATCGCATCGTCCGGCGGTTGCAGGACCCACGTCGACCCGACCGTGGCCCCCGGCGGGACGAGCCGCGCGACCGGGAGCTCGCCCGCGACGACGGTGCCGGTGAACACGGTCGGCGCGTCCGGAGGCAGGCGGATCGCCGCCGCCGGAGAAGGCGGCGCCACGGTGGGCGTCGATGGGGTGGGCGTCCGAGGGGTGGGCGTCGACGCGGAGGGGCCCTCCGCGGTGGTCGTCGGGACCGGCTCCCCGCCGCATCCCGCCGCCAGGGTGGTGAGCAGGGCGAGCGCGAGCAGCCGCTGTCGCATCAGGCCATGCTACGGCCCGGGCGGCTACAGTTCCGGCCATGACCCCGACCAAGTGGGACCTCACGCCCAAGCCGGTCTCGGCCTCGCAGGTCACGCTCGTCCAGCTCATGGAGATCACCGACGCGAACGTCGCCGGCATCGCGCACGGCGGCTCCATCATGAAGCTCGTGGACACGGCCGCCGGCCTGGCCGCGATCAAGCACTGCGGGGGCCTCGCAGTGACGGTCTCGATGGACTCGATGTCGTTCCTCGCGCCGGTCCGGATCGGCGACACCGTCACGGTTCGGGCCTCCGTGAACGACGTGGGGGAGACCTCGATGGAGGTCGGGGTTCGGGTCGAGGCCGAGAACGTAATCACCGGCGAGCGGACCCACACCGGGAGCGCCTACCTGGTCTTCGTGGCCCTGGACGAGACCGGCAAGCCCCGCCCGGTCCCGCCGGTGATCGCCGAGACCCCGACCCAGCAGCGCCGCCAGCGGGAGGCAAAGATCCGTCGGGAGACGCGCCTGGCCCACAAGCAGGCGATCCGCGAGCACCGCGAGCGGGTCGCCCGCGAGGAGCAGGGCTCCGAGCCCGCGTGAGCCTCTCGCCCGGTCGATCGCCCGCCGCGCGCGCCACAATGGTCGGACGATGACCGTCGAGAGGAAGGAGCCCGCATGACCGGCGAGCTCGCCGAGGTGAGGGAACGGCTGCAGACGGACTCGGGACCCGTCGAGATCTTCCGCCTGCCGAGGCTCGAGGAGCTCGGGCTCGGTGAGGTTTCGCGCCTGCCGCACACGGTGAAGATCCTGCTCGAGAACCTGCTGCGCCGTGCCGGCACGCGCGACGTGAGCGAGGACGACGTGCGCGCGCTCGCGGCCTGGCCGGCTCCGGCGCCGGAGGCGAACCTCGCGTTCATGCCGAGCCGCGTGTTGATGCAGGACTTCACCGGTGTCCCGGCCGTCGTCGACCTCGCCGCCATGCGGAGCGCGATGGCGCGCGCCGGCGGCGACCCCGCCAGGGTGAACCCGCTCGTCGACGTCGATCTGATCATCGACCACTCGGTGCAGGTGGACCTGTTCCGCTCGCCGGATGCCTACCGCGCGAACATCGAGTGGGAGTACCGGCGCAACGGCGAGCGCTACGCGCTCCTGCGATGGGCGCAGCAGGCGTTCGACGGCGTCCGGGTCGTACCCCCCGGCGCGGGGATCTGCCACCAGGTGAACCTCGAGCACCTGGGGAGGGTCGTCGCCACGCGGGACGGCGTGGCCTTCCCCGACACGCTCGTGGGGACCGACTCCCACACGACGATGGTGAACGGCCTCGGCGTGCTCGGCTGGGGCGTGGGCGGGATCGAGGCCGAGGCGGCGATGCTCGGCCAGCCGATGTTCCTGCCGTCCCCCGTGGTGGTCGGGGTTCGCGTCTCCGGGGCGCTCCCGGCCGGGACGACGGCGACCGACCTCGTCCTGACGCTCACGCAGATGCTGCGCGCGCACGGCGTGGTCGGCAAGTTCGTCGAGTTCTTCGGCGAGGGGTGCTCCTCGCTCGAGCTCGCCGACCGCGCGACGCTCTCGAACATGTGCCCCGAGTACGGCGCCACGGCCGCGTACTGGCCGGTCGACGCCGAGACCCTCCGGTACCTGCGGTTCACGGGCCGCGGGCACCTCGTCGACCTGGTCGAGCGGTACACGAAGGCGCAGGGCCTGTTCCGGACCGACGGCGATTCCGAGCCCGTGTTCAGCGAGGTCGTGGACCTGGACCTGTCCTCGGTCGAGCCCTCGCTCGCCGGCCCGAAGCGCCCCCAGGACCGAGTCGCGCTCTCGGGCGTCTGGGGGTCGTTCGTCGAGGCCTTTCGCGATCGACTGGAGCCCGACCCCGAGCCGGTCGAGGTCGGACGGCTCGAGGGCGAGGGGCCGGTGAACGGCGAGCCCGCCGTCCACGACCACCCGCACGACCCGACGAACCCCGCGGCGGCCGCGCGCGTCGACGGGGAGGTCCGGCACGGGTCGGTCGTCATCGCCGCCATCACGAGCTGCACGAACACCTCCAACCCCTCGGTGATGGTCGCGGCCGGGCTGCTCGCCAAGAAGGCGGTGGAGGCGGGCCTCGAGACCAAGCCGTGGGTGAAGACCTCGCTCGCGCCGGGCTCGCGCGTCGTGACCGACTACCTGGACGCGGCGGGCCTCCAGCCGTACCTGGACAAGCTGGGGTTCTCGCTCGTCGGGTTCGGCTGCACGACCTGCATCGGCAACTCGGGGCCGCTGCCCGAGGAGGTGGCCGAGGCGGTGCAGGCCAAGGACCTCGCGGTCGTGGCCGTGCTCTCGGGCAACCGGAACTTCGAGGGTCGCATCCACCCGCTCGTCCGGGCGAGCTACCTGGCGTCGCCGCCTCTCGTCGTCGCCTACGCGCTGGCCGGCGACGTGCGGGTGGATCTCGCCTCCGAGCCGCTCGGGACCCGGCCCGACGGCTCGCCGGTGTTCCTTCGCGACCTGTGGCCGAGCGCCGAGGAGGTTCGGGAGGCGATCGCCGCGTCCATCTCTCCCGAGCAGTTCGAGCGCGAGTACGGGCGGATCTTCGAGGGCGACGAGCGCTGGAGCGCGCTCCCGACACCGGCCGGCCCGACCTACGCCTGGGATCCCGGATCGACCTACGTTCGGGAGCCTCCGTTCTTCGAGGACCTCGGGCCGACGCCGGCCGGGCTCGCCGAGCTCGCGGGCGCCCGGTGCCTGGTCAAGGTCGGCGACTCGATCACGACCGACCACATCTCGCCGGCCGGGTCGATCAAGCCGGACTCGCCGGCTGGGGCCTACCTGATCGAGCGGGGGGTCGAGCGGCGCGAGTTCAACAGCTACGGGTCGCGCCGCGGCAACCACGAGGTGATGATGCGGGGGACCTTCGCGAACGTGCGGCTCCGCAACGAGCTCGCGCCCGGCACCGAGGGCCCGTGGACGGCGCACCTGCCGAGCGGAGAGACGATGACGATCTACGACGCCGCGATGCGCTACCGCGAGGAGGGCGTGCCGCTCATCGTGATCGCCGGCAAGGAGTACGGGTCGGGGTCGTCGCGCGACTGGGCGGCCAAGGGCCCGTCGCTGCTCGGCGTGCGAGCCGTCCTCGCGGAGAGCTTCGAGCGCATCCACCGCAGCAACCTCGTCGGGATGGGCGTGCTGCCGCTGCAGTTCGAGCCGGGACAGAGCGCCGAGTCGCTCGGGCTCACCGGCCGCGAGACCTTCGCGACCGAGGGCCTTGCCTCCGGCCTGCGGCCGGGGCAGCGGGTGCGGGTGCGGGCCGTTCGCGAGGACGGGGCCGAGGTCGCGTTCGAGGCGCTCGCGCGCGTGGACATGCCCGTGGAGGTCGAGTACCTGCGCCACGGCGGGATCCTCCAGATGGTCCTGCGCCAGATGCTCGCGGGCTGACGGTTCTCGCCACGAGATCCGCGGCTCAGGCCGCAGGCTCGTGGTCGGCGCAGTCCAGGCGGATCGCCCGGTCGCCGAACGGCGCGTCGACGAACGCGCAGTGGTGCGGCCGCTCGGGATCGTCGTGCACGTTCGGGCGGAAGTACCGGCAGGTCGGGCACATCCGGGCGACGGGAATGCGGCCCTGCTGCTGGAGGGCCGCGATCATCTTCACCACGGAGCGAAGGAGGGCCTCGCGCTCGCCGGCGTCGAGCGCGTCCAGCGCGTGCAGGAGGAAGTCCGGCCACCCCGCGACCCGCTCGGCCTCGCGGCGACCGTTCGGCGTGAGTCGCAGGATCCGCACCCGCCCGTCGGCGGCCGCCGTCCGCCGGATCAGGCCTCGCTCGAACAGCGGTCGCAGGGCCTCGCTGACGGTCGGGGCACCGACGCCGAGCTCGTCGGCGAGCTCGCTCGGCGTGCAGCGCGCCCCGTCGCGGCGGGAGAGCGCGACCAGGATCTGGGCCTGGGTCGCGGAGAGCCCGCGGGCCACGGCCGTGCGGCGCTCGCCGTGCTTGAGAGCGATGCCGAGCTTGGTCAGGCCGGTGACCAGCCGGGACTCGACGGGTCCGCTCGCGAGCTCGAAGTCGCTGGCGTTCACCAGTCGGGTCCGGCGTACGGGGCGCTCCACAGCGCCACCTGCAGGACGACGGACTTGAACCAGGCGTGGTACATGCGGTCGACCTCCTCCTGGTCCCCGCCGCCTCTGGCCAGGAAGTCACGGATGGTCGCGGTGATCGGGTAGATGAACGCCACCAGGTAGCGCAGGGGGATCTGCGGGACCGAGTCGACTCCGTCGGTCACGTTCTTCTTCGAGCGGTGGTGGCGGAGGGCGATCTCGTTCGCGTAGTCCAGCCAGGCCCGGTCGTACGGGCGGGTGCACGTATCCACGATCCATCGGCCGAACCGCCGGCGCACCGCGGCCAGGTAGTCGCCGTCCGGCTGTCCGTCGGGCCCCGAGAAGTAGTGGACCAGGTGCGGATGGGAGCCGACGAACCCGTACCAGAGGTCCAAGATGTCCTCCACCTGGCCGGCCAGCACCTCGCCGGCCGCGCGCAGGGCGCGCTCGTCATCCTGGGTGAAGAGCACCGAGGCCCGGAGGAGCTCGAGGTCCTCCTCGGACACGGGCGAGCGGGCCAGCTCGGGAGAACCGAACGCGTAGCCGGGCGGGTCGTCGGTGGTTCGGACGTCCATCGCGCCTCCTCTCGAGAGGATAGTTCGGAGTCCGAATCATAGGCCGTTGCGCTCTCGCTCGTCAAGCCGGCACGCGGCCAGGCCCTGGGACGGCGAGCCTCCCGGCTAGGCCCGCGGCTCGGCCGGTGACTGCCGCCAGTCGTACGGGCTCGTGTAGCTGACGATCATCTGCATGTAGTTCGAGCGGGCGTAGGCCATCGGGTCGGCCACGTTGGCCTGGCTGACGCTTCCCTTGGCCTGCTCGACCGAGGCGTACTCGCGCTCGTCCAGCCACCGCTCGATCCCGGCGAGCACCGAGGCGACGTGCTCCGGCCCGTTGCGGAACAGCGCCGAGGCCATCATCGTCACGTCGGCCCCCGCGAGGATGAGCTTCACCGCGTCCTCCCAGCGGTGGACGCCGGTGGTGGCGGCGAGCGAGGCCTGCACCCGGCCCCGCAGGATCGCGATCCAGCGCAGCGGCAGCAGACACTCCTCGGAGCTCGACAGGTGGAGGGTGGGATCGACCTCGAGCGTCTCCAGGTCGATGTCGGGCTGGTAGAACCGGTTGAACAGCACCAGCCCGTCCGCCCCGGCCTCCACCAGGCGCCGGGCCATGTTCGCCATCGAGCTGAAGAACGGACCGATCTTCACGGCGAGCGGGATCGACACCGAGGCCCGGACGGCGGAGACGAGGTCGAGGTACTGCGCCTCGACGTCGGCCGAGGTGACCTCGGGATCCGAGGCGACGACGTACACGTTGAGCTCGAGCGCGTCGGCCCCCGCGTCCTGGATGAGCCGCGCGTAGCGGACCCACCCGCCCCGCGAGGTCCCGTTCAGCGAGCCGATCACGGGGACCTCGAGCTCCCGCTTGGTCTGCTCCAGGTGGCGCAGGTAGGCGTCGGGGCCCGTGTTGTAGTCCTCGAGCTCGGGGAAGAACGAGAGGGCCTCGGGGAAGCTCTCGGTCGCGTGCTCGAGCACGCGGTGGATCTCGATCTGCTCGTGCTCGATCTGCTCCTCGAACAGCGACTGCATGACGATCGCGGCAGCACCCGCGTCCTGCATTCGCTTCAGGTTGTCGATCCGGGAGGAGAGCGTCGAGGCCGACGGGACCACCGGGTTCCGAAGCTCGAGCCCGAGGTAACGGGTTCGCAGGTCGGCGCTCATGCTTCGCCCTCCGCGGGGTCGGCCCCGTCGTGTTCGGGACGGCCGGGAACGTGACGCTCGACGCCGGCGAGCTGCTCGTAGAAGCGCCAGCGCTCCTCCGCGTCGGCCTGCGCGAGCGCCTGCAGCTCCGCCGCCTCCTCGGGCCGCGAGCGCGCGAGCATCGCGAACCGGGCCTCCTTGGCCTGGAACTCCCTGATCGGCAGGCTCGGCCGGGGGCTGTCGAGCTGCAGCGGGTGCGCGCCCTCGATCGCCTTGCGGGGGTCGTACCGGTACAGGGGCCAGAACCCCGACCTCGCGGCCTCGGCCTGGTGCGTCATGGAGGTCGACATGTCGATCCCGTGCTCGATGCAGGTGCTGTAGGCGATGACGAGCGACGGGCCGTCCCACGACTCGGCCTCGGCGAGCGCCTTCACGGTCTGCGCGTTGTCGGCGCCGAGCGCGATCTGGGCCACGTACACGTTCCCGTAGCTCGCGGCGATCATGCCGAGGTCCTTGCGCCCGACCGGCTTGCCTGCGGCCGCGAACTTCGCGACGGCCCCGCGGGGGGTGGCCTTGGAGGCCTGTCCGCCCGTGTTGGAGTAGACCTGCGTGTCGAGCACGAGGACGTTCACGTTGCGTCCGGTCGCGAGCACGTGGTCGAGCCCGCCGTAGCCGATGTCGTAGGCCCAGCCGTCGCCGCCGACGATCCACACGCTCTTTCGGACGAGCGCGTCCACGATCGGGAGGAGATTCCGAGCGGCCGGCGAGTCCAGCGCCTCGAGCCGGCGCCGCAGCTCGGCGACCCGCTCGCGCTGCTCGAAGAGCTGGGGCTCGTCCTCCTGCTCGGCGCCGAGGATCGCGTCGGCCAGGTCCTGCCCGACCTCGGGGGCGAGCTTCGCGAGCTGCTCGCGCGCGAACGCGACCTGGTGGTCGAGCGCGAGGCGCATGCCGAGCCCGAACTCCGCGTTGTCCTCGAACAGCGAGTTCGCCCACGCCGGCCCCCGGCCGTTCGCGTCGACGGTCCAGGGCGTCGTGGGCAGGTTGCCGCCGTAGATCGAGGAGCACCCGGTCGCGTTCGCGATCAGGATCCGGTCCCCGAACATCTGCGAGAGGAGCTTCAGGTACGGGGTCTCGCCGCACCCCGCGCAGGCGCCGGAGAACTCGAACAGCGGCTCGAGCATCTGCGAGCCCTTGATCGAGGCCAGCTTGACCTGCCGGCGGTCGACCGGCGGGATCGTCTGGAAGAACGCCCAGTTCTGCCGCTCCTCCTCCAGGTGCTCGAGCTTGGGGAGCATGTCGATCGACTTGTGCTTGACGACCTCCTTGCTCTTGGCCGGGCAGACGTCGACACACACCCCGCAGCCGGTGCAGTCGTCGGGGGCCACCTGGATCGTCATCCACATGCCCGGGCGCTCGCGGTCACGCCATTCCTTGTGCTTGAACGACCCCGGCGCGCCCTCCGCCTGCGCGGGCTCGTAGACCTTCATCCTGATCGCGGCGTGCGGGCAGACCAGCGCGCACTTCGCGCAGTCGATGCAGATCGAGGGGTCCCAGATCGGAATCTCGTGCGCGATGGAACGCTTCTCCCACTTCGACGTGCCGGTCGGGAACACGCCGCCGGGCGGGAACGCCGAGACCGGCAGCAGGTCGCCCTGACCGGCGATCATCTTGGCGGTCACGTTCTTGACGAACTCCGGGGCGTCGTCGGGGACCGGCGGCACCATGTGGAGCCGGCTCCTCGCGTCGGCGGGAACCGGCACCTCGTGGAGCTCGGCGAGCGCCCGGTCGACGGCGGCGTAGTTCATCTCGAGCACGGCCTGGCCGCGCTTGCCGTAACTCTTCTCGATCGCGTGCTTGATGCGCGCGATGGCCTCCTCCCGATCGAGCACGCCGGCGAGGGCGAAGAAGCAGGTCTGGAGGATGGTGTTGATCCGGGTCCCGAGTCCCACCTCGTCGGCGATCCTCTGCGCGTCGATCACGTAGAACCTGAGCTCCTTCTCGACGATCGCGCGCTGGGTCTCGATGGGCAGGTGGTCCCAGACCTCCTCGGGCCCGTAGGGGCTGTTCAGCAGGAACGTGGCGCCGCGCTCGGCCGCCGCGAGCACGTCGAGGCGCTCGAGGAAGTTGAACTGGTGGCACGCCACGAAGTTGGCGCGCTCGATCAGGTACGAGCTCTCGATCGGCCGCGGCCCGAACCGCAGATGCGAGGTGGTCATCGAGCCCGACTTCTTGGAGTCGTAGACGAAGTACCCCTGCGCGAACAGGTTGGTGCCCTCGCCGATGATCTTGACGGAGCTCTTGTTGGCGCTCACGGTGCCGTCCGCGCCGAGGCCGAAGAACAGCGCCCGGACGACGTCGTCGGACTCGGTCGTGAACGAGCGGTCCCACGACAGGCTCGTGTGCGTGACGTCGTCGTAGATCCCGATCGTGAAGTGGTTCTTCGGCTGCGGGCGGGCGAGCTCGTCGAACACGGCCTTGGCCATGGCCGGGTTGAACTCCTTGGACGACAGGCCGTAGCGCCCGCCGATCACCCTCGGCATCTCGGCCAGGCGGCCCGCGGCCGCCTGCTCGGCGAGCGCGGTGACCACGTCCTGGTACAGGGGCTCGCCGGGCGCGCCGGGTTCCTTGGTGCGGTCGAGGACCGCGACGGCCTTCACGGTCGCCGGCAGCGACGACACGAAGGCCGGCGCCGAGAACGGCCGGAACAGCCGGACCTCGAGCACGCCGACCTTCTCGCCCCCGGCCAGGAGCGTGCGGACGGTCTCCTGGACGGCGCCGACCGCCGAGCCCATGAGGACCACCACGCGATCGGCGTCGGGGGCGCCGGTGTAGTCGAACAGGTGGTACCGGCGGCCGGTCAGCTCGGCGAACCGGTCCATCGTGAGCTGCACGACGTCCGGAACCAGGTCGTAGAAGGGGTTGACGGCCTCGCGCGCCTGGAAGAACACGTCGGGATTCTGGGCCGAGCCGCGGAGCACCGGGCGGTCGGGGGTGAGCGCGCGCTCGCGGTGGGCCCGCACCAGGTCGTCGCTCACCATGCGGCGGAGCACCTCGTCGTCGACGGCCTCGATCACGTTGACCTCGTGCGAGGTCCGGAAGCCGTCGAAGAAGTGGAGGAAGGGGACGCGCGCCTCGAGCGTCGCGGCGTGGGCGACGACCGCGAGGTCCTGCGCCGCCTGGACGGAGGAGGAGGCGAGCATCGCCCAGCCGGTCTGGCGGACGCCCATCACGTCGCTGTGGTCGCCGAAGATCGACAGGGCGTGGGTCGCGACCGTTCTGGCCGCGACGTGCATGACGGCCGGCACGAGCTCGCCGGCGATCTTGTACATGTTCGGGATCATCAGGAGCAGTCCCTGCGAGGCCGTGAAGGTCGAACACAGCGCCCCCGCAAGCAGCGCCCCGTGGAGGGCGCCGGCGGCGCCGGCCTCGCTCTGCATCTCGATGATCTCCGGGACGGCGCCCCAGAGGTTGGTCTTGCCCGCGGCCGACCACGCGTCGGCGTGCTCGGCCATGGGCGAGGACGGGGTGATCGGGTAGATCGCGATGACCTCGGAGAGCTTGTGCGCGATGCGAGCCGCCGCCTCGTTGCCGTCGACCGTGATCTGCGTCCGCTGGTGGCTCATCGGCTTCACGTCTCCTGTTGACCAGAGGGCGGGGGACAGGCCCCCGCCCTCGGCGTCTCGTCGTTGTCTCGTGTCGTCAGGCGAGCTGCCTGGTTGGTTCCTTCGCCCTCTGGAACAACCTACCCGGCTCCCAGGGGGTCCCCAAGGCCGGAAGGACCACCCGGTCCAGGCCGATGTACCCGGCGTTCCTCCAGGCAAGGACCAGCAGGACCTCGGCCAGGAAGAAGACGGGGTTCACGCCGGCCACGCCCGCCAGTCCGAACGACATGCTGAGCATGCCGCCGAAGAACGCCGCGATCCCGACGAACGCCCCCAGGATCAGCGCGACGCCGATCGCGAGCTCGCCGAGCGGGATGATCTTCGACATGACGCCGGAGCCCGCACCACCGACCCACCGCAGGAACGCCGCGTACCATCCGTAGTTCACCGAGGAGTGGGGGCCTTGCCCCGCGCCCTGCAGTGCGTAGCCGACGAAGCCCTTGAGCGGGGCCGGGTTGGAGAACCATCCCTCCTGAACCTTCTCCCAGCCGGCGTGCGCCCACTCGTATCCGAAGTAGACGCGGACGACGAGCCAGATCCAGGCCGCCGGGGTGGACGCGAAGAGCCACTTCGCGAACCGGGGCTCCTCGAAACGGAACGCCTCCGATGCCATCGCACCCTCCTTTCCGTACCAGCGGCAGGATGCGCCTCGCGGCCGCACGCGACAGCGGGCGGGTGGCCCGTTCCCATTGGGACCTTAGGGTCCCCACCCTAGGACCCCGATCGGGACCCCCGACCGTCGGGAGGCCGGTTTCGGGCCGCGGCGTGGGGGAGGTCAGGCCTGGGTGCCGGGGGTGGTGGTGTGGCGGGCGAGGTAGGCGGCGGCCTCGGCCCGGCGGGCGACCTCGAGCTTGGACAGGATGCTCGAGACGTAGTTCTTCACGGTCTTCTCGGCCAGGTGGAGCTCGTCGCCGATCTCCTTGTTGGTCTTGCCGTCGGCGACGGCGGCGAGGATCCGCTCCTCCTGCGGGGAGAGACGGGCGAGCTTCTCGTCCTTCAGGAGGTGCTTGCCCTTGCGGAGGCGCTCGAGCACGGCGTTGGTCACGGCGGGATCGAGCAGGCTCTCGCCCCGTCCGACCGTCCGGATGGCCCGGACGAGCTCGCCGCCGGTGACCTGCTTGAGGACGTATCCGGAGGCTCCGGCCATGATCGAGGCGAACAGCGCCTCGTCGTCCGCGAACGAGGTGAGCATGATCACCGCGGTCTTCGGATGGCGGGCTCGGATCTCGCGGGTCGCCTCGATGCCGCTTCCGTCGGCCAGGCGCACGTCCATCACGACCACGTCGGGCCGCGTCCGGTCGGCCTCGTCCACCGCCTCGCGGACCGATGCGGCCTCGGCCGTCACGATGATGTCGTCGGTCGCCTGCAGGAGGGCGCGGACGCCGCTGCGCACGACCTCGTGGTCGTCGACCAGCAGGACCCGCAGGGGTGGCGCTCCCACGCCGTCCATCCTAGCCGCTCTCCGCCGCGGAGCCGCCGAGGTGGCCGGGGCCTTTCGGGGGGCCACGGGCCTAGGGCTCCGGGGTCGGGGCGCGGCTCTGGATGGTCTCGCCCACCCGATCGAGGAAGTCCTTCACCGTGGCCTCGGCGACGCGGTGCAGCAGGGCCCGATCCAGGGCGCGCCCGAGCGCCCCGAACGGTGGCTTGTAGCGGGCGCTGATGGCGAGCTGGGTGCGCGCGGCGCCGAGCGCGGCGATCTCCAGGTCTCCGTCGAGGGAGGGGAACAGACCCTGGGGACCGGTCGCGCGCCACGTGAGCGGAAGCAGGGTCTTCGAGGGACCGCGGTAGGCGGCCCCGAGCTCGATCTCGACCTCCTTGCCGATCCGGTGGTCCTCGTCGACCGGGAACCCGACCTCGGCGAGGAGGCGCTCGCCGCGGTCCTCGGCCTCTCGCGCGAGGCCCGGCACCCAGGACGCCGGGTGGTCGAGCAGGCGCGCCTCGACCTCCCCGAACGGAAGCGGGAGGTCCACGAAGTACCGAAGGAACATCGTCGGGTAAGGATGCGACCGGGCTCGCCGCGGCCTCAGGGTCCAAGGTCCCACCCACGGGGGGCCGTCCGGCTCGACGAGAGTTCGAACCCCGCGGGCGACACTTCGGCCATGGTCCTGGGTGGGGACCGGCGCGGCTCCGTCCTGGTCGTCGAGGCCGACGGGGAAGAGCGCGAGCGCTTCGGGTCCTGGCTCGAACAGTCGGGGTACGACGTGTCAGTCTGCCCGGGCCCCACCGAGCCCGACTACACGTGCGTCGGAGACCGGGACGGCTTCTGCCCGCTCGTGGCCGAGGTCGACGCCGTCGTCCTGGACATGAGCCTGGACAGCGAGGCAGTCATGGTCGGCACGGCGGCCGAGGAGATCCTGGCCTTCTACCTGATGTCCGGGCGACGGGTGGTGGTGCTGGGCTCGCGCCCCGGCGGCGAGGTTCCCGGCCAGCTCGTGCGCATCCGCCGCCATCCCACGCAGGACGAGCTCCTCGAGGCTCTCGGGTCGCTCTTCGAACCGACGCCAGATCGTTCGACCCGTCCGAGGTGGGACCTAGGACCCTAAGGACCCCTTCGGTCCGACTGTTCGATATGCGGCCATCGTCCCGAACGAAGGGAGCGTGGCCGGATGAGACAGCGGAGGCGTTGGGGTGCGACGATCGCCGTCGTCGCGACCCTGACCTTGGTGGGGGCCGCGTGTGGCGGCAAGGGCGGGAGCGCCGGAGCGGGCTCGAGCCCGCAGAGCGCCGCGGGAGCGTCCATCGCGGTCTCGTTGAAGGAGTTCTCGATCCAACCGTCCACGGTCGAGGCGCCGGCGGGGCGGATCCTGGAGTTCCGCGTCTCGAACCAGGGGGCCGCCCAGCACACGTTTGCCGTCGAGACGCCCGAGCGGACCTACGAGACCGATCCGATCGACGCCGGCGCGAGCGCGAGCCTGCGGGTTCCCGCTCTCGCCGCCGGGACGTACCGGGTCCTCTGCACGGTCCCCGGCCACGCCGACCTCGGCATGACGGGCACGCTGGTCGTCTCGGAGGGCGCGGCGAGCCCCGGCGCCGGGGGGACGAGCCCCGGCGCCGGGGGGACGAGCACGGGGTCCTCCGGGGGGATGAGCATGGGGTCCTCCGCCGGGACGAGCACGGGCTCGGGGACCGGCTCCTCGGGATCCATGCAGATGTCCGCCCAGGAGATGGCGAGCGCCCACAAGGCGGGCGTCGAGGCCTTCCCCGCCAAGACCGCCGGGACCGGAAACCAGCCGCTCGAGCCGACGCTGCAAAACGGCTGGAAGGTGTTCGAGCTCACCGCCACCGAGGTGAAGTGGGAGGTCTCGCCCGGGACGTTCGTCGACGCGATGGCGTTCAACGGTCAGATCCCGGGACCGGAGATCCGGGTTCAGCAGGGGGACAAGGTCCGGATCGTCGTCAACAACCAGATGTCGCAGCCGACGACCGTGCACTTCCACGGGCTCACGGTTCCGAACGCGTCCGACGGCGTCCCCTACATCACCCAGGATCCGATCATGCCCGGCGGCTACTACGTGTACGAGTTCACCGTCGTGGACCCGCCGGGGATGTACGTGTACCACTCCCACTTCAACTCGACCGAGCAGGTCGGCAAGGGCCTGTACGGCGCGCTCATCGTCGAGCCGAAGGGCGGCGTCTGGAGCTATCCGGAGATCCGGCTGGATCCCTCCTCTGGGCAGGTGACCGGCTACGGGCCGCCGCCGGCGATCGACGTGGAGTCGACGCTGTTCCTCGGCGACGGTCCGCTCGGGTACGTCCTGAACGCGAAGAGCTTCCCGGCGACCCAGCCGATCGTGGCCAAGCGCGGCGACTGGGTGCTGATCCACATCGCGAACGACGGCTCGATGCTCCACCCGATGCACCTGCACGGCTACCACTTCGAGGTGGTGGCGCAGGACGGATTCCCGCTGAAGGACCCGTACATGGCCGACACCCTGGTGATCGCGCCTGGGCAGCGCTTCGACGTGCTCGTACACGCGGTGTACCCGGGCGCGTGGGCGTTCCACTGCCACATCCTTCCGCACGTGGAGGGACCGCAGGGCATGTTCGGGATGGTGACCGCGCTGATCGTGAAGTGACGCCGGCCGTCAGGCGATCCCGGACTGGAGCGGGAGCGAGATCCGGACGGTGGTGCCCTGGGACGGCGCGCTCTCGATCGAGAGCGCGCCGCCCAGGGCCTCGACCCGGCTCTCGAGGTTGGTGAGCCCGTCCCCGCGCCGAGCGGAGGCCACGTCGAAGCCCTTGCCGTCGTCGTCGATCTCCATCACGGCGGAGTCCCCGTTGCGGTACAGGGTCACCCGACACGTCGAGGCCTCGGCGTGCCGGCCGACGTTGGACAGCGACTCGCGCGCGAGCTGGACGAGGTCGGCGGCGCGGGAGGCGAGCTCGGCGGCGACCTCCGAGTCGATGTCGACGACCGTCACGACGCCGCTGCGCTGCTGGAACTCCTCGCCCATGCGGCGGAGCGCCTGGTCGAGCTGACGGTCGGCCAGGATCCCCGGCCGCAGGCCGAAGATGTAGTTGCGCAGGTCGCGGATGACGCGGTCGAGCTCCGCCACGGCCCCCTCGATCCTCTTGGAGAGCTCCTCGTCGTCGCTCGCGAGCGCCGCCCCCTGCAGGCCCATGCCGACCGCGAACAGCGACTGGATGACGCCGTCGTGGAGCTCCTTGGCGATCCGCTCGCGGTCTTCGAGCACGAGCAGCCGCTGGTGCTCGAGCTGGGCGCGCCCGTACTCGAGGGCGAGGGCCGCCTGGTCGGCGAAGGTCTGCAAGAGGTGGACGTCCTCGTCGGCGAACGCGCGCCCGCCGCGGAGGTTCGCGGCGAGGAGCGTGCCGAAGGCGCGCCCATGGGAGGAGAGCGGGACGAGCACGGCCGGGCCCATGTTGCCGAGCCGCACGATCGGCTGGTACGCGCGCGGGTCGTTCGCGATGTTGGCCACGACGACGGCCGCGCCGGTCTGCACCACCTCGCCCGAGATCGAGCCCTCGATCGGGAAGGTCTTCCCCACGAGCTCCTCGGCGAAGGCCCCATCGGCCACCTTGACGATCAGCTCGTGCGTTCCGGGGACCGGGATCGACACGGTCGCGATGTCGGCCTCGACCAGCTCTCGCGCCCGGCGCGCGATCAGGCCGAGACCCTCGTCGGGCTCGGAGCGCGAGAGGATGGCGGTGGTGATCTCTCGCGCGGCGTCGAGCCAGCGCTCGCGGCGCCTCGCCTCCTCGTACAGGCGCGCGTTCTCGATCGCGACCCCGGCCTGGGCCGCGAGCACGAGCAGCGCGTCCTCGTCCTCGTCGGTGAACGCGTCAGCGCCGATCTTGTCGGTCAGGTAGATGTTGCCGAACACGCGGTCCCGCGAGCGGACCGGGGCGCCGAGGAGCGAGGTCATGTGCGGGTGGTGCGGAGGGAAGCCGACCGACTTCGGGTGCGAGGAGATGGAGGAGACGCGGATCGGCCGGCCCTCGGTGATCAGCAGCCCGAGCAGGCCGTGGCCCACGGGGGGATCGCCGATCGCCCGGCGCTCCTCGTCCGAGATCCCCAGAGCGATGAACTCCTCGAGCGTGCCGTGCGGTCCGAGCACGCCGAGCGCGCCGTACCTCGCGTTCGTGATCTCCATGGCGAGCTCGACGAGCCGCCGCAGGATGGCCGGAAGCGAGAGCTCGGAGGAGAGGACGAGGCCGGCCTCGATGAGCTTGTCGCGGCGCTGCATCGCACCACCGAGCGTACCGTGTCCGGACCCGGCCACGCGCCCCGATCCGCCGCGCCGGGCGGCCGCAGCGCGCCCCGTTCGGCCCCCGAAGCCCGGGCCCCAAGACTCGGGCGGCAGGGCCCTACGACCCTACGGGGCGTGGGGGCGGCCCCCTATCGTGGAAGGGGAACGAACACGGGTCATCCGGGGCGCGAGGATGAAGCGAACGGTGCAGGACGTCATGACGCGAAGGGTCGTCGTCGTGCACGACTCGACGCCCTTCAAGGAGATCGTGCGCCGCATGCAGGAGTTCCGCGTGAGCGCCCTTCCGGTCGTCGACGAGGGGGGGCGGCTGGTCGGCATCGTCTCGGAGGGCGACCTCATCCTGAAGGAGGACCCGAACCTGGCGAGGGATCCCCGGCCCTTTGAGCGCCGTCATCGTCGGATGGCACGGGAGAAGGCGGCCGGGTTGGTCGCCGCGCAGCTCATGACCTCGCCGGTCGTGACGGTCGGTCCCGACGCGAGCCTCGGCGAGGCCGCCCGGCTCATGCACCGACACCTGGTCAAGCGCCTCCCGGTCGTCGGGCCGGACCGGACCGTCCTCGGGATCGTGTCCCGGGCCGACCTGCTGAAGGTCTTCCTCCGCCACGACGCCGACATCGCGCGCGAGGTGAGCGAGGACATCATCCGCAGGACGCTGTGGATCGATCCGACTACGATCCAGGTCACGGTCCGGGAGGGCGTGGTCTCGCTCGAGGGTCAGATCGAGCGGCGGAGCCTCATCGAGGTCCTCGTCGGGCTCGTGCAGGAGCTGGAGGGAGTCGTGGGGGTCGAGAGCCGGCTGTCGTACCTGGTGGATGACACCGAACCGGCGAGCGAGCTCCCGCTCCCGTGGACGGCGCTCACCCCGGGGCCCGGTCGTTGACGGGAGACTCGTCGCCCTTCGCCCACGTCCTCGCCGCCACGGACGGCTCCGAGCGGGCACAGGAGGCGCTCGCTCGCGGTGCGCGCCTGGCCGCGCTGTCGACGGCCGATCTCGAGATCGCGTTCGTGATCGACCCGCGCCGCGCGCACGAGGAGGACGTGGAGCGACGGGCCGAGCACATCCTCGAGCGCGCCGCGGGGGTCGCCCGTGCCCGGGGCGCCGACCCCGTCACCCGCGTGCTCGCCGGCGACCCGGCCGAGGCCATCCTGCGGGAGGCGGCCGATCGGCGAGTCGACCTCGTCTGCCTGGGTCCGGACGCCGGACTGCTGGGCGGGGCGATCCGGATCGGCCGCGTGGCCGCCCACGTGCTGCGACACGCCGCGGGCTCCGTCCTCCTCGGGCGCGAGGCCGGGCCGGACTTCCCCTCGGCCGTGCAGTGCGCGATCGACGGCTCGGACAGCTCGGTCGACACCGCGCGGGTCGCCGCACAGATCGCGAAGCTCGCCGGGGCCACCCTCCGGCTGCAGCACGTCATCCCGATCTTCCGCGGCGACAACGCCGAGTGGACCCTCGACGACGGCGAGCCCAGCCCGCCCGAGATCGAGCCGGCCGTCGAGGTGGTCCGCTCGCTCGGCGTGGAGCCCATCCGCGAGATGGCGATGGGCCGGCCCGAGCACGCGCTGGTCGAGACCATCCGTCGAGACGAGATCGACCTCGCGATCGTCGGGCACCGGGGGCTCTCCGGCGTGAAGCGCGTGCTGCTGGGGAGCGTGAGCGAGTACGTCGCGACCCACGCTCCCTGCTCGGTGCTCGTGGCGCGCGCGGGCGCCGAGTCCTGAGGGTCGCGAGCTCTCGGACGGACGCGCGCTACCCCGTTCGCGATTGCGCGGCCAGCGGCTTCAGCGGGGGTGCCTCCTTGACGCGCACGCGGGCGTCGACGACGACCGCTCCGTGCGGCAGCACCATGACGGGATTGCAGTCCATCTCGACGATCTCGGGATGGCCCTCGACGAGCGCCGACACCCGCAGGATGACGTCTTCCAGCGCGGCGACGTCGGCCTTGGGCGCCCCCCGGAACCCATCGAGCAGCGGAAAGGTCTTGAGCGAGCGCACCATCTCGGAGGCGTCGAGGTCCGTGATCGGCGTCACCCGCACCGACACGTCGCGCACGAGCTCCACCGCCGTGCCGCCCGCGCTGCAGGCGACGACCGGCCCGAACAGCGGGTCGTGCGCGACCCCGACCAGCATCTCGACGCCCTCCGAGACCATCTCCTGGACGACGAAGCCCTCGAGCGCGAGGCCCGCGGCCGAGACCCGCTTCTGCATCTCGCTCGCGGCCGCCTGCACGGCGCTCGTGCCCGAGAGCCCGAGCCGTACCGCGCCCACGTCGGTCTTGTGGACGATGTCCGGCCCGAAGGCCTTCAGCGCGACCGGGGTCCCGATCCTGGCCGCCGCGGCCGCGGCCTCCTCCGGCGTGGTGGCGCGTTCGGAGCGGGCGATGGGCAGCCCGTAGCAGGCGAGCAGGCGCTCGACCTCGAGCGCCGTGAGCCACCCCGACTCGCGATCGAGCCCGCCGGCGATGATGGCGGCGGCCTCGTCGGTCCGCAGGTCGTGGAAGCGGGGAACCGTCCCCGTCGGGCGCTCGCGCCAGCGGCCGTAGGCGCAGGCGTGGGCCATCGCGATCGCGGCCTGCTCGGGGAACGCGAACGCGGGGATGCGCACCCCGTCCGCCCGGAGGTCCGCGTGCAGCCCCGCCGCGGACATGTAGGTGGTCACCACGGGGATGCGCCCCTGGACCTCCCGAATCCCGCGGACGATCCCCCGGGTGATCTCCTCGGCCTTCGTGGCCTGCGGGGGGATGTAGATGACGATCATCGCGTCGACGTTCGGATCCTCGGCCACGGTCCGGATGGTCCGCTCGTAGTCCTCCGCCGTCGCCGACGCGATCATGTCGATCGGGTTGCCAACCGAGGCCTCCGGGGGCAGGAACGCGCGCAGGGCGGCCTTCGTCTCCTCCGCGATCGGGGGGACGTGCATGCCGTTGGCCTCGAGCGTGTCCGCGCACAGGATCCCCAGGCCGCCCGCGTTCGTGACGATGGCGACCCGGTCGCCTTTCGGAGGGGGCTGGTTCGCAAGGATCGTGGCGACGTCGAACATCTCCTCGAGCGTGTCGGTGCGGATGATGCCGGCCTGACGGAACAACGCGTCCACCGTGACGTCCGAGGCGGCGAGGAGGGCGCCGGTGTGCGAGGCGGCGGCGCGCGCGCCGGCGGCGCTTCGGCCCGATTTCACCGCGATGACGGGCTTGCGGCGGCCGGTCTCGCGCGCGAGGCGCGCGAACCGGCGTGCATCCCCCACCGACTCGATGTAGAGGAGGATCACGTCGGTGCCCGGGTCCTGGTCCCAGTACGCCAGGAGATCGGTCGTCGAGATGTCGGCCTTGTTCCCGATCGACACGAAGGTCGACAGGCCGAGGCCGATCTCGCTCGCGTACTGCATCACGGCCAGGCCGAGCGCTCCCGACTGGGAGAGGAAGCCGACGCGTCCCGGGGGCGGGTACACCGTCGCGAAGGTCCCGTTGAGGCGCACCTCCGGATGCGTGTTGACGATGCCCATGCAGTTGGGGCCGACGATGCGCATCCCGTAGGCCCGGCAGATGTCGATCAGCTCCTGCTGCCTGGCGGGGCCCTCGCCGCCAACCTCGCCGAAGCCCGAGGAGATCACGACGAGCCCGCGGACCCGCTTCTCGCCGCACTCCCGGGCGACCCGGGCCACGAGCGGCGCCGGGACGACGATGAACGCCACGTCGACCGGTCCCGGGACGTCCGTGATCGAGGGGTAGGCGGGCACCCCGTGGACCACCGAGGCCATCGGGTTGACCGGGTACACGGGACCGTGGAACTCGGTCGTGATCAGGTTGTGGAAGAGCTGTCCGCCGATCGTGCTCGAGTCGCGCGAGGCGCCGATCACGGCGACCGCCTCGGGCGCGAGGAACGTGCGCATCGCGGCCACGGCCGCGGCCGTCTCGCGCTGCTCGAAGTGCGCGATCGCCTCTTCGGTGAGCGAGATCGGGAACTCGACCTCGATGCGGCCGGGCACCGCGCGGATCGAGACCGGAAAGCCGCTGTTCCGGAAGACGTTCACCATCGTGTGGTTCTCGGGCAGCACGTCGGCCACGAAGGTCGTGATACCCTGCTCGGCCGCCGCCTGCGCGAGCTGCCCGAGCAGGATCGAGCCGATCCCCTTGCCCTGGAACTCGTCCGTCACCGAGAGGCTGATCTCGGCACGACCGCCTTCGGTCCGGATGTACTGCGCCCCTCCGATCATGCGCCCCTCGTCTCCGCCCTGGAGGACGAGCAACGTCAGGTGGTCGCGGTAATCGACGTCGACGACTTTCGCGGCGACCGCGCGCACGTCGATCGCGCTGCCCCAGAACCGGAGCCGGCGCGTCTCGGGGGAGAGGCCGATGAGGTAGTCCTCGACGCGGGTCGCGTCGTCGGGTCGCGCCGGGCGGATCCGGACGGTCGAGCCGTCGCGGAGGACGACGTCGGACGCCAGGTAGGCCGGATACCGGCTCACGGCTCCATCCTAGCCTCGCCGTTCCGCGCCGACCCCCGATCGGGCGGCCAGCGAGGGTTCCGCCGGATCGAGTCCGGGGGTCACCGCCGGGAGGCCGTCGGTGAGCAGGTTCGCCCGAGTGCACGGCGGCTGGGTGTGCGCTCGGGACCGCGAGGGCGGCGGCGCCTCCTTCCGGGTCTTCCTCCCCGACGGGGCCGTCGGGAGCGCCGCCGCGCACGGCGCCGCCCCCGGAACGTCCGCGATCTGACTCCCGACGCGGCTCAGGCGGAGACCGGCTCGCGCTCCGGTGCGGGCCGCCGGGCGGGCGCCGGACGCGGAACCCGGGTGAGCGGCGCCGGGGCCGCGGGCGCGAGCCCGGGGGAGGATCGTGCGGCGGGGGCGTGGGCGGGTCGCGGTGCCCGCTCGGGGCGAAGTCCCGCCGTCAGCCCGCGCACGATCACCAGGAAGAGCACGATCCCGCCGGTCGCGAGGTAGACGGCCCACATCCACGGGCGGGCCGAGTCGGTGCCCGTGAAGATGCCGTGCACCATCGAGAGCGTGAAGGTGGGAACCGCGAGGACGTGGGTCCGCCGCCACCAGGCGCTCCCGATCCGCTTGCGCAGCCACGACGCGACGACGACGAAGACCGACAGGTACATCGCGGCGATCCCGAACGCCACCGGCAGCGGCTTGAAGGTCGTGTGCATCGGGACCAGCAGATCCTTGGGGCCGAACGGCACGAACGCGTCGATCAGCAGACCCCCGAGGTGGATCCCGAGCAGGACGAGCCCGCAGGTGGACATGAACTGGTGGACGGTCGTGGCGGAGGCCCTCGACACGCGCTTGCCGAACAGGGCCGTCGTCGCCACCAGGCCCCACGCGACCGACAGGAACAACATCAGGTACGCGCCGATGCCGGCGGCGCGCAGCACGATCCAGGTCGTCACGCGGGCACCTCCGAGCTCGAGGCGTCGAGGTTCGTCAACATGCGGCCGTCGTCGGTGACGAGCACTCCGCTCACGTGATCAAGGATCGAGCTCCCCGAAAGGAGCGCCCACTTGGCGCGGATCTCGGCCTCGGCGCACGTCTCGGCCCAGACGGTGGCCTGGAGGATGCCGGTGTCGGCCGGGAGCCCCGTCCTCGGGTCGATGAGGTGGTGCAGGCCCGGGCCCCAGGCCCTGGCGGTGACCGACGAGGTGGCCAGCGCGCCTCGCGCGACGCGCACCCGCGCGATCTCCTCACCGGGGGCCTCCGGGTCGTCGATCGCGATCTCGAACCCCTCCGACGGGGGTGTGCCGGTGATGCGCAGGTCGCCCCCGGCGTTGACGATCGCCCAGGACAGGCCCTCGCCGATCGCCGCGTGTGCGGCGAGGTCCACGGTCCACCCCTTGGCAATGCCGCCGAAGTCGAGTCCCACCCCGATCGGAAGGCGGACGAGGTCTCCCTCGAGCTCGATCTCGGACCAGCGACCGCACGGCTCGCTCGGGTGGAGCGCGTCGCGCGCCCCGGCGATCAGCTCGTCGAAGTCCCGGTCGTATCCCGCCGCGATGAGCGAGGGCAGCACGGTCGGGTCGAACAGTCCATCCGAGCGCGCCGCCGCCTCGAGCGAGCGCGCGAGCAGGGTGGCGAACCCCGGGGAGACCTTGGTCCACCGGCCGGCGCGGGCGTTCACGCGGGTGAGCTCGCTGTCGCCGCGGAACCGGGAGAAGCGCAGGTCCTCCCTCGTGAAGACGAGCTCGACGCGGCGGGCGGCCCGCTCGAACGCCCCGGGCGGGGTCCGAGGGTCGGCGATCAGCGAGACCGAGGTCCCCATCGAGCGGAAGGTGTGACGTCGGGGGGCGTCCATCACGGGTGCGATCCGCTCGTCGTGGTCGTGGGCGGTGCCACGGCCGAGCCCGCGCTCGAGCTCGAGCCCGAGCTCACGTACCGGATCTGCGGCGCCGACGGCCTCGGGGCATCCTGCACGATCACCCGCCGGGTGATCCTGCGAACGATGATCACCGGGCGCTCGCTCGGTGCCTGGGCCGCCTGCGCGGCGGGCTTCGGCGAGAGTGCGAGCGCCGCCCACGGGGAGAGGAACGCGAGCCCTCCGGCCACCCATGCCCAAAGGCGGAGGGCGCGCTTGGACAGCCGGGTTCGCCTGGGGCGGGGCTCAGTCATCGCCGCCCCGCTCCTGGCCGTGGTCGTCCTCGTGTCCGTCGTCCTCGGACTCGTGCCCCGTCGAGAGCGAGCCGGAGGTGGTCGTCACCGGAGCGGCCGAGGCGGGGCCGAGCGTGGAGGCCGGCGGGACCGTGACGATCTGCACGGCCGGCGGGGCCGTGTGCTTCGGCTTGCGGTGGATCGTGATCGTGCGCCGGATCGTCTTCACGATCGGCTTGGCGGCGTGGGTGGGCTGGGCCCCGGCCGGCGCCCGGCCCGTGACGCTCACCGAGATGGCGCCGACCGCCGACATCAGGGCGGCGACCAGCCCACCCGCGACCGCCATCGCGGACTTCTTGTTCATCGCGGTCTCCTTCCGGTCGCAGCCATCGGGCGACACGGTACGGACGGGCGGGTGAGCGAGGCTCCAACCGAGGGTTAAGAGGCGGGTAAGTCGTCGTGGCGGGTGGCCCGCGGGCGGGTCCGCGAGGCTAGCGGGGCGGCTGGCCCCGCATGCTCGCGTCGGCCGCGTCGGCGTGAGGTAGTCGTCGGCACCCGCAACGACCGCGGCGCCGGCCGCGGCCAGGTCGTCCGAGCCCACGAGCACGACCAGCGCCACCTCCGCCGCCCGCTCGCGCAGCGACGCGACCGCCTCGGCCGCCCGACCGCCGGTGAGGTCCAGCGCGAGAAGCGCGAGGTCGAAGCGCTCGGGCGAGAGCAGGTCCAGGGCCGAGCCCAGATCGCGCGCGACCTCGAGCCGGGCCTCGGGAGGCGCAGCCCTCAGCGGACCGCGGCCGCGATCGCCCCGAGCGCCGAGGGGTTCTCCAGGCTCGACAGGTCGCCCGGGTCCGCGCCCAGCACCGTGGCCCGGATCGCGCGGCGGACGATCTTGGCCGAGCGCGTCCTCGGCAGCTCGGGAACGAGCACGACCCGGGACGGCCGGAACGCCTTGCCGAGGTGCTCGGCCACGAGGTCCGAGAGCTCGTCGGCCAGCGCTTCGGCCGCGGCTCCGCGCTTGGGCACGGCGAAGCACCACACGACCTCTCCCTTGACCTCGTCGGGGATGCCGACCGCCGCCGCCTCGGCCACCGCCGGGTGGAGCGTGAGGATGCTCTCCACCTCCGCCGGCCCGAGGCGCTTGCCCGCGACGTTCATCGTGTCGTCGCTCCGGCCGTGGAGGAACCAGAACCCGTCCTCGTCGATGCTCGCCCAGTCGCCGTGCACCCAGACGCCGGGCCAGCGCCGCCAGTAGGTGTCGAGGTAGCGCTCGGGGTCGCCCCAGATGCCGCGCGTCATCGCCGGCCAGGGCTGCTTGCAGACGAGCTCGCCCACCTCTCCCCGCGGGGCCGGTGTCCCGTCGGGGCCGAACACGTCGACGTCCATGCCGAGCGCGGGGCCGCGGAGGGTGCAGGCTTTGAGCTCGCAGATCGGCAGCGGGGAGAGGAAGCACGCGCCGACCTCGGTGCCGCCGGACAGGTTGATGATCGGCAGGCGGCGCTCGCCCACGACCTCGAAGAACCAGCGATACGGCTCCGGGTTCCAGGGCTCGCCGGTCGAGGCGAGGATCCGGAGCGAGGACCGGTCGTGCGCGCGCACGGCCTCCTCGCCGGCGGGGATCAGCGCTCGGATCAGCGTGGGCGAGACCCCGAGCGTGGTGATCCGATGCCGCTCGACCATGTCCCAGATGCGATCGGGTGCCGGATGGTCGGGCGCGCCGTCGTAGAGGAACACGCTCGCGCCGAGCGCCGTCGCCCCCACCACCTCCCACGGCCCCATGATCCAGCCGAGGTCGGCGAACCAGTACAGGAGCTCGCCCGGGTGGAGGTCGACCTGGTAGGCCACCTCCTCGGCGATCTTCACGAGGAAGCCGCCGTGGACGTGCACGGCGCCCTTCGGCCGTCCGGTCGTGCCGCTCGTGTAGGCGACGAAGAGCGGGTGCTCGGGGTCGAGCGGCGCGGCGTCGAACCGGGGAGGCTGCGCCGCGAGGAGCTCGTCCCACCACAGGTCGCGGCCGGAGGTCCACGGCACGTCCGCGCGATCTAGTCTGTTACAGACTAGTAGGTGCCGGAGCGTGGGGACGGCGGCGGCGGCCGCGTCGGCCGTCTCCTTCAGCGGCACGGTCTTGCCCCGTCGCGGGAACCCGTCGGCCGTGATCAGCAGCCGGGCGCCGGCGTCGTTCAGGCGCTGCGCGACGGCGTCGGCCGCGAACCCGGAGAACAGCGGCAACCAGATGGCGCCGAGCTTGGAGCACGCCATCACCGCGACCACCGCCTCCGGCGAGGGCGGGAGGAAGATGCCGACGGCGTCCCCATCGCCGATCCCGAGCGCCACGAGCCCGTTCGCCAGGCGGTCGACGCCCTCGCGGAGCTCTCGGTAGGTGAGGCGCCGCACGGCGCCCTCCTCGCCCTCCCAGACGACCGCCACTGCCTCCGGGGTGCGCTCCGCCCACCGGTCGACGCACGCGTGCGCGAGGTTCACCTGCCCGCCGCCGAACCAGGTCGCCCACTCGACGCCCCTGGAGGTGTCGAGCACCGTCTCGTACGGGCGGATGAACGGGATGTCGAGGTCCGCCACCACCGCGTCCCAGAACCACGCGACGTCCTCGACCGAACGGCGCACGAGCTCGTCGTAGGTGGAGATGCCGTGGGCGCGCATGAAGCGGGTGACGTTCGCCCGCTCGACGTACTCCGGCGTGGGACTCCACACGATCGTCACGGGGCGCGCCTTCCTCCGTCCGGGTGCCCGGGTACCCTCTTCAACGATATGTCCGCCGAGCCGCACGCGCAGCGCCCGGGGGGGCGGCATCCGCACGTCCGGCGGACGTTCCTCGCCCTGTCGGCGAGCCTGTCCCTGCTCGTGGTCGTCGTCTCCGGCGTCGCGATGGGCACGTACTACTGGACGCAGGGCAAGATCCGAGTCATCCAGGACCGGCCGCCCGCCTCCGGACACGGATCGCCGGCCCCTCCCGTGTACACGGGCAAGTGCGCGCGGACCTCGTGCAACTACCTGCTGCTCGGAAGCGACAGCCGTGCGGGCCTGTCCAAGGAGCAACAGGTGCAGTTCGGCACGAACCAGGACATCGGCGGCTCGAACCGCTCGGACACGATCATCCTGGTGCACACCCAGCCCGACCGCAAGCGCGCGACCTTCGTCTCCTTCCCTCGGGACCTGTGGGTGAACATCCCCGGCGTCGGCTTCGACAAGATCAACGCGGCCTTCGCCGGCGGGATCAACCACTACGGCGCGCAGAAGGTCGCCGAAACGGTCCACGCGCTGACCGGCATCCGGATCGACCACATCCTGTACGTCGACCTCGCCGGGTTCGAGGGCCTGGTGAACGCGCTCGGCGGGGTCGACATGTGCGTGCCCTACCCGATGCAGGACCCCCTCACCGGGTTGGACATCAAGGCCGGGTGCCAGCACTTCGACGGGGCGACCGCGCTCGCCTACGTGCGGACGCGGCACCAACCGTGCGACCGCATTCCCGACTTCGCGCGGATCGCGCGGCAGCAGCAGTTTCTGCGGGCGATCCTCGCGAAGATGCTCCGTCCGGGCGAGCTGCTGCACCTGCCCTCGCTCATCCCCTCCCTGCTCCGCAACGTGGTGGTCGACCGGGGCCTGAACCCCGCCGAGCTCGATTACCTGGCCGGGCAGCTCGCGGGCGTGAGCTCGGGCAACGCCGACTTCCGCGTGGTGCCGACGGTGCCGGCGTGGGAGGGGTCGCTCTCGGTCGTGAAGCTCGTCGAGCCGGAGGCGAGCGAGCTGTTCGCGCGGCTGCGTCGGAACCGGCCGCTCGGTGACCTCGGGATCGCCTCGGAGCTCACGCCGCCGTCGCCGGCCGTGATCGCGGTGGGGGTGTTCGACCGACGCTCCGGCGGGGTCGCGCAGACGGTGCTCGACACGCTCACGAAGGGCGGGTTCGACACGTCGACCGGCCTCGCGCCGGCCTCGAGCCTGGGGAGCCTGCCGAGGGGGGGCTCGGCGATCTACTACGATGCCGGCGCGAGCGACGGGAAGGCGATGGCGGACGTCGTGTTCGGATACCTCTCGAACCTGCAGGAGCGTCCGGCGCCCACGGGTCTGCTCCCTCCGGGCATGGACGTGGCCGTGGTGATCGGTGCGACCTACCAGCTCCCGCCGCCGAACACCACCGGCCCGACGAACTGCGCCACCGCATGAGGGCGCTCGTACTCTCGGGTGGGGAGGGCTCGAGGCTCCGTCCGATCACGCACACGAACGCGAAGCAGCTGATCCCGGTCGCGAACCGCCCGATCCTGTTCTCGGTCCTCGACGACGTGGCCGAGGCGGGGATCGTCGAGGTCGGGATCGTCGTCGGTCAGACGGCGGACGAGGTGCGCGCAGCCGTGGGCGACGGCTCCGCCTGGGGTCTGCGCGTGACGTACATTCCGCAGGAGGCGCCGCTCGGTCTCGCCCACGCGGTTCTCACCGCTCGCGACTTCGTCCTCGGGGAGCCGTTCGTGCTCTACCTGGGGGACAACCTCCTGCTCGAGGGCATCACGAGGTTCGTCCGCGAGTTCGAGCGTCACCGGCCCGACGCGCAGATCTTCCTCGCCCGCGTGCCCGAGCCCGAGCGGTTCGGCGTCGCGGTCCTCGAGGGAGACCGGGTGGTTCGCCTGGTCGAGAAGCCGCGCGAGCACGTGTCGGACCTCGCGCTCGTGGGCGTCTACCTGTTCGACGATCAGGTGCTCGAGGCGGCCGCCTCGCTCACGCCCTCCTGGCGCGGCGAGTACGAGATCACCGAGGCGATCCAGTGGCTGATCGACCACGGCCGGACCGTCCGGGCCGAGATGCTCACCGGCTGGTGGAAGGACACCGGCCGTCCCGAGGACCTGCTCGAGGCCAACCGCATGATGCTCGCGACCCTCACGCCCCGCGTGGAGGGCGAGGTCGACGACGCGTCGCGACTGGAGGGCCCGGTGGCGATCGAGCGCGGCGCCAAGGTCGTGCGGTCCCGGATCCTCGGCCCGGCGATCGTGGGCGAGGGCACGGTCGTCGAGGACTCCGAGGTCGGGCCGAACGTCTCGCTCTCGGCCGGGTGCCGGATCGAGGCGAGCTCGGTCGTGGACTCCATCGTGATGGAGGGATGCCGGGTGAGCGGCGTCCTCGGGCTGTCGGGCTCGCTACTCGGGCGCGCGGTCGAGGTCCGTCGCTCGGGGCGGCGCGGCCTCCGGCGGCTGGTGGTGGGCGACCAGAGCCAGGTCGAGGTCGACTAGGCCTTCCTGTTCACAGGTTGAGGTTGCACCTCCCACGCAAGAGGGGTCAGGTGGTGAATCCTTCTGTCGGGTCGAACCAACGGAAGGAGGTAGCCACCGTGACCCCTACCGACATCATCTAC
>Ga0070741_10005123_pt1 | contig 29534 bp, 25 predicted proteins | sample Coa_R1_4_FD_66440 | JGI IMG/M metagenome (GOLD analysis project Ga0070741, IMG submission 66440) | Surface soil microbial communities from Centralia Pennsylvania, which are recovering from an underground coalmine fire - Coalmine... | ecosystem: Environmental > Terrestrial > Soil > Unclassified ... | reverse complement strand
TCCTCAATCCGGATTATCTTCGCCATCGGGTGTAGGTCTCCTTTCCAGGAACGGCTTCGCTTGCTAGGCAAAGCCAACTTACACCCTCTCGCTTTTTACACAATCAACGTTACGTCACCTGCCCCGCTCTTCGAAGAACTCCAGCCGGTTGCCCCAGGGGTCGTTCACGAAAAAACGAACCGTATTGGGGATGGATGTGTCGTCGCTCACGGCATGATTGGCGGCCAGCAGCCGCTCGCGCAGCGCGACGAGCCCGGAGACGCGAAAAGCCGGATGCGCTTTGCGTGCCGGAGTGAAGTCGCGCTCCACGCCGACATGCAGTTGCTGCGCGCCGCACTGGAACCAGCAGCCTCCGCGAGCGCGAAGCGCCTCGGGCTTGGGCAGCTCGGCCAAGCCAAGCAGCTCGCCGAAAAACCTGCGCGCGGCCGCCTCGCAACCCGGCGGCGCCGCAATCTGGACGTGGTCAAGCGCGACGATCTTCACTCAGACCGCCTGCGCCGGTGCAGGACGCTCCTGCCGGGCCAGCCAGGCGTCGAACGCGGCCAGTGCGCGCTCGCACTGCAACCGGTGGCGCTCCTTTTTGTCGCGCACGCGGCGGCGTGTTCCCTCGTCGAGTTGCGGCAGCAGGTCGAAGGTAATGTTCGCCGGCTGGAAATTCTTCGCGTTGGCGTGCGTGATGTAGTGCGCCAGCGAACCGAACGCCGACTCGCGCGGCGGTGACTCGATGCCCTCCGCCCCGGCAAGTCGCGCCGCGCCGATCCCGGCCAGCAGCCCCATCGCGATGGACTCCACGTATCCTTCCACGCCGCAAATCTGCCCCGCGAAGAACACGCGCGGGTGTGCGCGCATCTGCAGCGTCGGCTCGAGCAGCGTGGGCGCGTTGATGTATGTATTGCGATGGATCTGCCCGTAGCGCACGAAGCGGGCATTCTCCAGGCCGGGGATGAGCCGCAGCACGCGCGCCTGCTCTCCGTAGCGCAAATGGTTCTGGAATCCGACCAGGTTGTAGCTGTCGGCGCGCAGGTTTTCGCGGCGCAACTGCACCACCGCGTACGGCTGCTTGCCGGTGCGCGCATCGATCAGGCCCACCGGCTTCATCGGGCCAAAGCGCAGCGTGTCCCGCCCGCGCCGCGCAATTTCCTCGATCGGCAGGCAGCCTTCGAAGTAGTTCAGGTCCTCCCAGTGGTGTCCTTCCGCCGACTGCGCCGCCATCAGAGCATCGTAAAAGCGGTCGTACTCCTCGCGCGACATCGGGCAGTTGATGTAGTCGGCAGTGCCTTTGTCGTAGCGCGCCGCCATGTACACGCGCGACATGTCGATCGAATCGGCTTCGACGATCGGGGAAATCGAGTCGTAGAAGTAGAGATGGTCCGTCCCGCAGAGCCGCGCGACCTCGCGCGAGAGCGCGTCCGATGTCAGAGGTCCGGTGGCGATGATGGTGACGCCGCCGGCTTCGTCCAAACGCGTGACTTCCGCGCGGCGGATCGTGATGAGCGGCTCGGCTGAAATGGCGCGCGTGACCTCAGCGGCAAAGACCGTTCGGTCCACGGCGAGTGCGTGGCCGGCGGGAACGGCGCAGCGCTCGGCGAGGCGCAGCAGGAGCGAACCGGCGCGGCGCATCTCTTCCTTGAGCAGCCACGGCGCGGTGTTTTCGCTCGCGCTCTTCAGCGAGTTGGAGCACACCAGTTCGGCGAAGTCGGCCGTCTGGTGCGCCGGCGTGGAGCGCGTCGGCCGCATTTCAAACAGCTCGACTGCGAACCCGCGCCGCGCCAGCTGCCATGCAGCTTCCGAGCCGGCAAGGCCGGCGCCGATAATTTTGATCTGCTCCATGAACGTTCACTCAACCGCGGAGACGCTGAGACGCGGAAGAATCAAAACGCAAAATCCAGGGGTGTGAACAACGACCAACGATTCTGGGTTTAATTGCTGCGTTTGCGACATTTCAGCGCTTTTCTCCGCGCCTCCGCGCCTCCGCGGCTAGGAGATCTTCCCCGCCAGCCGCTTCAGCGGTTCTCCGCTCAGCCGATAGGCGAGCCATTCGCTCATGCGCTCAGCGCCCAGCGCGTCGTAGAACTCGATGCTGGGCTTGTTCCAATCGAGCACCAGCCAGCGCATTCCATACCAGCCTTTCTCCACCGTGATTTGCGCCAGCCGCCGCAGCAGCGCCTTGCCGATGCCGCGTCCGCGAAACTCGGGCCGGACGAACAGGTCTTCCAGGTAGAGTCCGGCGCGCCCGCGCCAGGTTGAATAGTTCGGAAACCACAGCGCAAACCCGGCTGGTTCGTCGTTCCAGAACGCGAGCTCGACGTGGAAGAGCGGCGCGCTGCCGAATCCGTCGCGCTGCAAATCGGCTTCGGTCGCGACTGCCTGCTCGGGCGCTTTCTCGTACTCGGCCAGGTCGCGGATGAAGCGCAGAATCAGGGCAACGTCGTCGCGCGTGGCGCTGCGAATCGCGAGCGATGTGGCGGATGGCGCGGTCATGATGAACGGAGAAAATCAATCCATTGATTATACGAGTGGGCGTTCTTCAGATCGTCCCTGGAGAAGAAAGATGCCGCACGTTCCGTACGTTGAGCTGGACCAGTCTTCACTGCAAGCCCGCGAGATCCGCTGGGCTCAGAGTTGGAGTTTGCCGCTGAAGGGATTTAGACGTTCATCAGGGTGCCTTGGGGCAGCAGTTTTGCTGACCGCCAACGACGAACGACTACAGGATCACCCGTTCGTCGCCCACGCGCTTGGTCACCCGCTCGCGATCCAGATATTCAAGGAGCGGGATTGCGTACTTGCGCGACAGGCCGAACAGGTCTTTGAATCCGGCTACGTCGATCCTGGCCGACGTGCTCTTTTGCGCCACGACGCGTCCACGCATCTGCTCCAGGGCGTCGCGGTGAAACACCAGGTCGTCGGCCAGCTTCACCAGCACGCGATCGCGCAGCAGCAGCGTGATGATCTTCTGCGCGCGCGCGCGGTCCACCGGCAGCGACGCGAGCACGTCCTTCAACAGCGGCGCCTTGAGGCCGGCGGCCGCGAACACCGCCTCGATCTTCTGCTTCGCTTCCGCCTCTTCATCCTTCAGCACAACGCCGCGCCCCGCAGCGCGGACCTGCTCGCCGGCAACCTCCAGTTTTTTCTCGGCCACCAGCGACGCCAGCATTGCCGCAAAGACGTCGGGCGAGGCGCCCAAACGCTCGCGCAGCTCCTCTTTGCTGATGCCGGCCACCAGCGGATTGGCGTCGTGGAAGCGCGTGACGGTCTCCAGCGCGTCGGCCTTCAGCCGCGCGAGCACCGCGCCGGAAACCAGCGTCTCGCCGGCGCGCGCAATGGCCCGCGTCATGACGGGCAAAAGGCCCTCGATGGCGCCGCGTGCCACTCCCATCTCCGCCATTGCTTCCGGAATCGCGAGCCCCGCCGGGCCGCGCCGTTCCACGCGTGCTGCCAGCTTATCTCCTGACGTGCCGCCGGCGAGCGCTGCGAGCGAGCTGAGTCGTACGTTGGGCGCCAGCTTGCCCTCGCAGGGGAATGGATCGATCACAACACCGCCGCCAATGGTCACCACCGGCGAAAACTGGCGCACGATGAAGCGATCGCCGGGCAGCAACAGGACCGGCCCATGGAAGCGCACCTGGGCGAATGCCTCGCCGCCCGGCGCCAGCTGCTTCAAGGGGCTGGCCAGCGAAGGATCGTGCGCCGCGCGCGCGTCGGCGAGCAGGACAATCTCAGCAATCGTCTCCGACGTGTGCGTGTGGAAGTGCACGCGCGATCGATCGCGCAGCGGCCTGGCGCCCTTGAGCAACTCGATCGTCACATCGGCGCGACGCGTGGGACGCAGCACGCCGGGGGCCGCCACCGTCATGCCGCGCGTCAATTCATCCGTCGCTATTCCGGCGAGATTGAGCGCGGTGCGCTGGCCGGCCGTGGCCCGCTCGGCGGCCGCGCCATGCACCTGCACGCCGCGAACCCGCAGCCGGCGTCCTTCCGGAAACAACTCGACCTCCTCATCTTTGGCTACGCTGCCCGCCACCAGCGTGCCGGTGACGACCGTGCCAAAACCCTTCATCATGAATACCCGGTCGATCGGCAGGCGAAACAGCGCCGACGAATCGCGCGCCGGAACCTCCGCGGCAATTCTGCCCAGCTGCTGCCGCAGCTCGTCCATGCCCGCCCCGGTTTGTGAGCTGACGGTGACAGTCGGCGAGCGCGAAGCGTCGAGAAACGATCCGCGCACGAAGTCTTCCACTTCCGACCGCGCCACCTGGAGCGTCTCGGCGTCCACCAGGTCACTTTTCGTGACAACGACGATGCCTCGCTGCACCGAGAGCAGCCGGGAGATCTCGAAGTGTTCGCGCGTCTGTGGCTTGATGCCTTCGTCGGCGGCGACCACCAGCAGCACCAGGTCGAGGCCTCCGGCGCCCGCCAGCATGTTGCGCACGAAGCGCTCGTGGCCGGGCACGTCAATGAAGCCGAAGCGTATTGGCTCGCCGGAGGGTGAGGGCAACTCCGCGTGTGCGAAGCCGAGGTCGATGGTGATACCGCGGCGCTTTTCCTCTTCCAGGCGGTCGGCGTCGATGCCGGTGAGCGCCTTGACCAGAGCGGTCTTGCCGTGATCGATGTGCCCGGCTGTGCCGACAATGACGGACTTCATCGCAATTGAGTATAAAGACTGTGTGCATGGCGCGTTGATTGTGGTGGCGCAATATCGCGACCTGCCCGAGGCGCTGCTGGCCAAGGGCAAGCTGGAGTCGGCCGGAATCGAGTGCACCATGACCGACGACAACATCGTGCGAATGGACTGGTTCTGGCCAACGCCGTTGGCGGCGTGAAGCTGAAGGTGCGCCCCGAGGACGCCGGGCAGGCGCGTGAAGTGCTGGCCAGCGCGCCTCCGCTCATCATGCAGGATTCGCAAACCGGCGGCTTCTATCAGCAGCCGGCGTGTCCGCGCTGCAATTCATTCGACATCGCGTTTGGCGACCGTTCAGCCGGCATCAAATTGGTCGCGCTCCAGGCCGGCATTCCGCTGCCTTCGTTCCAGGAGCCGCACTGGCGGTGTGCCGAATGCGGCGCGCGCTGGGTCGAGGAGTAACTCCGCTCCGGCGTTTACTTGCAGGCCACCTCAGGCTTGCCGGTCTTCTTCTCCGCGAAAGTCATCGCGTACACCGGGTGAATCTCCCAGAAGTTGTGGGATGCGTCGCACAGCCCTTTGCCCCGCGGTCCCGGATGGATGGCGTGGTGCACGTCATAGAAGAGCTGGCCGGTGATCTTCATCTTGGTCGGATGTTTCACGCAGGTGCCCGAGCCGGAGAAGTCCGTCTTGCCCGGCGTCCCGAAGTTCTTGAGCAGCTTGGCCCGGAGCGCGTCGAGTCCGCCGAGTTTGGCGTCGGGCGCGTCGAGAAAGTCGGAGCGCGGCACTTCGACGATCACGCACCGGGTGCGGTCCTCGCGCGTTGGCCCGACCTGGATGTGATAGTCGCCGTCGTCCTCTGACGCGATGAGCTGCACGTACCCGGTGGTGCTCACCAGGTCGCCTTCCTGCAACGCGGTCGACGCCGGATCGCGCATCCGGTCGTCCTGGTGACTCTGGTTGTGCTGATACTCCTTGTAGTCGTACTTGTGGCGGTCAGGTTCGGCCAGCGTAATCAGGTCGTCGGACTTGACCGCGGCCGGCTTCTTGTGTTCGGCGGCGGAATCCAGGGTTGTTTTCACGTGCCAGCGATCCACGCCCTTCTTGGGCGGATCAGCCCACACGGTGATGAAGAACAGCAGGCAGAGCCCCGGCCACAGTCTTCTCATGTCTTTCTCCTCGACCGGAAAAGGTCGAGGCTGAAGCTAGCACGACCGGCTGCTCCGCAGCATTTTTCGTCGGCCTTGTTCCGTTTCCAGAACGTGCGAAAATGGCCTTGTCCTCTATGGTCAAGCACGCCGCCAACGCCATCACCGACGAAACGCTGGAACAGCACGGAATTACCCCTGACGAATTCCAGAAAATCCTGCGGCTGCTCGGACGCCGCCCCACGCTCACCGAGCTGGGCATCTTCAGCGTGATGTGGAGCGAGCATTGCTCGTACAAGTCGTCGCGTGTGCACCTGCGTCGGCTGCCCACTCACAGCCGGCGCGTGCTGCAAGGGCCCGGCGAGAACGCCGGCGTGATTGATATCGGCGATGGCTGGGCGTGCGCGTTCAAAATTGAGTCGCACAACCACCCGTCGTTCCTCGAGCCATTCCAGGGCGCGGCGACCGGAGTGGGCGGCATTCTGCGCGACATCTTCACCATGGGCGCGCGGCCGGTCGCGGTGATGGACTCCCTCCGCTTCGGGCCCATCACCGGCGATGCGGCCGGCGCGGCTCCGCCGGGGAAAGCCGCCACGGCGGGCGACGCCCGCGCTGCCCAGGAAGCGCGCGCCGCGCTGAAAGCGATTCATAAGAACCACTCGCTGCTGGAAGGCGTGGTGAGCGGCATTGCCAGCTACGGCAACTGCTTTGGCGTGCCGAACCTGGGCGGCGAAACGAAGTTCGAGCCGTGCTACGCGGGCAATCCGCTGGTGAACGCGTTCGCGCTCGGCCTGATGCGGCGCGATCGCATCTTCCTGGCACGCGCGGCCGGAGAAGGCAATCCGGTGATCTACGTCGGCGCCAAAACGGGGCGCGACGGCATCCACGGCGCCACCATGGCGAGCGAGGAATTCCGCGAAGGCTCGGAGCAGAAGCGCCCCAACGTCCAGGTTGGCGACCCTTTCCTCGAGAAGCTCCTCCTGGAGGCCTGCCTCGAAGTGATGGAGACCGGCGCCGTCGTCGGCATTCAGGACATGGGGGCCGCCGGGCTCACCTGCTCCACCTGCGAGATGGGTGCGCGCGGCGGCGTGGGCATCGAGATTGAGATGGACCTGGTGCCGCAGCGCGAAACCGCCATGAACGGATACGAGATCATGCTCTCCGAATCGCAGGAGCGCATGCTGCTCGTCGCCGAGCGCGGCCGCGAAGAAGAAGTGTTTCGCGTCTTCCAGAAGTGGGGGCTCGATGCCGTGACCATTGGACGCGTTACGTCCGACGGCAAGCTCCGCGTGCTCGAGCACGGCAACGTCATTGCCGAGATTCCCAACACCGCCCTCACCGACGACGCGCCAGTGTATCGGCGCCCGATCGAGCGCTGGGAGGCCGAGGTTCCTCGCGAGAAGCCAGAAAGCGTTCGCCTCGGCGAAACCGCCGATCTCACCGCCAACTTCAAAAAGCTCCTCGCCGCGCCAAACATTTGCAGCAAACGCTGGATCTACCAGCAGTACGACTCCATGGTCCAGACCAACACCGTCGAGGGCCCGGGCGCCGACGCCGGCCTGGTCCGCGTGAAGGGCACGCGGCGCGGCCTGGCCATGTCCCTCGACGGCAACGGCCGCTGGTGCTGGCTCGATCCCAAACTCGGCGCGATGCACGCCGTGGCCGAGGCCGCGCGCAACGTGGCCTGCACCGGCGCCACGCCGGTTGCCGCCACCAACTGCCTGAATTTTGGCAGTCCCGAGAAGCCGGAAGTCATGTGGCAGTTTTCGCAGGTGGTTGACGGCATCGCGCGCGCGTGCGAGGAGCTGGAAATCCCGATCACCGGCGGCAACGTGAGCCTCTACAACGAAACGCTGGGCGAGGGGATTTATCCCACCCCGGTGCTCGGCGTTGTCGGCTTGCTGGAAAACCTTGAAGACGCGGTTCGGCACGGCTTCCGCGAGACTGGCCGCGCCATCGTCCTGCTGCGCGGAGCTGAGCCGGGCGACGCGACCGACGCCGAAATCGAATTCGGCTCCTCCGAATATGCGAAAGAAGTCCTGGGCCGGGTCTGGGGATATCCGCCGGCCCTGGAACTTCACCGCGAGGCGGCGGTGCAGAAGTGCCTGATCGAGCTGGTCCGCGATGGCGCGATCGGCTCAGCTCACGACTGCTCCAGCGGCGGACTCGCCGTCGCCGTCGCCGAATCCAGCTTCGCTGAGGGAGTTGGCGCGCGGATCGATCTGGCGGGCGGCGAACTTGCGCCCGAATGTGTGCTTTTCGGCGAGGACGCCAGCCGCGTGGTCCTCTCCTGCGACCCGGCCCGGCTCCGGTACATCCAACAAACTGCGGTAAAATACGGAGTCACGGCTGAGCGGATCGGCGAAACGGTTCCCGACAACCTGGAAATTTCCCTCGACGGCAGGATTGTTGTCTCCGCCGAAGTGTCGGAACTGGCCGATGCCTGGGAGCACGCGCTGGAGCGCGCGCTGCACGTCGAGACAGAAGAGCGGATGGTGCCGGGAGTCTTGCAGAAGAGCTGAGATCATCGGACGATCTGACGGTCCGGTTGTCGGGCGAGCAAGCGGCTTGCGCGGCGCGCCGGCCGATCAGGGGGCCTTCCAGGGCGCCAGGGATGATGTTGAGCGGTATGGAGCGAAGCGGCAAATTCAAAGACGAGTGTGGCGTGGTCGCCGTGTACTCGCACCCCGAGGCGTCGAAGCTCGTCTACCTCGGCCTGCATGCGCTCCAGCATCGTGGACAGGAGAGCGCTGGCATTGCTTCGTCCACCGGTGACCGCCTGCGCGTGTATCGCGCCATGGGCCTGGTCGCCGACATCTTCAATAACGAAGAAGCGCTCGCCAAGGTGCCCGGCCCGCTCGCCATCGGGCACACGCGCTACTCCACCACCGGCGATTCGGCGCTGCTCAACGCGCAGCCCATCATGGTCGAATGCAACAAGGGACCGATCGCGCTGGCACACAACGGCAACCTGGTGAACGCGCAGCACATTCGCGCGCGCCTCGAGCAGCGGGGCTCGATCTTTCAGACGTCGAGCGACACCGAAGTTGTCGTCCACCTGATCGCGCAGTCGAAAGAGCAGACACTGCCGGAGGCGATTGCTGACGCGCTGCGCCGCCTCGAAGGCGCTTTCTCGCTCGTCATGCTGACGCGCGACCGCGTCTTCGCCGCCCGCGATCCGCGCGGCTTCCGCCCGCTGGTCATGGGACGCATTCCCCCCCAGCCCAGCAACGCGCCGCGCCTGCCGGGCGCGCCCCCCGAGCAGGAGACCATCGTCTTCGCCTCGGAAACCTGCGCCTTCGACCTGATCGGCGCCGTTTACGAGCGCGAAGTGAGGCCCGGCGAACTCGTGGTCGTCGGACCTGAGGGCGTGTACTCGCGCTTCTACGCCTCGCCGCAGAAGCAGTCGAGCTGCATCTTCGAGCACGTGTACTTCTCGCGGCCAGACAGCATCATCTTCGGCCGCCCGGTACAGGAGAGCCGCGAGGCGCTCGGCCGCCGGTTGGCGCGCGAGGCCCCCGTCGATGCCGACATCGTCGTCCCCGTGCCCGATTCCGGCGTCACCGCCGCGCTCGGCTACTCGGCCGAGAGCGGGCTGCCATTTCGCTTCGGACTCATCCGCAATCACTACGTGGGGCGCACGTTCATCGAGCCGGAGCAGTCGGTGCGCGACTTCGGCGTCAAGCTCAAGCTCAACCCGGTGCGCAGCATCCTGGAAGGCAAGCGCGTGGTGCTCATCGACGACTCCATCGTGCGCGGCACCACCAGCCGGAAAATCGTCCGCATGGTCCGCGCCGCCGGCGCGCGCGAGGTGCACATGCGCGTTTCGTGCCCGCCTATCATCGGCTCCTGCTACTACGGCGTGGACACGCCCTCGCGCAAGCAGCTCATCGCCGCCAACAAATCGGTGGAAGAAATCCGCGAGTACATCGGCGCCGATTCGCTCGCCTACATCTCCGTGGAAGGCCTCAAGCAGGCCTGCGGTGAAGGCAAGGCGACCACCTACTGCACCGCCTGCTACACCGGAAATTACCCCACGCCGCTGATCGATGTGGAAGAGATCGTCCCGGCAGCAGCCAGGCACGAATAATCTCGTCTCCTCGATTCCTGCGCGCTCATTCTTGCCGCCTTGACATGTAGTTCAATTAGGTATATTTTTAACCTTACTGAAATCGGAGCGCCCATGACCCTCGACAACGAAATCTGGATTGCCACCGCTCTGCTCCACCGAGCGCATCCCTCGAGGGACGACTTCACCCTGCCGGAGATCCGCTCCAAGGTGATTGAATTGAATCCACGGCGCGCAGCCCAGCCAGGCCTCAACACTTATCTTTCGTCGCACTGTGTCGCGGGCAAGCCTCGCCAGCAGAACAGTATTGATGCACGCATCCTGGTCGAAACCGGAAGACCGCCGGCGCGCCGCCGCCTTTATCGCGATGGCGACCCATTCCATCCGAGCCGCTCTGCCGGAAAGACCCATCCGGCAAGAAGCGCCCTTCCAGTCGAATTTCGTTCGCTGCTCGACTGGTACGAGAACGTTTACTGCTTCCGGCCTCCGGCAGCCAAGCCCCAGCGTGAACGCATAGCCAGGCTTCGGGAACTGATCGGCTCTATCAACGGCGAGGATCTGGACCTGATGAAACGCGTCATCGAGGAAGGGTGTGAGCAGGTCGATGAAGACGAATGGCAGACTCGTGCTCGACACGAACGCGGCAATCGCCGCACTGGGTGACGACGCCGCTCTGCTCCGCGAGTTGGAACGATCTTCGGAGTGGCTGCTGCCAAGCGTCGTTCTGGGTGAACTGTTTTACGGCGCCTACGGGTCCACGCGGGTGCGGAGCAATCTCAGCCGCATCTCCGACTTTGTTGGACTCTGTACCGTGGTTGCGGTTGACCAGGACACAGCCCTGTTCTACGGCCGGCTGCGAACCGAGCTAAGGTTTGCCGGCCGCCCGATTCCCTCCAACGACGCATGGATAGCTTCCTTATGCCGCCAGCATTCGGTTCCGCTGCTCTCACGCGATCGTCACTTTGACGTGGTCGAGGGTCTGCAGGTCGTGAATTGGTAGACCTGCAGGAACTGTCCCGGCTCACGCCGCCTGGGTGTACCTGATCGCCCTGCCGCGTCGTTCCTTGTGCAACAACTCCGCCAGCAGCTCCCGCAGCACCGCTTCCCTCGCCTTGTCCAGGGGTAGCGGCGGGATCACGGTCAGGTTTCCCAGCTGCCGCGCCAGTTCGAAGTACGCCGCCCGGCAGTGGCGCATGAACTCCACCGGATACTCCGGCTTGCGTGCCACCGCCGCGTCGGGATCGGCGTCGAGCAGGTACGCGATGTCGGGCCGCGGTACGAACGCGTGCACGGCCCGCACAAAGAGCTGCGTGGCGCGGTTAGCAAGCGGCAGGTTGGCGAGCTCGTCGTAGATGTAGCGGTCCATCACCAGCGCGTTGCCGCGGCGGCGCTCACGCGCGACCACGAAATCCAGGTGAACAGCATCGAGCAGATACAGCAGGTGCCGCGCCAGCGTCAGGTACCAGTGGCGAACGTTCTTGTCGCGCCGCGCCACCGGCTTCCCCGGCTCGCCCACACCACGCTCGCTTCGATAGACCTTGTGAACAAAGCCCTCCCGCCAGCGCGCGCCCACTACCACGTGGTCCCAAAAGGCGCGCAACGTTGAACGATATCCCAGCAGGCCCAGTGCGGCGCGCAGGCCTTCAATCTGCGTGCTCTTACCCGAACCATCGAGGCCGGAAAAGGTGATGAGCATGGAAGAATCGCGCTGAAGCGCAGGTTTCACGTTTTTCCGTTCTGTGCCGTCGAGCGGCTCACCGCAGCAGCCTCAACTCCGTCGTAGTCCACGACCACGGGAAGACGGGAACACGTCTCCTTATCGCACGCCCGCTCCCGCATTCGGCGGCGTACTCGACGTTCCTCGCGACAAGCCGTAAACAATCCCCAGGGCGGCGCCAGCCGCTCCGATCAGTCCCAGCTTGATGAGCAGCGAACGTACCTGGCGCTGCTTGGCGGGCGCGATCGCCGTTCCCGCCGGACGCGACGCCGGTCCGCCGGCCGCGCGTCCTGACTCAGCCGCCGCCGTTCCCAGCGGCTCGCTGGAAGGCTGCGTTCCCTGCTGCGCCGGCTGTTGTTCCGCCGGCGGTTGCGCCGCAGGCTGCTGCGCCGGGTCACCGCTGGTCGCGGCCGCGGGTGCGGCCGGCTGCGTCGTGCTGGGCGCATCCGGCAGCGGCGATTGCGGTGCCGGGGCCTGCGCCGGCGTCTCGCCCTGAACTGGCGCCGGCGTCTGACCTTGGGCCGCCGCCGGCGCTTGGGTTTGATCTGGCGCCGCCGTCTGTTCTCCCGCGGGCGGCACTGGCTCCAGCGGCCCGGCGGAAGGATCAGGCATCACGCCCTGCCCCGGCGCCGGCTGCGTCTGACCCGGCACTTGTGCCGGCGGCTGCGCCGGCGCCGCAGCCCGCAGTGGTGCAGGCGTCTGCTGCGCCGCCTGCGCGATCGCCTGCGGCACACCGCAAACCGCCGCAATCAACGTCAGCGCCAGCGCGCGGCTGCGGATTGGAATCCTGTCTTTGTCGTGGACGTTCCAGGGGTTCATAACTTCTCCTTCAGGGTGGCGGCGTTGGCCAGGTAGCCGTGTGCGGGTTCCGGTTGCGGCCAGAGCGTGTCCACGTCGGCCTCGCGGTCGCGCAGATTGCGAAAGCGGTTCCTGGCGTAGCGCCACAGGTTCGCCAGGTTCGTCTCGTACCAGCACGACTCGGTCATGTGCGGCGAAAGCCCGCACAGCACGCGGAAGCGCCCCGCGAACACGTCGCGCGACGCCAGCAGCGCCGCCGCCAGCCGATGATTGCCTTCCAGGATCGTGAGCGGCCGCGCCTCATCCACGCCGATCAGGAGCACGCTGCTGTTGTCGTGCTCCAGCCGCAGCCGATAGCTGAGCGCCTGGATTTTGCTGACGAAGCTGCGCGTCCTGCCGTGAAAGCGCCCCCGGCGGATGTTGTTCACGATGTTGTTGATGTGAAAACTGCCTTTGCCGATCGTCCGCCAATGCGCCCGCGGAAACACGCGGATGCTCCTCAGGTCGTCGGCCTCGAGCTGCACCTGCCACCATGCTGTGTCGGTAGGCAGTTCGCGCCACATGTGTCCTCGCCGGCGGAAGAGCAGCGCCCGGCGCACCGCGTTTTCATGCTCGTTTCCCAGGTCGGGCTCCAGCACCAGCGACTCGAAGCGCGTGCGGTCGTGTTGAAATTCCTCCGAATAAAATTCGTTCCGCAGGAATTCGGAGATCACTTCCGCTTCCGTCACTCGGCGCAGCCGCTTCATGCCATCGCCTCCTGCATCGGCATGGGACGCGCCCGGAAGAACACGTACGAAACGGTGATCAGCAGGCCCGTCATCAGCACCACTTGCACCACCAGCACCTGGTGCAGCGTGGCGTGAAACAGGTAGACGCCGGCAACGCGCGCGCCGCTGAACGCTAGCTGGTACCAGCCGGTGCTGGAAATGCGGCGCGACATCTCGTAGGCCATCAGCACCATGCTGAGCGCGTAGCAGCCGGCGGCCGCGGCGTTCAGCTCCAGCAGCGGCTCCGCCTGGTGGAAGCCGTGGCCGAACACCAGCGTGACGATGGGGCCGGGAAAATGGCCCATCGCGAGCATGAAGACCACCGAGATGGCCAGCACCAGCAGCAGCGGCGCCAGCAGCACCGCGGGCGAGTCGCTTGCGCGCCGCCCGTTGGCCGAGATGGGAAACATGGCGCTCGCCACCGACCAGGACGCGAAGTTGAGCACCCGCCCGGCCAGCGCGACCGCGGCATAAACTCCGGCGGCCTCCGCTCTGAAAAAGTGCTTCACCAGCAGGATGTCGATGTTGTTGATGACCACCTGTCCCACGAAGAACACGATGGCCTGCATGCCTTCGCCGAACGACGGCGGCTCGGTCACTTCTCCGCTGCGCCGAAGATTTCCCGGCGGCGGAATTAAAAACGCGAGCACGATGGAAACCGTCACGGCTCCCACAGCGCCCATCACGCCGTAGCCGGCCGCCACCAGCAGCACGGCCGCCACGAACTTCGCCGCGGTCTCCAGCACCATGTTCCCGGCCAGCTTGCCGAAGGCCAGCGTTCCCTGCAGCGCTCCGCGCTTGGCGCCCAGCGCCGGATAAAACGCAATGCCGGCCGCCAGCAGAATCACGATGGCGGGCGTGGGCAGCTTCAGGTATCCCGCTACCAGCGGGCTGCCCAGCGCGAGCCCGGCCGCCAGCAGCAAACCCACCACCCACGCCCTGCGCTGGAGCAGGTGGTACACCGCCGCTTGCGCCGGCACGGTGCAATTGCGCGCCACGAATTTTGCGCACACCAGCTGGAACGAGAGCGTGATCGCCGAAATCAGCATGAGCAGCGTCACGGCGGCGCTGGCGTGTCCGAAGCCCTCCGGGCCAAGCATTCGCGCGATCGACACGTTGTAGGCAAAGTTGAACAGGCTCACGGCCACCGAGCCCGCCAGCATCACCATGCTGCCGCCCAGCAGCAGCGAATGGGCGCCGGGCCGGCGGATGGAACTGATCGCCCGCACCCACGGCCATGCCGCCGGTTCGGCCGGAGCCACGGCCGCGATCGCCTTTGGTTCAGCCAGGCTCATGCCGCGACCGTGTCATCGCCCTGCTCCTTGCCATCGCGGGCGGCGCGCGGCGGCGGGAACGCCATGGTGTCGTCGCGCCGCAGGGCATTGGGCAGGAAGTACGTGAAGCTGCGCACCGCATCGCCTGACGTCTCATAGATCTCAAACAGGCGATCGGTGCGCGTGAGTTCCAGGATGGTGGCAGCCTGCGGCGAAACCGCCGCCAGCTTCAGGTCGCCGTCGCGGCGCATCACCTCAGACATGCAGTGCAGCAGCATGTCCACGCCGGCGGCGTCCATCTGCCGCACCTGCGAAAGATCAAAGACCAGCTGCGGCCGGTCGGAATGGAGAAAGGGCTGCACTTCATCGAGAAAAGTGCGCGCCTCGCGCAGGTTGATCCGGTCCGGCATTCGCTTCACCACAACCGGCCTAATCGTTTCCATATTTCCTCGCCATCATCAGATTGGGATGGAACTGCGGATGAACTTCGTGCGCGGCCTCGCGGGCAGCCGGCGAGCGCAGCGCCGCCGAAGGCGCCTGCACCGCCGCCGGCAGGCTCGCGGGTTGCTCGCGCCGCGGCGATGGGAACAGACTGCGCAGCACCTGCGCGGGCAAAAACGACGCCAGTGAAGCCGCGCTGGCGATCGCGCGCAGCGGCGCCTGCTGCGGAATGCTGCCGACAAGCTTGGGATCGGTGATTTCCACTTCCACGGCGCGCTTCAGATGCGCCACGCGCCGGCTGCCCACCACCGCGTGCTGCACATCGAGCCCCGCCCCGACGTAGCAATAAGGAAGGACGTTCGCGTCCTGCACCACCGTGCCGCAGTCCACGTGCGCGTGGTGCTCCACCGTGCTGAAGCGCGTCACGACCGCCGAGGCGCGGACCCGCGCAAAGCTCCCCACGAAGGCGGGCGCCAGCAGCCGCGCCTCGTTATGAACGCGCGCCCCTTCTCCCACCCACACGCCCGGCTTGATCTCGCGCCCCGCGGGCGCCATCTGCACGCGGCCGGCGAAGGCGTCCACCGTGAGCCGGCGCAGGTCGGCCGCGCTCTCCAGCGGATTTACATGTCCCGTGAACTGATACCCGCGGCAGGGAGACCGCAGCTCCGCCAGCTGATGGCGGAAGAGAAACGCCGCATCGTTGCGCCGTGATCCGCTCACCGCAAACACGCCCAGCGCCGCGCCCGATTCGTCGCACACCGGCGTCACACGATTGCCCTCGTCCAGGTGGAACTGCACCACGGCGTCATAGTCCAGCTCCAAATAAGGGCCGATGTGCTGGACCAGCAGCACGTCTGCGCCCGACTGGGCGTACTCGGAGAACGCCGTCTCGCATCCGCGCCACAAACTGCGCTCGTCGAGCGGCAGCAGCGCAATGTTGCGCTCGGCGGCCCTCAGCGTTGCGGTGTCACCGACGATGAGCACCTCGCTCACACCGCTGGCGAGCAGCCGGTCGGCCGTGCGCAGGGCGACGCTGCGGCCGAGCACATCGAGCCCCGCCAGCGGCGCGCCGCCGGCAAACTGCGCGTCGAAACCGTAATCGCGGGGCAGGGCCCCGATCAGCAGAATTGCTTTTACATCCAAGCCGACCACCTCGGCGCCGCGGCGCGATATATGGCAGAGCGCGAGGGGACCCACGCCGGAATGCGCCGGAAGCGCGAAATCGGCTCCAGCGTCTTGGCTTTCTGGTGAAGGCTGAAGGCCCGCAGATAGGAAAAAATGATCTGCGGCATCGTCATGCGCAGCGCGGCCGAGAAATTCTGCTCCGCCATCTCCCGCTGCCGTCCAGGATTGCGCAGCAGCTCGAGCAGGCAAGCGGCCAGGTTCTCGGCGCTGCCGGTGCGGTAGAACTCGATTGCCAGGTTTTCGTCGTCGGCCATCTGCCGGAAATCGGGAATGTCGGCCGACACGATCGGCACACCGTATTCGCACGCCAGGTGCGCCACGCCGCTCGATCCGGTCGCCGAGCTGTAGGGCATCACCGTGGCGGTCGCGGTGCTGAACAGCTCGGGAATGTCTTCCTCCGCCACATAGCCGGTGAAGCGGATGCGCGGGTTGCCGGCGCACTGCTTCGCCACTGACTCCACGTATCCGGGCGTGGTCGGGTGATTCCCTCCTGCGATCACCAGGCGCGTCTCCGGCATCACCGCAACGATCTGCTCGAACGCCTCCAGCAGCAGCTCCAGCCGCTTGTAGGTCCCCCACTTGCCGAAAGCGAGAATGCGGTGCTCCGGACTTCCCCGCCGGCTGAAGTCGGGATACTCGGGGCGCGCGCTCAGAATGCCGTGGGCGCGGAAGTGCACATTTTCGCCGCGATACTTCTCCATCAGCGTCCGGCGATACGCCGGCAGCAGCACGGAAACCGAGTTGGCCATCAGCAGCATGCGCGTAGCCACCGAGCCTGCCATGCGATACAGGTGCGGAAAGCTCACCCCGGCGTCGCTCAGGTTGATGTTGTCCATCAGGTGATGCAGCGTAACGTGCGTGTAATAGCCGGAAAGCCGCGTGGCCGCCGGAATGGCGAGTCCACCGAACGCCGGGAACGGGCTGTCGCCGAAGGTGGAGAACAGCAGGTTGAACCACACCACGTCGGGCTTGACCTCGCGAATGGCCCTCAACAGCCGGCTGGGGTTTCCCAGGCTGTTGAAACGCCAGGCCCGCTGCACGTAGAAGTCGGGAAGCTCCGCCGCTGCCTCGGGCAGTTCGTCGGCCAGCACCGTTACGCTGAGCAGGGGATCGCGCTGCAGCTCCTGCGCGAGGTGGAATCCGTATTCATTGAGTCCCCGCCGGCTGGGCGGGAACGCAGTCACCAGACAAATTTTCATGGGCCCCTCTGGCGCCTAAAAAAGCGTCAAGCGCACCACCGGACGAAAGTGCGTTTGATCGCGGCCAGTAAAATTGAAAAACGTTTGCTGCTGAATTCCGAATGAGAGCCGAAGCGGATACTCCACCGGAACCGGACCCGCGCCGTCGTCGATGCTGCGGCGCAATGGCTTAACGTAAGAGATGAGAAATCCGCTTTGCATGTTGTCATACGCGTGAAAACCTTCTCCACGTGAGTACGCGAACGTCCCTTCGAACAACCAGCGATTGTTCGGCCGGTATTCCACTTCGCCCGCCGGACGCATCGTCTGTCCAAGCCCGAAAGTCAGGTCCTGCACGCGCCACGAGCGGATGTATTCCCCCAGCGCGGTGACCTTCAGCTTCCGGTCCATGAATTGACGCTCGATGCCGGCGTACGTCGAAGTGGTGAAAAACTCCCGCACCAGGGGCGAAAATTGCAGGTCCCGGACGCTGTATCCCGTGACCAGCGCCGTATTTCCCCAGGGACGCCCGACCCGGAAATCCAGGTGCGCGCCCAGGTCACGCGAACTCAGCTTGCGAATCGTGAACGGACCCGCCTCGTGGTACGCCCCTCCCCTCGCCGAGATCCAATTGCCGAACGAGCTCGTGCTCATGTAAACGAATTGGCGGAACAGGTTCTGGTCCAGTGCAATGGCCGACTGCAGCGAGCCCGAATCGCGCCGGAGGGTGAACTGCAAGCCGGTGTTGAACGCGATTGTGTTGCGTCCCATGTGCAGCACCGGGTTGATCGCGCCGTTGAAGTTGTAGTCGTACGTGTTGCGGTCCAGGATGAGCGCCAGGCTTGGCACGGAAACCTGGCCGCGCGCGTTGCGCACCTGGAAAAAGCCGCTCACCAGCGGAAAGCCCTGCTGGTGCATGCGAAAGGCGTTGGTCCACGTGGTCTGCAGCGAAGAACGCGGCGGCGGCAGAAGGGCGGGATCATTCGCCACGCCGAATACCTGCGCGTCCGTCTGGTAAATCGTCTCGTCTTCGAAGATCGGTTCTATGTTGAAGGTGGAAAGCACGCTCCAGCGGTCATTCAGGCGGAAACCCTCTTCGCCCGCGACTTCCTGCAGCGCGCGTTCGGCCACGTCTTCCTCGCCGGAGAGCGCGTTGGCGCGCGCGTAGGCGGTGATGGCGCGCACGTTGTCGCGTCGCTGGCGGTGGATGTTGGCCTGTGCCAGCGCGTAATCGTAGTTGCTGGCGTAGTCGTCGCCATTGCCCAGCGCATCGAGTTGCGACTGCGCCTGCAGCGCGTTGCCCTGCGCCAGGTAGCTGTTCGCCATGCCGATGGCCACCACTTCATCGCCCGCGCCCAGGCCTTTTGCCTTGCGGTAGTAGCGCTGCGCGAGATCGAAATCGTGCATCGCCAGGAACATGTTGGCGGCTTCGATCAGGTTGTCGGCCGAGACCGGCGCCGACTCGCCCACCCGCGACTCAGCAAAGCCCAGCGCGATCTGCTGGCGCGCGTCGTCCCACTTGCCGTCGCGAAGAAAAACTTTGCCGATGGCCAGCCGCACGTCCACCTTGTCGGCGTCGGGCGCTTCCAGCGCGCGCGTGAAGCGCTGCATGGCCGCTTCGCGCTCGCCAAGCGTGAGCAGCGCGTCGCCGGTGGCCAGCAGCACCGCGGCCTCATCGCCGCCCTCACGCTCCGCCGACTGCACGTAGTTGAGCGTGGCGTTGCGATCGTGCAGGCGCGCGGCGGCGTGCGCCAGCCCGGCGTAGATCATCGAGTCGTCCGGCGATAGCGGCAGCGCGGCCTTCAGCGCCTGGATGGACTCGTTGTAGCGGTGCTCGTGATACAACGTCTCGCCCAGCGCCAGGTGCAGGGAAAGGTCGTCGGGCGCGTACTTGAGCGCGGCCCGATACTCCTGCTCGGCCTTGTCCAGCACGCGCATCTGGCGAAACGCTGTGGCGCGCGCCAGGTGGATGGCGCCGGAATCGCCCATCAGCTTGGCCGCTTCCTGCGCCTGGTCAAGCGCCTGCTTGCCGCGACGCAGTTGCAGGTTGGCGAACGCCAGGCCGAGGTGCGCCGTGCCGTTGCCGGGATTGATCTTCAGCGCGGTGTTGAAGTCCTGCGTCGCCGCCTCGGCATTTTGCAGATCGTTCAGCGTGTAGCCGCGATTGATGTACGCCTCCACCATCTTGGGATCGCGCGCGATGGCGCGGCCGTAATCGTCGGCCGCCTCATCGAGCAGCTGCGACTGCTTGTGCACGTGCCCGGCGAGCAGCGGAAAGTTCGGCTCGCGCGGCAGGATGCTCTCGTACTGGTTGGAAAGCGCCAGCACGTCGTCGTAGCGGCCCAGGTTGTAGAGCGCGTAGCCCAGGTAGACGCTGGCGTTGCGATCGCGCGGCAGCTGCTCCAGCACCCGCCGGCCCAGTTGCGCCGACTCCAGATACTTCCCGGTGTGGAACAGGTAGCGCTCGCGCTGCAGCATGATGCGCGGGCTGTTGCTCATGCCCGCCGTGGCGCGCGCCAGCCACTCGCCTGCCCGCGGAAATTGCCGCGACTCGATCGCCGCATTCGCCGCGTTGGCGATGATCGTCGGATTGCGCGGCGCCAGCCTGAAGGCCTTGTTGTAGTTCGCGTCGGCCGGCGCGAACTCGCGCGTCGCCGTGAACATGTCGCCCAGCGCGAGATACGGCACGTAGTCGTTGGGATACGCCGCGGCCAGCCGGTTGAAGAATTCCGCGGCGGTCTTGTTGTCCCCCAATTCGCGCGCCAGGTAGCCCATGCTCTCCAGCGCATAGCGGTTCTTCGCGTCCCTGGCCAGCACCGCCGTGTACATCTTCCTGGCTTCATCGGGACGGCGCGTCTTCCACAGCAGGTTGGCGTATTGCAGCTGCGCGTTGGTGTTGGCCGGATCAAGCGCCAGCGCCTGCTTCAAGTCGGCCTCGGCGCCGCTGAAATCATTCGAGCCGGTGCGGATGGAAGCGCGCACGCGCAGGAACTCCGCCTTGGCCGGCCCTTCCACCTGGATCTTGGTCATCTGCTGTTCGGCCATGGCCAGTTGCCGCTGCGCCGCCGCTTCGTTGCCGTCTTCGCGATACAGCTCGGCAAGGTTCATGCGCAGCAGCACGGGATAAAGCTGCCCCTCGGCGACGCTCTCCGGCAGGTGCGCGATGGCGAACTCGTACTCGCGAATGGCATCGGCGCGCCGCTCCTCCTGCTTGGCGACCGTCGCGCGGATGGCGTGCAGGCGATAGTGGCTTTCGTCGAGCGCGGCGGCGCGCGCCAAAAATTTCTTGCCGCTGTCCGCGTCACCCGCCACGATCTGCGCCTGCGCCGCACTGAGCTGGTAACCGATGACCTTCGGGGCCTCGTTCGCAGCGCGCACATACGTCGCCGCGGCCTGCTTATGATCGCCCTCGAGTTCGTAGGTGTAGGCCATGTCGGCCAGCACTTCAGGCGACTGCCGCGGCGCGCTCTTCAGCGTGGCGATGGCGGCTCTGTAGTCCCGCGTCTCGCGATAGTAGTTCGCCACCGCGCGGAAGATCTCCGGATTGCGCGGCGCGCGGCGCTTGGCCGCGTCGAGAAGCTGCTTGGCTTTCTCCGGCTGCTTCATCTTCATGTAGGCCATGGCCATCAGCAGCTCGGCATGCGCTGAAGGCTTCATCGCCTCCCCGCGCTGCAGCGTCTGCAGCCCCTGCTGCAAGTCGCCGGAGCGCATCTGCATCTCGCCCAGCACCAGCACATCGTTCACCCGCTTCGGATTCGCATTCACCACCTGCGTCAGCAGCCGCTTGGCTTCGCTGATGTTGCCCATCCGGGCGTAGGTCTGCGCCATGCCGGATAGGCCGTCAAGCGAACCGGGCTCACGCTGCAGCCCGCTCTTGTAAGCGTCCAGTGAGGGCTGCAGGCGCCCGGCCAGGCGCGACGTGTATCCCAGCAGAAACCACAGCTTGGCGTTCTGCGGCGCGGCCTGGACGGCGCGCTGGGCGTAGCCGGCCGCCGCCGCGTTGTTCCCCCTGTTCAGCGCCTGCTGCGCCGCGCGCGCCATCCGTCCGACCTCGATGCTGCTGCCCCAGCCGATTCCGTTTTCTGCGCCCCCCGCCTTCGGCGATGCCTTCGCTCCGGGCCCGGCTTTCTTCCCCGGGCGCGCCGCCTTCGCCTTCTCCTGCGGCGGCGCCTGCCCGGGTATCTCAAACGTCTGGCTGCGCGCGGGACGCGACGCAGCCAGCAGGGAACATAAAGTTACGAGCCAAAAAACTTTTTTCACGGGACCACCGACGGAAAATTTCGGTTTGGCGGCAGGAGCACTCGCACGCGCGCTGCCAAGGCGCGCTCTCGGCCGCCTGAAAGAAATCCACGAAATTAGGCGTTTGGCAGCCGTTCGCGTTGGCAGCTCTGCCCTCATGGTGAACCGTGATGCCGCCTGTGGTGCGCGCGATGCCAACACGTTCCGTTCTGTGCCAGCGGGAACGCGCTTGGCGCCGGGCCTTGGCCGGAGAAAACCCGGGCCGCTGCTACGGAATCAAAACTGCTCCTGTGGCGGCTTTCCGACGCCCGCTCCGGCCCCTTCGGAGTTCCCTGGAGGAATCTCTTGATTTCCCGTTCCCCTTCGCCGACCGCCAGTCGCGTTGCCGTCCCTCTGGTCGGAATCCTGCTGCTCGCAATCGCCGTCCACGGCCCGCTCCTGCTCATGCAGGTTCCCGCCTCGTCCTACGACGCGAACACGCACATGTTTTTCGCCTCGCACTACGCGCACCACTGGTTCGATCCGTGGAACGAGAAGTGGTACGGCGGTTTCTCGCAGACGACCTATCCCCCGCTTGCGCACCAGTGGGTCGCGTTGTTCTCGTTTGTGATGGGCTTGCCGCTGGCCTACATGTTCGTGCAGCTCTGCGTCATCCTGCTGATTGCCACCGGCATGTATCGCTACGCGGGCATCTGGGTGGAGGAACGCGCCGCCAGTTGCGCCGCCATCGGCTCGGTTCTGCTCGGATCGCTCGCCATCCTCGTGTATCAGTCGGGCCAGCTGCCGAGCACGTTTTCAGCCGCGCTCACGCTCAACGCCCTCCCTTACTTCTATGGCTGGACGCGCTCCGGTCGCTTCAGCGCGCTGCTCAAGGGCGTCCTGGTCACCATGGCAGCCGCCGCTGCGCACCACGTGACGCTGCTGTTCGGCATGGTGCTGTTTGCCGTGCCGGTGCTGTGGCTTGCGGTCATCGATCGCGAACGCGACAACGCTTCCCCGGGCGGCGTGATCTCGCGCGGCATCGCCTTCATCGGACTCTCTGCGCTGCTCGCCGGAATTGTCCTGCTGCCCTACTTCATCCAGTTGCGGGAGAACCCGATCAACCAGATGCCGATTCCGCATGGCAGCCGCGATAACTATTTGCTGAACCCCGCCAGCGGACTCAACTTCTGGCTGGTTCCGTACGGCGCCCTCGTGCTCGCCGTTCCGTTCATCTTCTTTCGCGGTTCGACCTCGCGCCGCCTGCGGCCGCTGTTCTTCGGTTGGTGGCTCACCATGCTGATCGGCCTCGGCGGCACCACCCCGGTGGCGCGACTCCTCCTCGGCCGCGCCTTCGAGGTCCTGACCTTCGAGCGCTTTACTTTCTGGTCCACGCTGATGGCGCTGCCCATCGCGGGCCTGCTCTCCGCCGAGCTCATGGATCGCTACGGACGCAAAGCAGCCGTCACGCTCTGGGTGCTGGGCGTCTTCTCGGCCTCAATGGGCGTGGCCTGGACGGTGTTCCGCCCAATCAATTCGGCGCCGTTCAGAGTTGACCAGGTCATCGCGTTCCTGAATCGTGACGAGCATTCCAAGTTCCGCTACATCACGCTCGGCTTCGGTAACAACTTCTCGCGCGTTGCCACCTACGCCGACGCCGGCAGCGTGGACGGCGACTACAACTCCGCCCGCCTGCTGCCGGAGCTGACCGCCTACGGCGCCGGCCAACTGAACAACGCGAAATATTTCGGCGCCTCTGGCATGGAATCGCTGCGCCAGATGCTGAAGCACGCGAACCAGTACGGGCTGAAGTACATCTTCGTGCGCGACCGCTTCTACGAGCCCCTGCTCGCCTTCGCCGGATGGCGCCAGGCCGAGACTTACGACAACGGCAACGTGACCATGTGGGTCAATGACTCCATCCAGCCCGCCCGCAAGATTGAGTCCGGCGCGCTGCCGCCGCCGGCCTGGCAGGGCCTGATGTGGGGCACCCTGCCGGTCGGCGTGAGCCTGCTGGCGATCATCGCCGTGTTCGCGGTCCCTGAGCGCCGGCGCGTCGCCGGCCCGGTTGCCTTTCCCGGCGCGGCACAAGGGCCCGCCTTCCTGCGGGAGGCGAAATGAAGCCGGCGCCCGTCATTACGATTCTGCTCACCATTGCGTTCCTGCTCGCAGGCACGTTCGGCCATGCCAAGCGGCTCTCAGCCGCCTCAACGCCGCAGGCTGCGGTGCAGTTGCTCTATGAACGCGCGCGCGACCGCGACTTCAACTCCGCCTATCAATATGTGGCCAGGAGCAGCAACGTGGATGCGGCAACCTTCGCCCGCGACCTCGGCGGACGCGATGGCAGCCTGCGCACGCTCTCCACGCTTCAGAAGATCGATGCCAAGGTGCTGCGCCAGAGCGGTGACGAGGCCACCGTGCGCGCCAACACGCAGTGGTCCACCGCCGTTGGCGCCACTTATGAAACCCGCGACCTGCGCGTGGTCAGGGAAGGCGGCGACTGGCGCGTGGTCTGGCCGTTGGAGAAAGCCTCGAACCTGCCCCCGCAGGTGATCCCGGTGAACTATCTCCGCTGGGACATCATCCGCCGCTCGGGCGACGACGATTGGGGCGCGCAAAACGTGGAAGCGCCGCGCATGCGCATCATCTCCATGAACGCCGTGGAGAAGGACGGCAGCGTGATCGTCCTCGGCGAGCTCGTGAATGAAGACACCGTGCCCGGGTTTGCCTCGGTCGCTGCGGCACTGCTCGATCAGGACGGCAACACCATTGCTGAAGAAAGCAGCTTCGACAAGATTTCGCACACTCTCCTGCCCAGGGAGGTTTCCCCGTTTCGCATCGACTTCCCCGGCATCAAGCTCGCCCGGGTGAAGAGCGTGCGCATGTCGCCGACCTATCTGCTCGTGCCCGCTTCGGCCGATCCGGTAATCGCCGTGCTTCACCAGCGCATCGAGACCGACGCCCGCGGTCGCCACGTGCTGAGGGGTGAACTGCTCAACGAGAGCGGGCAAACCGTGAACATCCCGCACGTGCTCGCCACGTATTACGACGACAACGGCAAGGTCGTCTGGGTCTCCGACGGTTACGTGGACCGCGCCTTGCAGCCGCAGACGCCGCAGCCGTTCGCCGTTGATCTGCGCGACGACGTCGCCGCCAGCGTCCACAACTACCGCGTTACGGTGAACCAATACAGTGTTGACCGATCGAATTAGCCCAACACGCCGCGTGATCGAGATCGCGCTGCTCATCGCCGCCACGCTGTTCGCGGCCCGCGTCGCGCGCGGCCAGCAGATCACCACGCCCGACCGCGTCACCGCCGGCACGGGCGCCACGCTTAAGACCAGCGGCAGCGGCAGCGCGACCTTCTACCTGAGCGGCCCGGCGACCGCCATGAAAAAAGACGTGACGCTCGGCGAGTCCGTCGCGCTCGCGCCCGAAGACGTGCGCGATGCGGGCCGTTACACGGCCATCATCCGCCAGGGCGGACGCTCCGACGTGCGCAGCTTCTTCGTGGTGCCCGCGGAACCGGCCGCCGTCAACTTTCTCGCGCGCCCGTCGCGCGTTCCCGTGGCGCGGCAGGGCGCGATCAGCGGCGTGGCGTTCGTCTTCGACGCCTACAAGAATTTGGTCATCGGACCCGCCGACGTGACCTTCTCACTCGCGGTCAGCGACGCGCCCGCCGTGTCGCGCGCCGTCCCCGCGCGTGACGGCATCGCCTTCGTGAAGCTCGACTCCGGTCGCAAGGCAGGCGCAGCGCAATTTGTCGCTTCGGCCGGCGGAGCGCAAGTACGTCGCGTCGTGCAGCAAACGGCCTCCGATCCATGCAATCTCCGCTTCCGCGTGCAGCCCGCCAGGACCGGCGTGACGGTGGAAACCGGTCCCATCAAAGACTGCACCGGCAACCCGGTGCCCGACGGCACGATCGTCACCTTCACGGAAACCGACGGCAACACGCGCAGCACGGTGGACGCACGCATCAAGCGCGGCGTGGCCCGTGCCGGCCTGCCCGGCGCGCCCGGCGCCACAATTTCCGTCGCCTCCGGCGTCGTCATCGGGAATGAAGTGCGCGTGCGAGGTGGCCAGTGAGCTGTCGCTCTCTTTTCAGGTTCCGAGCGCCAGCCGTCAGCGAAGTGTTCCAGCGAAGCCCTTCGTGCGCCCTTCGTGTCGTTTGTGCGAACGCCCTTGTTTTGGCGTTGCTCTCCTGCGTGCTCGCGGCGGCGCCCGCCACAACTCAACCGAAGATCGAACTCAACACATCGGCCGCCACCCCGCGTGACGTGGAAGACACAACCGCGAAGGCCATCGTCCGCGACTACGGCAGCGCCTGGAGCACCCTGTCGCGCGCACTCGCCGAGGACCGCGCCGACCTGCTCGGTAGCGCATTCGTCGGGGTGGCGCAGGAGAAGCTCGCGCAGAAGATCGCCCAGCAGAAAGCCGCCGGCCTGCGCACCCGCTACCTCGACCGCGGACACCAGCTCGACGCTGTCTTCTACTCTCCCGAAGGCTCCGCCATGCAACTGCGCGACACGGCGCAGATGGAAATCCAGTATCTCGACGGCAACAACGTCGTCGCCAGAGAAAATGTCACCGCCCACTACCTCGTCCTGATGACTGTGGCCGAAGACCGCTGGAAAGTCCGCGTGATCGAGGCCGTCCCGGGCCGCTGATCTGGATTTTCGTTTCCTGATCTTTTCGCGTTACAGGAATGGTCGCCCACCCGGCATACGTTTCGGACTCGCCTTCAGCCTGCCGCTCTGGGCGCTGATCGTGTGGGGCGTCGAATCGGCATTCGCAGGCTAGGTCGGCTTCTTCGCCGCGACCACGCGCGGGATTCCCTGCAGGTCGTTCGTTACCCGCACGTCGCTCCAGCCGCCGAGCAGCGCGCGCACCGGCGCTTCGATCGAGTAGCCAATCTCCATCACCAGCCAGCCACCGGGAGCCAGGCGCTCACGCGCCTGCGGAACCAGCCGCTCGTAAACGTCCAGACCGTTCTTTCCCGCGAAGACCGCCACGCGCGGCTCAAACTCCCGCACCTGTCGCTGGACTTTGTCGGCCTCGTTTTCGCCGACATAGGGCGGGTTGCACACGATCAGCTCAAACTGCTCGCTTGCCGGCAGCGCGCCCAACAGGTCGCTTTCCACGAACCGGACTCGTTCGCTCATCTCCAGCCGCGTGGCGTTGATGCGCGCGACCTCAAGCGCGGCGGGGGAAATGTCGAGTGCCGTAACCGTGGCTCGGGGAAACTCCTTCGCCAGCGCCAGGGCAATGCAGCCCGAACCGGTGCCGACATCGGCGATGCGCAATCCTTCCGGCCCTTCCGCCCGCAGCGCCAGCACGGTCTCCACTACGTGCTCCGTCTCCGGACGCGGGATCAGCACCGCCGGCGTCACCACGAAGTCCAGGCCCCAGAATTCCTGATGTCCGGTGATGTACTGCGCCGGCACGCCGCGCGCGCGTTCCGCCAGCGCCGCGTCGTAACGGGAGGCTTCTTCCGCCGTCAGCTCACGTTCCGGATGCGCATACAGATAGGCCCGATCGCGGCCGAGCGTGAACATTAGCAGCGTTTCGGCGTTGAGACGCGGCGATGGGACGTCGCGCGCCGTGAGGTGCTGGATCGCTTGCGAGAGCGCTTCCCTGACTTGCACCGCATTCACGCGGCGCTCGCGCCGTCGCCTTTCAGCTTTTCCGCCTGGTAGTGGGTGACCAGCGCCTCGATGATCGGCTGCAGCTTGCCGTCCATCACGTCTCCGAGCTGGTGAACGGTCAGCCCGATGCGGTGATCGGTCACCCGGTTCTGCGGAAAGTTGTACGTCCGGATTTTTTCGCTGCGATCGCCCGAGCCGACCATCTGCTTGCGCTCTTTGGCCAGCGCTTCCTGCTGTCGCTGCAATTCCATCTCGTACAGCCGCGAGCGCAGCACCCGCATGGCTTTTTCGCGGTTCTTGATCTGCGACTTCTCGTCCTGGCAGCTCACCACCGTGTTCGTCGGCAGGTGCGTGATGCGCACCGCCGAGTACGTGGTGTTCACCGACTGCCCGCCGGGGCCGGACGAGCAGAACGTATCAATGCGAATGTCCTTGGGCTCGATCTTCACGTCCACGTCTTCGGCCTCCGGCAGCACGGCGACCGTGATCGCCGACGTGTGCACGCGCCCCTGCTGCTCGGTAGCGGGAACGCGCTGCACGCGATGCACCCCGCTCTCGTACTTCAGCCGCGAGAACGCGCCCTTGCCCTCGATGATGGCGATCACTTCCTTCAGCCCGCCAACGCCTGATTCCGACGATGACAGCACCTCCACCCTCCAGCGCTGCGCCTCCGCATAGCGCGTGTACATGCGGAAGATCTCCGCCGCGAAGAGCGACGCCTCGTCTCCGCCCGTGCCCGCGCGGATTTCCAGCACCACGTTCTTCTCGTCGTTCGGGTCCTTGGGGATGAGCAGCGCCTTCAACTGCTGCTCGGCCCCGGCGATGCGCGCTTCCAGTTGCGCCAGCTCTTCCTGCGCGTAGGCGCGCATCGCTCCGTCGGTTTCCTCGGCCAGCACCGCCTTGCTCTCCGCGATGCCCCGCTTCAGGTCCTTGTACTCGCGGTATTTTTCGACGATTTCCGCCAGCTCGCTGTGCGCCTTCGCCGTCTTCTGGTACTTCGCCGAGTCGGAGATCACCTCCGGCGTGGCGAGCGCATGCGTGAGCTCGTCGTACTTGGCCTCGATTTGGTCCAGTCGTTCGAACATGGTCGGCGTCCAATTCTATTCGCAAAAGCATTCAGCACTCAGCAGTCAGCATTCAGCCCGCCCTGTGCATTCCAGCCGTTCCGGGGCTGAATGCCGAGTGCTGACTGCTGAGTGCTTGTCTTGGGAGAACCGGGATTCCCAGCGCGCGCCGCAGCGCGGGCTGGGCCGGGCTACGCGAGGACCAGTTCGCCGCCGTGTTGTTTCTCGAGTTCCATCGCCTGGTCGAGCGCCATGATCGCGCACTGGACCTCGTCGTTGTCCGGCGGGCGCGTGGTGATCCGTTGCAACCACAGACCTGGCGCCGTGAGCAGCGTAAACAGCGTCTTCGCTCCACGCTGCTTGGCGGCGTAGCGAATGATCTCGTACGACAGGCCGGCAATGACCGGAAGCAGCGCGAGGCGAAGGGCGAAACGCATCCAGAACAGGTGATCGAAAATCTGTCGCAGCCCGGTGGCATTGCTCGGCGCCGCCGACGCCACCGGCGCCAGGGTGTAGATCACGATCGAGATCAGCATCACCGTGATCAGGAAGCTGGTCCCGCAGCGCGGATGCCACGTAACGTACTTCTGCGCCGCCTCCACCGTGACCGGCTCGCCCGATTCGAAGGCAAACACCGTCTTGTGCTCGGCGCCGTGATACTCGAACAGCCGCGCGATGTCGCGCATCCGCGAAATCCCCCACAGGAACAGCAGGAAAATGGCAATGCGGATCACGCCGTCCGTCAGGTTGAAGATGAAATGGTTCCCGAACATCGGGTTGACGCGCTTCAGCTCGGTGGCGGCCAGCAGCGGCACGAACTTATACATCACGATGAAGAACCCGAGCGAGAACAGCAGGTTCACCGCCGCCACCCAGCCGCTGATTTCCAGCTTCTTCTTGCCCTCGTCCTCGGCAATCTGCTCCAGCGCCGCGTCCACCGAAATGCGCAGCGCGCGGAAGCCCAGCATCATCGCCTGGCCCAGCGTCATCACGCCGCGGACCAGCGGCCAGCCCATCCACTTGTGCTTTTCCGAGGGCCGCTCCAGCGGCTCGGCATGGCACACTACTGCGCCCGAGGGTTTGCGCACGGCCACGGCGAAGGCGTGCGGCGAGCGCATCATTACGCCCTCCAGCACCGCCTGCCCGCCCACCAGCGTCTCTTCCCCGCTCTCCAGCGCAGGCAATAGCTGCGTCGCGGCGAAAAACCGCGCGAATTGGCGCCAATAACTCATAAAAACCGTTAGATGATTGTACCTGAGTTTACGTCGCATCGCGACGCGGCGCCTGGCAGTGGTGACGTAACGTTGATTGTGTAAAAAGCGAGAGGGTGTAAGTTGGCTTTGCCTAGCAAGCGAAGCCGTTCCTGGAAAGGAGACCTACACCCGATGGCGAAGATAATCCGGATTGAGGAG
>Ga0070741_10005122_pt1 | contig 29541 bp, 23 predicted proteins | sample Coa_R1_4_FD_66440 | JGI IMG/M metagenome (GOLD analysis project Ga0070741, IMG submission 66440) | Surface soil microbial communities from Centralia Pennsylvania, which are recovering from an underground coalmine fire - Coalmine... | ecosystem: Environmental > Terrestrial > Soil > Unclassified ... | reverse complement strand
GGCCCACCTGATCTGCCCCCTTACTTCGCATACTCCTGAGTACGAAAGTTGAAGTTAAGACCAGCCTCGCTTCTAGCGGGGATGGGGGCGTGGGGCAAATGCACCGTTGTAACCGCGGGTAATCGTAGGAGCTTTCGCCCGGTGCTTAAGCCGCGCTCAAGCGGATCGAGCCGCGCAGCGGCGGCTGCGCTGTTAGCCCCGGTCGCAAGACCGGGGCATGCTTCCCCCGTACTTCGTTACAGCCGCGCAGCGGCCTATGAAGCCCACGAGCCCACGCGCGAACGGCGCGCTCGCTGGGGTTACCGCCGGGCCATGCCGGAAAGGCCGCTACGCGGCCAACCCACTTCTTCTTCTTGCAGCAACCCCGGGCTTGCGCCCGGGGCTAGAAACGCAGTCGCTGCTTCGCAGCTTGATTTGACGCTCTCTCAATGTAACGAGATTGAATCGGGCCAGATTGGCACATTGCGGGCATCTCGCGCCGGTTGCTTGCACGGGGCATCGTGATCGCCCGACACAAGCCCCCACGGAACGCATCCTCGCACCCTGCCTCTATAATCAAACGAGACAATGGTTCGCGACGGCATCTACTATGGACTGGGGTTCATCGCCGTGGCCGCTCTGGTGGCCTGGCTGACGGCGCCTGCCTGGGCAGCCATTCCTCTGCTACTGGCTGCATTCTTTCTATGGTTCTTTCGCGATCCGGAGCGGCGCATTCCCGCCGTGCAGGGCGCGGTGGTTTCTCCGGCGGACGGCAAGGTCACCAGCATCTCAGCCTTCGACCAGGACGGCCGGACATGGACCCGCATCAGCATCTTTCTTAACGTCTTCGACGTACACGTCAATCGCTCTCCGGTTAGCGGCGTGATTGAAGACATCCGCTACCAGAAAGGGTCGTTCGGCAACGCCATGGACCCAGCCTGCGCCGACCGCAACGAGCAGAACGTGGTCACCATCCGCAGCGATGTCGGCCTGGTGGTGATGAAGCAGATTGCCGGGCTGCTGGCCCGCCGCATTGTGTTCACCAAGAAGGTAGGCGATACTCTGGAACGCGGCGAGCGAGTGGGCATGATCAAGTTCGGCTCCCGCACGGACGTGATCTTTCCCGGAGGCGCTGAGATGAAGGTACGCGTCGGCGATCGCGTGAAGGGCGGCTCCACGGTGCTGGCCATCACGCAACCGGTTCCTCGGCCGCCCCAGTTGCGCGATGTGGCGGAGGTGCGATGAGCGATCCCGTTCCCAGCCCCGAGCCGCACGGCGTTCCCCGGCGAAGGCCCGCCAAGGGTCTCTTCCTTCTGCCGTCGATGTTTACTGCCGGCAACATGGCCGCCGGCTACTACGCCATCTCGCAGGCAATCCAGGGGACAGCGAGCGATCCGTGGCACTTCGATCAGGCGGCCAAAGCGATCGGTTTCGCCATCGTCTTCGATTTCTTCGACGGCGGCATTGCCCGCCTGACCAATACGGCCAGCGCCTTCGGCAAGGAGCTGGACTCACTCGCGGACGTCATCACTTTCGGAGTCGCGCCCGCCGTGCTGGCGCTGATGTGGGGCTTTCGCATGCTGCCGCTGGAGACTGGCCCCGACCTCCGGATGCGCGTGTTGCAGTTCGGCGCCGTCGCGACCTTTGTCTTCCTGCTGGCCGGCGCTTCGCGGTTGGCGCGCTTCAATATCCAGGCCAATCCGCAGCCATCGAACCCGGGGCGTCCCGGACGCAAGTATTTTGTCGGCATGCCCATCCCGGCCGGCGCAGGTTCGGTTGCCGCCGTGGTTCACCTGGTGCAGGGCAATCCACTGCAGACATGGTGGCTATCGGTGGGCTGGGGCGTCTTCGTGTTTGCCGTCTCATTTCTCATGGTGAGCACCTGGCGCTTTTTTAGCCTCAAGGGCATCAACTTCAAGCAGCCGCAGAATTTCCGCTGGCTCATTGCCATGGGCGCTGCGGTCCTGCTGATTGTGTTTGCTTCCCAGTATGTGCTCTTCGCCCTGGCGCTGATCTATATTCTTTCCGGAGTGCTGGCGCGGCTGTCGTTTGTCTTCCGCCGTCCCAGCCTGCCGCCTCCGCCACCCCACGATGAGGCATGGCACACACGATGAAGACTGACATCCGCAATGACGGTGGACACTGGGGCGGCATGTTTCGCGTCGCCATCATCGGCGCGGCCACGCTGAAAGGCCGCGAGCTGAAAGAGGTCCTGAGCGACCGCAACTTCCCCAGCACCGATATTCGGCTGCTGGACGACGAAGAGTCGCTGGGCCAGGTGCAGGCCGTGGGCGAGGAGCCGACCTTCATCCAGAGCGTGCTGCCCGAGCACCTGGAGAACGTGGACTTCACCTTCTTCGCCTCCGACGAGAACTACACGCGCGACACCTGGAAGCTGGCCAGCGACGCGGGCAGCGACATCATCGACCTCTCCTATGCGCTGGAAGGACAGCCCGGCGTGCTGCTGCGCGCGCCCTGGGTGGAGAAGGAACTGGGCGCGACCCCGAAAATCGATTTCTCCGACGCTCCGGTTGTGATCGCGCATCCGGCGGCCGTGGTACTGGCGCTGCTGCTGCTGCGCGCCCAAAAAGTCGGCAAGCTCACGCGCTCCATTGTCACCATCCTGGAGCCGGCCTCCGAGCATGGGCGCAGCGGTATGGACGAGTTGCACGAGCAGACGGTGAACCTGCTGTCATTCCAGCAACTGCCCAAGGGTGTCTTCGACGCCCAGGTGGCCTTTAACGTAGTGGATCGCTACGGCGAAAAAGCCAAGCCGGCGCTCTCTACGGTGGAAGATCGCATTCAGCGCCATTTTCGCAGCATGGTGCAGGACAAGCTGAGCGTACCTTCGCTGATGCTGCTGCAGGCCCCCATCTTCCACGGCCATGCCTTCTCGCTTTACATTGAATTCGAAGGCGCTGCGCAAACCGAGGAGTTGGTTGCCGCCGTCTCCGGCGAGCACGTCGACGTGTTGCAGGGCGCCGACGAATCGCCCAGCAACGTGAATGCCGCGGGGCAGGAGCAGATACAGGTGTTCGTTCGCAACGACCCGCAGACCGCGAATGCATTCTGGCTGTGGGCAGCCACCGACAACCTGCGCATCGCCGCGCTGGCCGCCGCCGAGTGCGCGGAAACTATGATCGCCTCCCGCCCGCGAGGCACCGTGCAATGAGCGCTGCGGACGACTCGGTGGGCCCCACGCGACAATCACCAATGCAGTGGGTGCCCCACCCTTTCGCCTTCCGTTGGCGAAAGGGTGGGATGGCAATGATGACGATCGTCATCCTGCTGGCCACCTGCGCCTGCGGCTATCACACCTCGGGCAGCGCGGTGCTCCTGCCCTCCGACCTGCACACCCTCTACGTTCCCACCATCGTCAACAACTCGCAAAGCTATCGCTTCGGACAGATCCTGACCGAAGCGGTAGTCCGCGAGCTGCGCACCCGCACCAACTATCGCGTGGTCACCACCAACGACGGCACCGCCGATGCGACCTTGTCGGGCAACATCACCAACGTCTTCACCGCGCCGCTCACCTACGACCCTTCGACCCAGCGCATCGCGTCCTCGATGGTGGCGGTGGGTATCAGTGCGAAGCTGACCGGCAAAGACGGCAAGGTGCTGTGGAGCAATCCCAACTTCCTCTATCGCGAACAATACGAGGAATCGACCGATACCCGCACCTTCTTCGAAGAAGCGGGCCCGGCGGTGCAGCGCGTGGCCAACAGCTTCGCCAAGACGCTGGTCGCCGATATGCTGGAGACGTTCTAGATGCGCAGCTTCGCCGCCTCCGACCGCTTCGTCGCCGCGGTGAAGAGCGGCAAAGTGGCGCCCGGCTATGTGTTCGTGGGCGACGAGGCCTTCTTCCGCAAGAAATGTCGTGACGCGATACTTCAGCACCTGGTACCCGCCGAGGTGCGCGAGCTAAGCCTGTATGATATGGACCTGGGCGAGGTGGAGTTGCGTGAGGTGCTGGACCGCGCGCGCACGCCGTCACTGATGGCGCCCTTTCAGGTGTTCTTCATTCGCGGCATCAAGAACCTGTACGGCCGCGGCAAGCACGACGAGGAATTCGCCGCGCTCAAAGAGTATTTCGCCGACCCCAATCCCGGGGCGCTGCTCATCTTCGTCGCCGACCACATCAGCATTCCCGCCGACGCTCGCCGCATGGAGCTGACCGACAAGGACCGCTACGAGCGCATTCGCGAGACGCTGGGCGAGTTTGTGCCGGTGCTGGAGCTGGCGCGGGTGGAAGATGGCGACGCGGCGAAGTGGGCGATCGACACGGCGGATGCCGATGGCGTGAAGCTCGACAACGACGCGGCGCGCGAGCTGGTGGACTCGCTCGGCGGCGACATGATGATGCTCGCCGGCGAGCTGGAGAAGCTGGTGCTCTTCGTAGGCGAGAAGAAACGCATCACGCTGGGCGATGTCGAGACGCTGGTGCTGGCGGCCAAGCAGCGCTCGTTCTATGAGCTGACCGACGCGATCTCGTCGCACGATGCAGCACGCGCGCTGGCGGTGCTCGACGCTATCCTCAGCACCGGCGACGGCGAGGATGCCGCCATCGGCCATCTCTACATGCTGTCGCGCACCTTCCGCCAGATGCTGGTGATTCTCGAGCGCAACGTGCGCGACTCGCGTGCGCTCTGGCAGGCCTTGTGGCAGGGCTTTCGAATTCCGCCGTTCGCCGCCGAAGACGTCATCCGCCAGGCTCGCCGCTACAAGTCGCGGCGCGAGCTGACCGGCGCGATTCGGCGAGTCGCGCGCGCCGATCTGGCGTTGCGCTCCAATCCTCCCAGCAAGCGCCTGGTGCTCGAGAACCTGGTGCTCGATCTGACTGTCGCGCCCAAGCTGCAGGAAACCGGCTGGTTGCAGGAAGAGCTGCCGGTTTGAACTTCTGCCACCGACGATCAACTTGCTGCCTATAACCTGCTTAGCAGCAGGCGCTTACAACATTGTTCTACGTAGAACAATGTTCCGATCACCGCCGCCCGCCCGAAGCATCGATCTTTATCTGGTGCATTGGCGTTCGCTGAGTATCTAATGAAGCGGGAAGCCGCGCATGGACATTGACAGTTATCTGGAGCGCATCGGGTACGATGGCGCGCGCGCGCCTGACGCGAGGACCTTGCGCGAGCTTCATCGCCAGCATCTCTTCGCCATCGCCTTCGAGAACCTCGACATTCCGCTGGGCGTGCCCATCGTTCTGGACATCGACAGCACCTACGACAAAATCGTCGTCCGCCATCGCGGCGGATTCTGCTATGAGCTGAATGGGCTGTTTTGCGAGCTGCTGCGGGCGCTCGGCTTTCAAGTCGCAATGCTTTCGGCGCGGGTGCGGCGCGAGGACGGCGGCTTCGGCCCCGAATTCGATCATATGCTGCTTAAGGTCGAACTCGACGAGCCCTGGCTGGTCGATGTCGGCTTCGGCGATTCGTTCGTCGATCCCATCGTGTTTCACGCCGGCGGCGCCGATCAGGTCAACGGGCATCGCTATCTGGTGGCGCCCATCGATGACGAGTGGCAACTGCTGCGCGAAGACAAAAAAGGCCAGCTGCCGCTGTACGCCTTTCGCGACGCGCCGCACACGCTCGACGAGTATCGCGAGATGTGCGCGTTTCATCAAACTTCGCCGGAGTCGCACTTCACGCGAAGCTGGATCTGCAGCCGCGCCACACCCGATGGGCGTATCACCATCGCGAACATGTGCCTGATCGAGACCCGCGGCAGCCAACGCACCGAACGGGAGCTGCGGTCCGAACAAGAGCTGCGGCAGTGTCTGGATGAGATGCTCGGCGTGAGGTTCGATGCTTCGATGGATTTGTCGGGGCTTTTGCAGGCCGGCGCGAAGTCGCCAAACTAGTCGCTAGTTGCTAGTTGCTAATTGCTTCCTTCCCATCGGCAACCGCACCAGGAACTGCGCTCCTTTGCCGAGCTCGCTGCGGGCGGTGATCGTTCCGCCGTGCGCCTCGACAATACGCCGCGCCAGCGACAGCCCCAGCCCGGTGCCGTGACCCTTGGTGGTAAAGAATGGGCGGAAGATGTTGGGCAGAACGTCCGGGGCGATGCCTTTGCCCTGGTCGGCGACGGTGATCAGCGCGGCCTCGCGGTCTCTTTGCAGCGAAACGTAAATCGTTCCCGGCTTCTCCATCGCCTGAATCGCGTTCAGCAGCAGATTGAGCAGCACCTGATTCATCTGGTTGGGGTCGTGATCCACCGGCGGCGCGTCCTCGGCCCTCTCCCACTCAATGCGAATGCCCTTGGTGACGGCCTGTTGCCGCGCGAAGAGCACGGCATGTTCTACCGTGCCATTCAGGTCTTTCAACTGGAAGTGCGGCGGCTTGGGGCGCGCCGTCTCCAGCAGATCGGTGAGGATACGATTGATCTGCACCGCCTCTTCGCGAGCGTCTTTGATGACCTCTCGCGCCCGGCTCTCGGGCGGCAGATCGCGACCGACAATCTCGATGACGCCGGCGATGCCTGCCAGCGGATTCCGAATCTCGTGCGCCAGGCCGGCGGCCAACTCGCCCAGCGTGGCGAAGTGCTCGGCGCGCGACATCTGCGTCTGATGCAGGCGCTGGATCTCTTCGCGGCTCGCCCGAAGCTGCGCCACCATCTCATTGAAGTCGCGTCCCAGGTCGCCGATCTCGTCATTGCGACTGGCGAAGTTGACCGAAGCGTCGAGATCGCCGAGGCTGACGCGCGCGATTTTGTCCTGCAGCTCCAGCATGGGCCGGCGCACGGAGACGGCGAGCACCATGATGATGGCAGTGAAGATGACGATGGCGCCGGCGGTCGCCACGCTGATGATGATGTGGCGCTGGTCGGCTTCGAGCGAAAGCGTAACCAGAATGAACAGCAGCAGCCCATTGAGCAGCACCACAGCGATGGGGAGGATGGCCTTCAGCGCCCAGTTGATGTGGCGGCGGCGCGCGATCGGTGCGTCGGGAGGCGCGATTGCTATATCGCTAAGTCCGGGCGCGGTATCGTTGCCGGCGACGCGGATTGTGGCGGAAGCGCTCATGGTTTGCTGTTGTTCCGGTTTTGCTGCTGCTGTCGGCTTCGTTTGCTGCTGCCGGCTTCTCGATAAGGGTCCTTCGACTCCGCGACCGGGCAAGCCTCTCGCCAAGCGCAAACAGCGCGCTTGTCAGGATGCTTGCGCGGTCGCTGCGCTCAGGATGACACCACGATAACTGCCCACCGATCGCTGCCCCCTTCACACCCCACCACTGCCCACGATTACCGAAAACCGGCTACTGACCACCGACTACTGACTCTACAAACTGGCCACTGGCTCTACCAACTGACTACTAACTACTGACCATCGACTACTGGCAACTGACAACTGACCACTGCCTTTCCAGGCCCGGGCGAACGGAGCTGATTCTTTGGGGCCATCTTTCCTCAGACCCGCCGCCCGGCCCCGAATTTCCTCAGGCGTACGCGTGTAAGCCGGGAAGCAGATACGTGACGCCGAGGAAGGTGAAGATCACGATGCCGAAGCCGAGGATGGCGAAGTACGCGGCGCGTCGCCCGCGCCATCCGCGCGTGATCCGCATATGCAGGTAGCCCGCATAAACCAGCCAGGTAATCGCCGCCCAGGTCTCCTTCGGGTCCCAGCTCCAGTAGGAGCCCCAGGTGCGGTTGGCCCAATAGGCGCCGGTGGCGATCATGCCGGTCAGCAGCGGGAATGCGATGCAAACGTCCTTGTAGGTGACGCGGTCGAGCGTGTCGGCCGAGGGCAGCAGCGCTTGCAAATCGTCGCGCCGCCACACCAGCATCAGGTACAAGAGTGAAGCGAAAATTCCCGTCACCATCCCCCCGAGGAGGAAGGGACTGGCGGCCAGGCTGGTCGGGAAGAGTCCATCCTGATCGGGTGACGGGTAACTCGAGTTGCGCACCCGCAAGACGAACGCGGCCAGCACAACAACCTGCAACAAGATGCCGATGAAGACGGCCTTGTTGGCGATCGCGAAGAACGATTCGTCTTTCTTGAAGCGGCCGATGCCATACAGCGCCAGCGGCGCGAGCGCCGCCAGCCCGGCGATGACGAACAGCCAGCCGAGGTCGGGGATGGTGACGAACAGCCTCATGCCGCGGCCCAGGAACATGTCGGACTTGGCGCTCGCGTCCCATGCGGTCACCGAGAGGCCACCCTTGTCGAAGCGCGTCGCAACGATGGCGATGTAGATGGCGCTGATGAAGGCGCTTGTCCAGGCGAGAAAGCTCTCCGTCTTGAAGCCGTCCTGGATGAGAAACATCGTAGCCAGCGCGAAGCTCACCGCGCAGGTAGCGTAGGCGAGCATAGCCAGCGTGACATGCACGTGCAGCCAGGTGGATTGCAGCGCCGGCACCAGCGGCCTGACTTCCGAGGGCAGCAGTTGCATCAGGATCACGCAGACCACGGCAAGCGGCATGGTGATGCTGCCGATGATCTTGACGTCGAACTTCTTCTCCGCCACCAGCGTGAGCAGCGCGACCGTCCACACGAAGCTGAGCAGCATCTCGTAGATGCTGGCAAAGGGCGGGCGTCCCGAAAGATACCAGCGGTGCGCGACTGCCGCCGTGTTGGCGATCCAGCCGATGGCGGTTGCGGTGGAGGCGAACTTCACGTAGCGCGATGTACCGGTGACTCCGAAGCCCATGTACAGCGCGGCGGCGCCGGTATAGAAGATCAATGCGACATAAAGCAGATTGCTTTCGTTGAAGAGCGTGCCGCCGGCCTTGGATGCGCCGAACAGCGCCACAATCAGCAGAAACGTTACTGCCAGTCCCACCAGGATGAGAAGCGTGTTGCCGCCGGTGGCGGCGGGCTGCTCCATCCTGACCACTCGTGCTCGTGTTGCCATACTTGCCTCCGTCTTCCCATACGGGTTTGATCTTCTAAGTAGCGCGGACATTCTGGTTCATGTTGTGAACCGACGCTCCGGTAGAGCGAACCTTTAGAGCCTGCCCTGAGCTAGCCGAAGGGTTCGCGTCACCCGCATTCTCTCTATGAAGGAGGGGCTTTAGCCCCGACAGAACTCTCCGCCTTGCAGCGGACGAATATGGATAATCCTCGGCGCGCTCCACTAAGCCCTTGCCCACCGGATTTTGACGAATGTAACGAGAGACTTCGGCGAACTCGTCCTCGTCGCAAAGACGGCGGTCGTAGTATCTCTGTTCCCACACGGCGCGAAAGATGATTCCGTTTTCCCGCAGCGCGTGCGAAAAGCCGCCTTTGATCAATTGAATAACTCGGCTTAGCTTTTGTTGATGGTGTATTGAGAGCAATACATGAATGTGATTCGGCATGACGACATATTCATGAAGTTCGAATTCCCCTGTATCGCGGTATTTGAGGAAGGTGGCGACCATGAGTTCAGCAACCTGGTCACGTTGGAACAGGTTTTGCTGCATGTTCGCGCAGGCGGTAATGAAATAGGTCGTCATTTGTGTCGGGGCTAAAGACCCTCAGTTCTATTTCTTGGCCTGGACGCGAACCTAAAGGTTCGCTCTACCAATTTCTCTCCGGCTTGACGCGAACCCTTCAGCAAGCTCAGGGCAGGCTCTAAAGGTTCGCTCTACCAAAGGTTCGCGCCACCCTACTTCGCGCCGGCCAGCGTCAGCTCCGGCTTTGCCTTTTTGGCGGAGAGCGGTACGATCTCCGCGCCTTCCAATTCGGTTCGAATGCTGTCGACCAGCTGGTTGAATTTCTGCTCGAAGCGGTCGCGGTTCTTGTTCGACTGGCCGCCGATCCACAACACCAGCGCGCCGCGCGCATTGGGAGCGGCCGTGACCCACACCCGCATGTGCACCAGATAGAAGGCCACGAACAGCCCGCAGCCCATCAGCAGGCACCCCGACCACACCAGCCACTGTCCAGGCTCGTGCGAAACCTCCAGCCCGGTGAAGTAGCCCATCTGCATGTCGCGATAGTCGAAGCGGTAGCCGGTGTCTTCACCCTGCGCCGCCGGGTTGTAGGCCGGGAAGATCCACAGCTTGGTGTCTTCGCCCTTCCCGTTCTTCACCTGAAGGCGGAAGGCAGGATTCACCGGATCGTCGGAGCGCTTGAAGATCTGGTTGTCGCGCACGAAGAAATCGGGAATGTACTCGGCCAGCGTGACCGAGCTTGCCGCATCCAGCGGCACCGGCTGGTTCATGGGCAGCGTGATCTCGCGGGCATCGCCTTTCGCGGGGGTCACCAGGACCTTGAGCCCGTCGAGCTTGCCCGTCGGCCCGAAGCTTGCCTGATAGAAGCGCAGCCCCTTGTGAATGAGAGGATCGTTGACGACGATCTGCTTGGCTTCGACTTCGCGCCCGTCCTGAACGACGGCCAGGTTGGACCACCAGCGTTTGGGTGAGCCGTCGGCGTAGTTTTCCTGGCCTGCCCCGTTGCACTTTACGGCGAAGGCAATCTGCCTGGTCCCGCCGGTACGCAGCTCAATGACGTTGCTGGTCTGCCCCTTCTGCAGGGCCATGAATCCGCTATAGCCGAACAGGCCATCGATGATGCCGCCGGCGAAGATGAGCAGCAGGCTGGCATGCACGATGTAGACGGCCATCACCGAGAAACGATGCCGCTCGCTGTATAACGCTGGCTCGTACATGTCGGGGATGCGCTCGACCGGCCAGCCGGATTTCTTCAGCGCGCGCTCGGCGGCATGCAGCGCGGCTTCGCTGTCGGTGATGGAAAGCTCAATGTGGTTGGGCAGCACGGAGCGGAAATGCGAATCGGTCTTGCGATACGGCCGGGAGTAGAAGCGCCAGGCATTGGGAAAGCGGTCGATGGAAACCAGGACGATGCTGAGACTCACCAGTCCAAGCAGGGTAAGAAACCACCAGGTATGAAAGACATCGGTGAGTCCCAGCCGGTCGAGCCAATGCAGCGTGGCCGGCGAGTAGGCGCTCGCCAGCTTGTCGGGATCGGTGGCCGGCCGCTGCAGGATGAAAGTGCCCAGCGCTGCCGACGCGCCCACCAGGATCAGCAGGACTACGCCGGTGCGCAGACTGGACAGGGTTGAATGAATGCGTTTTGGAATCGATTGGAGGGTAACTGCCATCGCTGCCCCTTCCCGTGAGCAGCTTCATAAGTGCAAACCGAGAGCCAGACTTGCGCCCGGTGGTAAGTTATTGCTTTATAGAAGAATTCGGCCCGGCAGGTTACTATCGTACCCAGCGGTGGTGAGCTTTATCACCCATTGCGGTGATCAAAGCGCGCATACTGGAACCGCATCCCGTGCTGTCACTGCGATCTATTTTCGGCGCATGTTTACTGCTGCTCGGCTTGGGCTGTCTGGCGCGCGCCGGCGACGACTTGAAGGTCGTGCTGCTCGACAGCAAGGATGGGCATGCGCTGCGCGGCAAGCTGGTCTGCCTCAAGTTCCCGGTGAGCAATCCCAACGACGCCATCGTCGAGCATCCGCGCGATTGCCGGCGCACCGACTCCGGCGGCACGGCCCTGTTCGTCCTGCCCGATCCTAAGCCGGAGAAGGTCGAGATTTTCTTCGCGACCGACGGCCTGGAGCCGTGCTTTTCGCCGCACACTGTCGCCCTGGCAGGGGCGATGGGCGATGGCGCGGTGATCCACAACACCTGCGGGCCAGCCAACACGAATACTACCGAGACCGGCGAGCTGATCCTCTTCGCCCACCAGAAGTCGCTGAAAGAGGCTTTGGAGTCGGTGCGCAACGAGTGGTAGCCGTCCAACCTGCCGGCCCTTCGAGGTGTGGGATTTCGCGGTTGTGCGGGGAAAAACCCAGTCCTGCCGCCCCGGCAGCTTTCCGGGGCGTTTCCAACCGGCCAATTCGCGCGAGGTAAGCCACTGTCGAACAATGGCTTATGCTCCCGGTCACATCCTCGTGTGACCTGTCCTGCTTCGGCCCTTGTCGTGCACTTGTCGACGTAAGCCTTGGAGGCAGTTGTGACCAGAGTTGTGCGGGTTCTCGTGGGGTGGACCCTTTTCGCCGGCGCCAGTCTGCTCTTCGCCAGCATCCATCCCGTGCCGCTGGACAAAAATACCGATCCGGCGAAGTGTGCCGAGTGCCACGCGGACAAGGCCAAGGGCAAGTTCACCCATTCGGCCATCGCGACCGGCTGCACCAGCTGCCATCAAATCCGCACCAACAAGGACGTCACGCGCATCAAGCTGACGGCCACCACGACGCAGGCGCTGTGCCTGAGCTGCCACGCCGATCACAACGCCGCCGACATCAAGGGCAAAGTGCATCCTCCGGCGGTGCGCGACTGCGTGAAGTGCCACGATCCGCACCAGTCCGACAACAAGTATCAGCTGCTCAAGCCGACCTCCGGCGACAAAGACCAGAACCTCTGCCTGTCGTGCCACACCCAGGGACTCAATGTCCCCGACAAGGGCAGCCGCCACGCAGCGCTCGACATGGGTTGCGAGACCTGCCACGTCACCCACAAGACGGGCGAGCGCGGCAAGCAGGAATTCGACTATCACCTGACCAAGGCGACTCCTGCGTTGTGCCTCGACTGCCACGACGCCAAGGACGAAAGCCTGATCAAGGCCCACCAGGTACAGCCGTTTGCCGGCGCCAACTGCGTGCAGTGCCACGATCCCCACCAGTCGCGCTCGCCCAAGCTGCTGCAGGCTTTCGTGCACCCGCCGTTCGCCATGGGCTCGTGCGAGAGCTGCCATCAGCCCGCCAAAGACGGCAAGGTGGTGCTGACGCAGGCCGATACCAGGGCGCTGTGCGTGAGCTGCCACAGCGATAAAGCCGAGCAGATCGACAAAGCGAAGGTGCCGCATCCCGGCGCCCAGGGCGAGTGCGTCGCCTGCCACAACCCGCATGCCGGCAAATCGCCGGGCTTCATCCAGCCCGATCCGGTCAATGCCTGCCTGGCTTGCCACAGCGACCAGGCTGAACAGTTCAAGAAGGCGCATCTGCATCAGCCGGCCTTCGGGCTGGGCTGCGCCACCTGCCACGAGCCGCATGGTAGTGATAACGAACACCTGCTGCGCGCCAAAGGCAGCGCGCTCTGCCTGGAGTGTCATGGCCCCGACGCGCACCCGCAGAAGCTGGAAGCCGAGCATGTGCTGACCATCTTCAACGGCCAGGTGAAGCTGCCCTGGGATTATTACCAGAAAAATAAGGTCGTGATCCTGCCTATCAAGTATGGGCTGGGACATCCCATGCTCGGGCATCCGGTACAGGACGTGATGGACCCGTCCGACATTACGAAGGTCAAGACGCACATCGATTGCATGACCTGCCACCAGCCGCACTCTTCGGCGCAGCCGGACCTGCTGGTGAAGGACCAGGCCAACAACATGGCGTTCTGCGACAACTGCCATAAGAACCGGCTGACGCTATCGAAGTAAGGTTCGGAGAGATAGAGAGAGACTGCAATGATCAGCAAACTACGCCGCCGATGGATTCGGCTGGATTACGCACTGACCGTGGCCGCGATGATGTTGGCGGCGCTGTTTCCGAACGCCGCATCGGCCGGCGCCAGGAGCAAGAAGCAGCCCGATCAGCCGGCGCAACAGGCCGCGCCGCAGAAGCCGCAGGTGGATGTCAGCAAGCTGGTCTGGCCAAGCCCGCCGAATATCGCGCGGGTGCGTTACACCAGCTACTTTGCTGGCATGAAGCTGGACTACACTCCCGCCTCCGAGCAGCCCAAGAAAAAATCGGGCTGGATGGACCGGCTGGCCGGCGTCCAGGACCCCGACAACAAGCAGCACCTGAAGCCGCTCCCCTTCCAGATGCTCGCGCCCTACGGCATGGCGGTGAACTCGAAGGGCGATCTCTACGTCGCCGACCAGCGCGTGGGCGCAATTTTCATCTTCAACACGGAAACCAAAGACGTCACGCTGATCGGCAACGGGCATGAAGCCAACTTCGGGCTGATCAACGGAGTCGCCATCGACGATGACGATCGCCTCTTCGTCACCGACGGCAAGTTGCGCCGCGTAGTTGTCTTCGACAAGAAGAACGCCGTGGGGGAACAGATCAAAGACGGCCTCATCGATCCCGTCGGCATCGCCATCGATACCGAGAACCGCCAGCTCTATGTGGTCGACACCCAGGCGGACCAGGTGGTGGTGTACGACGCGGACACGCTGAAGGAGAAACGGCGCATCGGGACCGGCGGCAAGAAGCATGAGCTTACAACGCCCGGCGACTTCGCCGCTCCCACCGGTGTAGCGGTCGACGGCGACGGCAACGTCTATGTCACCGATACGCTGAATTATCGCGTCGAGATCTTCGATGCCGACGGCACCTTCATCAGCCAGCTTGGCAAGCACTGCGACGGCCCCGGCTGCTTCGCGCATCCGAAAGGAATTGCCGTCGACAGCGACGGCCATATCTGGGTTGCCGATCCCATGCTCGACCTGCTGCAGGCCTTCGATCGGGAAGGACAGCTGCTGGGCGTAGTCGGCGGCCACGGACAGATGCTCGGGCAGTTCTCGTCGCTGGAGGGCGTCTTCATCGACAAGAACAATCGCATCTTCACCTCCGAGCAGTATCCCGGACGCGTGCAGATGTTTCGCTACATCACCGACGCGGAAGCCGACCAGTTGAAGAAGGAGAAAGATGCGGAGAAGAGCGCGCGCTCAGGCGAAAAGGCCTCTGTGACGCCGGCGGCCTCCGCCTCGCCGACACCGGCATCGCAGGCATCGGCCAAGTCCGAAGCGCCGAAGTAGCAACTGCGGGCGGGGTTCTTTGGCAACCATCGCATAGGAATGCCGCTGCTGCGCGGGGTGAGCTACTCGAACTGCACCTTCAGCATCAACCGGGTCCCGCTGTTCAGCTTGATTTCTTTGCTGTCGGACGTCAGCAGGGAATCGACGCCCATCTCCAGGTTGCGAAATCCGACCACGCCTCTCGACTGCGCATTCAGCCTGTTCCCTGAATCCTTATTGCTGCTGTTGGCGCTCGCATCAAGAGGGGCGGTCGGAGCCATGGTGCTACCGGCGCCGCTGCTGCCGAACTGAGGAATGGTTCCCGAGCCGGCGCCGCCCGTGTCCACCTCTTCCGCGGGAGCGACGGCCTGCAGCGTGCCGTGGATCTTCAACTCCTTGCCTCCCGCAACTTCGATCCGATCGAAGACGAATCCCAGCGACGATTGCGCGTCGCCCTTCGCGGAGGCCGAAGCCTCGGTCACGTGTCCCAGAACTTTGCTGCCGCTCGGGACCAGCGCTCCCTCGCCGTTCCGCAGGGTAGCCGTCGTGGCGCCGACCACGGCATCACCCGGCCTGGCTTTTTTCGAGTCCAGCGCCTTGGAAAGTCGCACCGGGACCACGGCGTGCGCAGCCTCTGGAGCGTCGGACGCAGCCGCCTGGTTCGGCGGCGCTGCAGCGGGTTGCAGGGCGCAAAGCGAAGTTGCGAGACACAGGATGGCGGGTAGGACGAGCCAGCGATTCATCTTCGTATACTCCGGTGATTCCGAGAAGCAGAAGGTCTACTGCGGCACGATGTGCGCTGTCGCCCGGAACTTCTGACATTTTTCGAATCGCAGTTCGTTGCGGGTCCGCGTGCCGTTGCGATCCACGCCGTTCACCACCGACTCGACGGGAAGCACAAAGCTCGTGCCATCGCCAAATGCAACGTTGTCGTACTTGATGTCGACATCCGCCGTGCGCATGGGAAAGCTGCGCGGCAGCTCGGAGGCAGCCACCACCAGGCGCAATAGAGTGGCTTTCTGCGCGTCGATGCGCAGCTGCCCATGGACCGGGGGCGCCGTCACCTGGTCTTTCCAGTGCAATCGCCACACCGGGAAGTCCTGATGCGTAATCCGGTATTGGAAGGTCAGTATCTGCCGTCCCTCGATCTCGCGTTCGTTGGCAAACTGAAAACTGACATGATTGCCCGGCAGGAAGAGGCTCTGAACGTCTCCGCCAAACTGTCCGGTGGACCAGGCTGCGGCATTCAGCACATCGGGATTGCTGGGCGCCGTCCGGTTTGACTTGATCTCCCGGTACGATTCCTTTCCGCTGTCGTAGGAGACGATGGCCGTGACGACGTCGACGGGCTTATCGGCGATGTAGCGCGCCGTTGTTTGCTCGCAGGTAAAATTCGGCAGGCGCTCGGGCAGCATCAGGGCGTACTCGCAGACTTGGCGCAGCGCATCGCCGTGCGGCATCTCGCCAGTCAGCGAGGCGCAAGTATCGGATGCGCTCTGCGGAGGCGGGGCCGGGCGTGATGCACTTTGAGCGACGGCTGGACGAGCCGGCAGGAGCATGATCGCCACTGCGCAGCATACGAGGCATGCCGGCGATATGGTCCGGATGCTTGCCCTGGAATTATGGCCGTTCATACGAAATACCAGTCTGAGGAATAGCATCGGTGACAGCTACCTGTTCACGGGCACCGTCACCGTTCCGATGCGTCCGGCGGCGTTGTCGCGAACCACGAACTTGACCACCGACGGGCTTGAATCTTGCGGCAGCGTCTCATCGTAACGCCAACCTTTGGCGAGCGCCTCCTGCGTTTTCTGCGCGTCCAGGTCGAGCCGCGTCGTCTTTATGTCAGTGAGCGGCTCTCCCTTGTCGGAGAGCGGCACCATTGCGATTTCGTAGCTGAGCTTCTGTTCTCCGGACTCGAGCATTACGCTGCTGGCCGGCACGCGGATACGGAAGCTGAGCGAAGCAGGCGGCGGAGCGGTTGCCGGAGAGGCTGCTGAAGCAGTTCCAGAGGCAGGCGTGGCCGGCTCCGCAACGGCAGTTGCGGGCGGCGCAGCGGGCAAACGCTCGACGGTGAAGGCCACTCCGGTGTAGCCGATTTTGGCGTTCACCGCAGTCAGCATCCCGTTGCGAAGGTCCTTGTCGGTGGGCGGCGTCTTCGCTTCGAGGTAGTATCCCGAACGCGCGTGGACCTTTTCTTTGCCGCTGGCCAGCTTCACGTCCAACTTGTGCCACCCGACGACGCGGTCCTGCTGGGAGACATAAAATCCGAGCGTGTAATAGCTGGCACTGTCGTCGATGGCCTTGTCGATACAACTTTGCAGCGCCGCCACTGAGCCGCAGAACCTTCCTCCCGTTCTGGTAGCCAGTCCGCGCCTTGAGTCATCCTGATACTGCGGCCCGAAGAACACCGAGGTGTCGGTGACCACGCCCTGGTTGCCGCGATCGTCGGTCGTGTTTGGAAGGTTGGAATCTTCCGCCAGGTACTGCGAGTCGGAGTGTGCGCCCTTCAGGTCGACGGGATAGATCGCGATATTGCTCCGGTTCACCAGGTTCGCAATCGCGATGTTGCTCTGGTCCTGCATGTTCGAGACGGCGTTCACCTGCGGCGGATTGGCCGAGAGCCAGAGGACCGATTTGCGGCCGGGTATCCCGGAATATGCCTGCTGCAACTGCGCGAAACTCTGGACCGTAATATTGGCCGCGTTGGCCTCTCCCGCCTCCTGATAAATGCCGATGTCGTTGTTGCTCAGGTGGCTGAGCGGCGCCAGCGGAGCGTACAAGGTCTCCTGGGTTTGCTCGGTTTTACCCAGCTTGGCAGTCTCGCCTTTCACCGCAGCCAGCAATACTTTGGGATCGGAGGTGAAGGGCAGCACCGAACGCAAGCCGTCTTTGGTGATCGTCATCAGTGCGAAGGACTGTCCCGCGGAGAGTTTGGCGTTGGCGAAGTACTTCATCAATTGCTGTCTCGCCTGCCCCTGCTCTGCCACCGGCGTGTTCAGCTGGTCGAGGACAATCACCAGAAGCTGTTCGGGTAGTCCCTTCTCGGGCACGCTGGAGTATTGCGGATTGCCGTCGTCTTTGTCCGGCTGCGGCTTCTCGTCCGCAGCGGAATCCTGGGTTCCGTCCAACTCCTCGAATACTTTGACGGTTTGTACCTTGCCGTCGGAGCGGAGGACAAAATCGCTTTGCAGCAAGCCATGTACCGGCTTGCCTGAGGAGTCCTTCACCTGCACCGGGACCTGCACCAGCTCAGCGTTCGACGACAGTGTGGTCTCAGCGCCGGAACCGGCGCCCTGCTGGGCAAAGCCGGCCAGCGTGCACGCCAAACCCATCAGGGCCATTGCGAGCGGGGCAAACCGCTTCGCGACACACCGGATCGCTGTTGTTTCGGGAAGACTACGAATGCCGCGCCGCGTTTCCGGGATGTTCACGAGACCGCCGTTTCGCCGATTTGTTGCAACCGGCAAGTGGGCCCGGAACGATAACGCGACTCGCGTGCTTTGCGGAAGGAATGCGAGCGGGACCCACCGACTCCCGGGCGAATTATAGCCCAGTCATGCGAAGGCGAAGGGCGGGGCTGCCAAATCGTGGCTGGTTTTCGCTAATCGTTTGCGGGGGGTTCGCCGTAAATTCCTGTTGGTGGAGGCCGGGATCGGAGCAAAAAAAGGCGCGAACTCAGGTTCGCGCCTGCAGGTTCCAGTTTGTGATTTCTTAGCGGCTGCTGGGCGCAGACTCGCTTTGCTGCGCGGTCAAACGGGCGTTATTACGCTGGGCGACGACCTTTCTGGCGTTGTCGGCCAGAGCTTTCGCCTGCGGCAACAGCTCCAGCCCCTTCGCCACTTCGGGATCGCTCTCGGCGTGCACCCGCATGCCTTCCTGCTGGCCGAACTCGTTGATGAACAGCTCCGCCTTGATGTTGGACTTGATCCAGTCACTGTTCTGCGCCAGGTCGGCCTCGGTGAACGGGACCTTCTGCTCGTCGAGGAACTTGCGGAACTCCTGCATGACCGCGTCGTCCACTTCGAACTGCTTCGAGACCTGGTGATTGATCACGTAGTGCTTGGCGAAGTTGAAGAAAGCGTACTTCTCCAGCAGCGTGTCTTCGAACTTGTTGGTCTTCTCGTTGGGGATCTTCACGTCGGGGGTGATGCCGCCGCCGCCGTAGACGGTGCGGCCGCTGTCGGTCATCTTCACTTCATGATTGCCGATGGCGGAGTCGGCGTTCTCGCGGTCGTTGTAGTAGTAGTCGTAGAGCGAGACACCGTTGTAGTCGCGCTGGATGAGGCGGCCGCTGGGCGTGTAGTACTTCGCCGTGGTCAGCGCCAGGCCGGTGTTCTCCGACAGCGGGTACACGGTCTGCACCAGGCCCTTGCCGAAGGTGGTTTCGCCGACGATGAGGCCGCGATCATGGTCCTGAATGGCGCCGGCAACGATCTCGGCCGCCGAAGCGGTTCCGCGGTTCACCAGCACGACGATCGGGTAGTCCTTGCCGCCGTTGCCGTGCGTCGCCTTGTAGACCTTCTCCGCCGAGGCGCGCCCGTGATGCGAAACGATGACCTGCCCCTTCTTCAGGAACTGGTCGGCCACGCCGACGCCCTCGCTGAGCAGGCCGCCGGGATTCTGGCGCAGGTCGAGGATGAGGCCGTGAATGTCGCCGAATTCATCCAGCGCGTCGCGGACTTCCTTTTCGGTCGTCTCCTGGAATCCGGAGATGTGTATGTAGCCGACGCCGGGCTTGATCAGGAAGTGCACATCGACGCTGTAGCGGGGAATTTCGTCGCGGATGACGTTGAAGTCGAGCGGCTTGTCCGAGCCCTCGCGCAGGACGGTGATCTTCACGCTGGTGCCCTTGGGGCCCTTGAGCAGCTCGGCAACGTCGCTGGTGCTCATGTTGTCGGTCTGCTTGCCGTCGACGGCGATGATCACGTCGCCGGGACGAATGCCTGCACGATAGGCCGGGGCGCCGGCAAACGGCGCAATAACGATGACTTTGTTATTGCGCGGGCCGACTTGCATGCCCACACCGTAGTACTTGCCGCGCTGCTCTTCCCGGAGGGCGGCATAGGATTTCGGGTCGAAGAAGTTGGAGTGCGGATCGAGCACCCGCAGCATTCCGGGGATGGCGCCGTTATAGATGGCTTTGTCGGGATTGACCGGCTCGGCGTAGTTTTCCTGCACCACGCGGTACACGTCGCTGAAACTGCGCAGGTTGTCGCGCACATCGCCATCGCCGCTGGAAGAGGAGGTAAACGCCAGCTTCTGGCCGAACAGCATGCCCAGACAACCGCAGGTAAGAACAATGGAAAAAACGAGAAGTGCGGAGCGACGCGAACTACTTGCCATTTGTTTTCCTTCGACTACGGGCGGAGCGTTGCTAATGATGCTCGCCGAAACCTCATCTTGCAGGGGAAGCGCATGAGGACTGGCGCCAAAAGCGTGAGACTTGGCCGCAGTATAACACGCTCAGCAGGCCCTACAGGCCGCAGTTCACCCCACCAGATTGGATGCTGTCCCGAAAATCGAGGGTGCGAGAATCTGACGCCGCCTGGATGACAGACGCGGCCGGGAAGGGATGGTGAGCAGTGCTGGAACACGGCATTTGGCAATTGGTTAGAGCGTGAGGTTCGGCGTTCCGCCCTGAATGTTGAAGTCGCTGGGGGAGCGAAAGTTCGCACATGTGGCGCCGGCTGAAGCCGGCTCGGGAGAGGTAAAGGAACGCGGGACGCGAACCTAAAGGTTCGCTCTACCCGGATGAGGTGAAAGATGGGGGATGCGAACCTGAAGGGTCGCTCTGCACGAGTCGCCTCTGCACCGGTCGCTCTGCACCGGTCGCTCTGCAAGGTTCGCTCCAGGAAAGTGCCAAAAAGCTCGCCCCGCATTATCATGAACACATGAATCTCGGCATGCCGGAGATGATTTTTATCTTCCTGCTGGCGCTGGTGGTCGTGGGACCGCGCAAGCTGCCGGAGCTGGGCCGCCAGCTGGGCAAATTCCTTGCCGAGTTCAAGCGCGCCAGCAACGAGTTCAAGAACCAGCTGGAAACCGAGATGCTGAACATCGAATTGGAAGAGCGCGCGAAGAAGAAGCCGGAAGAGACTCCCGCGACGGCATCGGAGCAATCGGAGCAGCCATGGGAGCGGCTGATGCGGCCGCTGAACGAAACCGTCAGCCGCACGCGTTCCGAACTGGTGGCAGCCATCAGCGCGCCGCCGGAGCCGGTCAAACCTCCCGCCACTGATCTCGAACCCTCCTCCTCGCCCGCCACTCCTTCAGGTCCCAGGTAACGATGTCTACCCCCGCATTGGAAGCCGCCCAGAAACGCGCCTCGGAAGAGATGACCGGCATGAGCTTCCTCGAACACCTCGAGGAGCTGCGGCGCCGCATCATCCATAGCTTTCTCTATATCGTCGGCGGTTTTGGCGTGTGCTGGTGGTTCCACGAGCAAATTTTCGCCATCATGCAGAAGCCCATCGTGACGGCGCTGTCGGCGCACAAGATGGACACGCAGCTGGTCTACCTGAACCCGACGGACCCCTTCAACATGTATCTGAAGATCTCGTTCCTGGCGGGAATCTTCGTGGCCTCGCCATTCGTGCTCTACCAGGTGTGGGCGTTCATCGCGCCGGGGCTGTATCGCCACGAGCGCCGCTACGTGATGCCGTTCATGTTCAGCACGGTTGGACTGTTTCTGGCGGGCGGCTACTTCGGCTACCGAATGGTTTATCCGGCGGCGCTGGATTTCCTGATCGGCTGGAGCGCGCAGTTCAAGCCGATGATCACCGTCCAGGAATATACCGACCTGTTTCTCACCATCATCGCCGGATTGGGGCTGGTATTCGAGATGCCGATCCTGGTCTTCTTCCTTTCGCTGATGGGCATCCTGAGCGCCGGCTGGATGTGGCGCAACTTCCGCTACTCCATCCTGGTCATCTTCATCATCGCCGCGATCATCACGCCGACGACGGACATCATGAACATGTGCATCTTCGCCGCGCCCATGATCGTGCTTTATCTGGTGAGCATCGGTATCGCATGGTTCGTCCACCCGACGCAGCGCCGCAAGCGGGCGGAGAAGGCAGGCAGCTAGCAGCCGTAGAAGACGGGAACCATGGCTGCACCCTGTCGCGTCCCGGCCTCATCTACCACAGCATCGGCTCGCAGACCTCTCAGGGAGAAGCAGTGTCATGTCCACAGCATCCACGTTGATTTCCATTGCGCCCGGCACCGAGGCGTTTCCCACGCTGACCGCTGCGCAAATCGATCGTCTGCGGCCCGCCGGCAAAGTGCGGCAGGTGCACGCGGGGGAAATTCTTTTCGAGCCTGGCGACAGCAGCGTACCTTGCTTTGTAATTCTTTCGGGCGCATTGGACATCATCCCGCCATGCCCGAAGAACACGACTGAGCAGCCGCTGGTGACGCATCTGCCGGGCAGCTTCACCGGCGAGTTCGCCATGATCTCCGCCCAGCGCAGCATGATGCGCGGGCGGGTCAAAGAAAGCGGCGAATTTCTGGAGATTCCCGCCGCCGAGTTCCGCACATTTGTCGCGAAGGACGCCGAACTGGGCGACATCTTCATGAAGGCTTTCATCCTGCGCCGCATGGCGCTTGTCCACGAGGGCATCGGGAACGTGGGCCTGCTGGGCTCGCGCCACTCGCCGGACACGCTGCGCCTGCGCGAGTTTCTGGGGCGCAATGGCTATCCCTACAAGTATGTCGACCTCGACACCGATGAGCGCTCGCAGGGCATCCTCGACCAGTTTCACATCGACATCAGTGAAATTCCGGTGGTGCTGTGTAAGTCGAGCGCCGGCGGCCCCAACATCCTGCGCAACCCGTCCAACCGCGAGCTGGCCGACTGTATCGGCATCAACGCCGTCCTCGACGAGTCGCAGGTGCGCGACCTGATCGTGGTGGGCGCTGGTCCCTCGGGCCTGGCAGCCGCTGTCTATGCGGCTTCGGAGGGCCTCGACGTGGTGGTGATCGAGACCGGAACGCCCGGCGGGCAGGCGGGCTCGAGCTCGCGCATCGAGAACTACCTCGGCTTTCCCATGGGAATTTCCGGGGGCGAGCTGACGGGACGGGCGCTGGCGCAGGCCCAGAAGTTCGGGGCGCACATGATGATGGCGCGCAGCGTAGCGCGGCTGGACTGCGACAGCCGGCCTTACAAGGTGATTCTCGACGATGGCACGACCCTGCTGACGCGCGCCATCGTGCTGGCCGCGGGAGTGCAGTACAACAAGCTGCCCCTACCCAAGCTGGCTCTGTTCGAGGGCAATGGCGTGTATTACGGCGCAACCGCGATGGAGTCGCAACTTTGCGAGGGCGAGGACGTGATCGTCATCGGCGGCGGAAACTCGGCGGGACAGGCGGCGGTGTATCTGTCGCAGAAGGCCAGCAAGGTCTACATGCTGGTGCGCTCCGGCAAGCTGGCCGATACGATGTCTCGCTATCTGATCCGGCGGATCGAAGAGAATCCCGCCATCGAGCTGCACTACAAGAGCGAAATCACCGAAGTCGAAGGCAATGGACATCTGGAGTCCGTCGCCTGGCGCGACGGCGAGAGCGGTCGTGCGTCACCCCGTGACATTCGGCACCTTTTCGTCATGACGGGCGCTTCGCCGCGCACTAACTGGCTGCAAGGCTGCCTGGCACTGGACCACAAGGGATTTGTCCTTACCGGCTATGACCTGGACAAACCGACGCTCGAAGAGAAGGCGTGGCCGCTGTCGCGCCCGCCGCAGTTGCTGGAGACGAGCTTGCCGGGCGTGTTCGCGGTGGGCGATATTCGATCCGGCAACGTCAAACGCGTGGCCTCGGCGGTGGGCGAAGGATCGATCGCGATCCACCTCGTACATCGCGCCCTGGCGGAGATGTGAAGCGATGATGTGCGTGCCCGAGGTTCGTGGCCCAGGTTAGGCCAAAAGAAGGCCGAACCTGGGGCACCGCGCTAACCCTGGTATTGTCGTGGACCCAGGTTAGGCCAAAAGAAGGCCGAACCTGGGGCACAAAGCGATCCGAATCGCACTACTGGCAATTCTCGCTGATCATCTTGACGTGAGTAACCTTCATATCGACAACCGAGGCGTTGCCGGCCTCCTGCTTCTCAGCTGACTCCCGCTTCTGCTCCATGCTCTCCGGCATCTTTTCCTCGTGGCCGGTGACTGTCACTTTGTGGTTGACGTGTGCGCTCAGGCCTTTGCCCCACAGCTCGTAGGTCTTGCCGTCTTCGCTGGTGAGATAGAAACCGTTGGCGTCGCTGCCCTGCTTCAGGCAGCCGGTTGCCGACATGCTCTTGCCCATGTTGTTGCCCATGTTGTCCTGCTTGGACATGGCATCCTGCGCGCTTAACAACACCGGAAACAGCGCGAGGACCACCACCGGGACCAGACACAGGGACAGCTTCTTTACGGTAGACATTCCTGATTCTCCTTTCGATTTTCCGGGTCAACCGGAATGGTTAGCGAGGCTTGGCAGTCCTCGGGTTGCTGGCCGGTGAAGTGTGTGTGCAGAGAATGGCCAGCGCCCGTTAAAAGCTGATGTTGCAGCTTCAAAAGGGGTTGTCATCGGAACATTGAGAGTCTCAGGCTCCGAGTTCCTGCCTTCCGGAGGCGAGGCCACGGGAAGCGCATAGTGGGGGTTACGCGGCGCCCTGGAGGTGCATATAATGCAAGTAGCAGCAGGAGTGTCCTTTGACCCGTCCGATGATTTATCGCATGCTGGCGCATACCGCATTCGGTCCTATGCGGCCGCTCGGCCTGCGCGACGCCTGGTCGCGGGCAATCTCGAGCCGGGCCGACGTCAAGCTGGCGCCCTGTATGGCACGTCCTAACCTGTTCTCCGGCGACTAATTCCTTTCCTGCCCGGCTTGCCGCGCACATTGGCTTAACCGGCCAAACTTGCGGCTGACCACAGCTCCGGCCCCAGACCATCCCATCGCGGCAACCATGCGCGACACGGGCTCCGGTCCAGGGGCTGCCAGCCTTTCCGGAGGAAAACATCATGACTGCCAACGTTCTTACTCCTGTCGCCGGTCCGAACATCAAGACCGCGCTGCCCGGACCCAACGCCCGCCGCGTCCTTGAAGGCGACGAGCGCTGCATTTCGCCCTCGTATACCCGCTCGTATCCTCTGGTTGCCAAGCGCGGTCGCGGAGTCATTGTGGAAGATGTCGACGGCAACGAGTTCCTCGACTTCTCCGCCGGCATCGCGGTGACCTCGACCGGCCACTGCCATCCCGAGGTGGTCGCCGCCATCCAGAAGCAGGCGGGCGAGCTGATCCACATGTCGGGCACCGACTTTTATTACGAGCAGATGGTGACGATGGCGGAGCGGCTGTCGCGGGTGGCGCCCATGAAGGGGCCGCACAAGATTTACTACGGCAACTCCGGCGCCGAAGCCATTGAAGCCGCGCTGAAGCTGGCGCGTTATCACACCAAGCGCCAGAACATCATCGCGTTCTATGGCGCGTTTCATGGACGGACGATGGGTGCGGTATCGCTAACCGCGTCGAAGCCGCAGCAGCGCCGCCGATTCGGTCCGCTCGTTCCCGGCGTCACGCATGTGCGCTATCCCGACCTGTATCGCGGCTGCGTGGGCGGCAGCCCGCAGGAGGAGGAGGCGTTCGCGCTGGGTTGCGCGCGCTTCATCGAGGAGAAGCTGTTCAAGACCACGCTCGCGCCGGAAGAAGTCGCGGCAATCTTCGTTGAGCCAATTCAGGGCGAAGGCGGCTACCTGGTCGCTCCCACTGTCTTCATGCAGGAGCTGCGGCGCATCTGCGATCGTCACGGCATTCTGCTGGTAGCCGACGAGGTGCAGTCCGGCGCAGGGCGCACCGGCAAGTGGTGGGCGATCGAACACACCGGCGTCGAGCCCGACATCGTCTGCATGGCGAAAGGCATTGCCAGCGGCATGCCGCTCGGCATCATGATGTCGAAGGCCGAGATCATGGATTGGGTGCCCGGCTCGCACGCGTCCACCTTCGGCGGCAATCCGGTGTGCATTGCTGCCGCGTTGGCGACCATGGACGTTCTGGAGCGCGAGGGCATCCGCAACGCCGAAGCTGTCGGCAAGCACATGATGAAGCGCATGGCGGAGTGGCCGGGCAGGCTCGATCTGGTGGGCGACGTGCGCGGCCGCGGCTTGATGATCGGCGTCGAGATCGTTACCGACAAGAAGACCAAAGCGCAGGGCGGCGCCGAGCGCGACCGCATCGCAGTGGCCGCCTTCGAGCGCGGCGTGCTCTTCCTGGGCTGCGGCCCGAATTCCATCCGCGTCTGTCCGCCACTCATCGTGACCAAAGAGCAGGCGGACATCGCCATGGATGTGCTGGAGGAGTCGATCCAGCACGTCGCCGGCAAGAGCCACACCCATGCTGCGACCGTCGGGAAACCGGTAGGAACATAGGTAGAGCGGTCAGTACGCGGCGCTTCGCCAATAACTCGGTAGTGTCTCAGTTGGCCGAGACACTACCGACTTATCATTTGCAACGCGGCTCTACCTGCGGGTCACGGCACCCGGTTTGCCGGTTGAAGAGTTCGAGGACTGCCCGCTCTCCCGGAATTCCTCGCCCATCCATTGCTCGAACGCCGTCATGTTTTGCGGGCGTCCCAGGAAGTGCTTCACCAGGTCGTTGGCGGACATCGAGCCTCCGGGCTCGAGCACCTGTTTGCGGTAGCGCATCGGGGTCTCTCCCGCGAGCAGGTTCTTCTGGTCGAACTGCTGGAAGAAGTCCTCGGAGATCACCTTGTCCCACATATAGGTGTAGTAGGCGGACGAGTATCCTGCCAGGTGATTGAAGCTGGTGTACATGTGGGCGTCGGAAGGTAGGGGCTTTTCGAGCGTGTAGCGGTCGAAGGCGGCAACCGGAATCGCGTCAAGATCGATTTTGGCCGGATCTCCCTTGTAGTAATCGTAGGAAATTGCAGCCGCGGCATTCTGGAAGCTGACGTTGCTGGCGCGTCCAAAGGCCGACGCTCGATTCATGCGCTCGACCAGGTCCGCGGGAATCGGCTTGCCAGTCTTGTAGTCTTTCGCGAAGGTGGCCAGGACCTGCGGGCTGCGCATCCACTCCTCCAGCATCTGCGAGGGCGCTTCGACGAAATCGGCCTCCATGGTGATGCCGCTGATGCCGGCCCACTCCGCCTGGCCGCCGAGGATGTGGTGCATGAGGTGGCCGAACTCGTGGAAGAACGTAACCACGTCGCCATACTTCATGAGGCCGGGATCGGTCGCGGTTGGGGGCAGGAAGTTGCATTCCAGGATGGCCTCAGGCAGCTGCTTGCCGCGAACTCCGTCGAGCACCGGCGCCATCTGCTGGTGGCTGTACTTGCCGGCACGGGGGAACATGTCGAGATAAAAGCGCCCGATGATCTTGCCGTTGTCGATCACGTCCCAGGTTTCCACCGACGGGTCCCAGGCGGGAGCGTTCAGCTCCTGGCGAAACGAGATGTGAAATAGCGAAGCAGCTGTATCCATGATGCCGCGCTTGACTTGATTGAAGGGCAAGTAGGGGCGGACGGTCTCGGAATCGAAGTTGTATTGCGAGCGCCGCACCAGCTCCACCAAATGCCCCTCTTCGTAGCCGTAAATCTCGGTGGCGCCTGGCTGCGTCTTTCGCTTTTCCGCCAGCAGCATGGCGAATTCGCGCTCTGTGATCGGACGCGCCGCCGCGTCCAGATCGCTAATGAACTTCGCGATGTTGCTGCCCTTGCCGATCATCTTGTCGGCGGCGTTGTAGTCCGCCCAGGAGGGATAGCCGATGATGGTGGCAATCTGGTAGCGCGTCTGCATCATGTCGAGCAGGACCTGGCGGTTCTTCGGATAGGCGCGCGTAATCCAGCTTTCCCAGATGCGGCGGCGAAGGGCATCGCTCTGCGCCAGATCGATAACCGTAAACGCGTTCGCCTCATCAGCCGGGATCTGGAGCTTGCCGTCGGGCCCGCGCTTCTGCTTGGCAATGAAGTCCTGCGGCAAACCTTCCAGCTCGGAGTCGTCTTTTACCTCCACAGTCCTGGCGTCGTCGGAGATGTTGCGGTCAAAGGCCGACTGATCGTCGGTGAGCCGGTCATTCAGCTGGTTGAGCTTCTTGCGAGTGGCATCGTCCTTATCGACACCGGCCAGACGAAACTCCAGCAGCGTGCGCTGCACGTAGTAGCGCGTTGCCGGGTCGGCTTTCGAGACGTCGAGGCTCGTCAGCGCGTTGTAGACATCGCGATTCAGCGACAGCGCCGACTGCGCGCTGCTGACCTTGGTGGTCATCGCCGTCGCCCGGTCGCGGTAAGAAGCGTCGGGATGCACCTGCTGCACCAGCGTGGAGAAATACACGGCCGTGTTCAGCTGCCGCACGGCCTCGTCATAAGGCGCCAGGGTGTTCTCGATAGTGCGCGGCCCTTTCACCGCGACCAACTGGTCGATGGTGCGTTGCGCCGCAGCCAGGCGCTCGTTCTCGACTTTGTCGAAGGCGGCGACGTCCGGCTTGGCTGCCCAGACCGGCGGCTGGTTCTTGAGCTCGTCCTGGGCGGCGATAGCGCCGGCCGACAGAAGCGCTACCGCCATGATGCGGCCGGCGATACGAATTCGCATGAGGAGCCTCACAATGCGACTGGCTGGTGATTGTTATCGCGAAGGATAGTACACGAACCAGAGCAGCTTTTTGGGATCGCGCCGCTCAGGATGGGATGAAACGCAAGCTGGAGGCGGGAATGCGCATGTCGCAGCCGGGGAGGCCCTCTAACCGTCGTTCGCAGAGGAGCCGCGCCGGACGCTTGCTTAACGCCGCGAATGGCAGCGTTGCCGTTCAGCTTTCTTATATAATCCTGCTACGCACGCCACGAGAGGATGATGTCGGAAGTCACGGCAGCCAGGGTCCAAAAGCAAGCTGCAGAAGCTGATCCGGTTGTGCTGCGCTGGGAATTGGAGCCGTGGCATCGCGTCTTCTTCCGCAACCTCGGCGACACGTTGCTGCGCCGTCAGCAGCCTCCGGTTGAGCTCACCGCCAAGCCCGTTCCGCTGCGGCACAATTACTTCATTGAAACCGGCATCGATCCCTCGCGCTTCGTCGAGTCCTACGGCGCGCACATCGCATTCGTGACGATTGTGTATCTGGTGTGCACGCTGCCGTTTTTCAATCGCGAGCCGCTGCTGCACTCGCCCCTGGACAATACCGTTGCCTACGAGCCGCTGAGCGACTATCTTCCGCCGATCAATACGGCGCAGAAGGCGGCGCTGAAGCCGCGCCATGGCGCGCCCAAGCTGGCGAAGCAGGAGATCCTGTCGGTCCCGGCGAATGCCGATAACAATCATCAGACCATCGTGACCCCGCCGAAGATTAAGCTGCAGCATGACGTGGCGCTGCCCAACATCGTCGCCTGGACGGCGATTCCGGGCCAGCCGATTGCGGCTTCGGCGCGATCGGTGTCGCAACTCAAGGTGCCACAGCTCGAACCGGATGTGGTCGCCCCGAGTGCTGACGTGGCGCACCGGAAGATAACCGCGCCGCAACTGGAGCCCGAGGTGGTGCCGCCGACCGCCGACCTGGCACAGCTCAAGACCAAAGCGCAGATGCCCATGTTGCAGCCGTCGGTAGTCGAGCCGCCGCTGACGGCCGACCAGTTGAAGCTCAAGGCTGGCGACATCAACATGGCGCAACTGGAGCCGCAGGTGGCGGTGCCTAAGCTGCCGGTACCGGCACAGCGCACCGGCGGCGTGGGCGACACGCCCGCTAAGAATGCCGCCGAGACGGCTGCGAAGAACATTCCGCCGTCACCCAATGTGCAGAACCTGGGGACCGGAGCAGGACAGGGCCAGCTCATCGCGCTGGGATTGAATCCCGCCGATGTGCGCGGCCCGATCAGCGCGCCGGAAGGCAACCGCAGCGGCGAGTTTCACGCGTCTCCCAACGGCAAGGCTGATGCGCCGGGCACGCC
>Ga0070741_10005121_pt1 | contig 29549 bp, 33 predicted proteins | sample Coa_R1_4_FD_66440 | JGI IMG/M metagenome (GOLD analysis project Ga0070741, IMG submission 66440) | Surface soil microbial communities from Centralia Pennsylvania, which are recovering from an underground coalmine fire - Coalmine... | ecosystem: Environmental > Terrestrial > Soil > Unclassified ... | reverse complement strand
TCTTCCTTGAAGTTCTCGTACTGGTCGTCGCCCCAGATGACCACGAAGTCCGGCTGGAAGGCGTCCAGCTCCTGCCGCGCGCGGCGCATCTGGTCGATCATGTCCTGACGGTGCTGGGTAGAGTGCGCCTCGCCCTCGTCGTCGGCCCACTGCTCGCGCATGGGGGCCGGCCAGTTGGCGGGGTCGCGCAGCCGCTCGGGCAGAAGGGGGTCGGCCAGCAGCATGTTGATGCGGCGCGACAGGTTACCCTTGTAGGCCAGCCCCGGGTAGTGGGTGATGCCAAGCCCCAGAATCTCTCCCATCGGACACCTCCGCAGCTTGCGCGCGCTCGAGTGCTCCCGGCTTCCGGTGCGCTTATCTTACCAGCAACAGCGGCGCTACAGGCGGTAGAACCGCTCGGCGTTGCGGGCGAGGATCGCCTCCTTGTCGGCCTGCGTCAGCTCGTCGCTCTCCAGCAACTCCTCGATGTCGTGCTTGCAGCTCTGGTTGGTGACCTCGTGCGGAAAATCCGACGAGTAGATCCATGGCTGGTTGCCGACGATCTTCAGCGCGAACGGCAGCGTTAGCTCCTCGGTCTCGCAGCCGACGTAGAAGCGCCCCTCGCGGATGTGCTTGATGATGTACTGGTCGGGCCGCTCGCCTTCGCGCGGGCCGTACTGGTCGGCGGGGATGTGCTGGAAGTGCGTCTCGTGCGACGAGTGGAAGCGCTCCAGGCAGAGCAGCAGCCAGGCGACGCCGCCCTCCAGAAAGGCCAGGCGGACACCGGGGAAGCGGTCGAAGATGCCGTTGTACACCACGCTCGCGCAGTTGATCGTCAGGCCCCACGGATGGCCGAGCGCGTGTACCGGCACGTACATGTTCAGGTGGTCGAGGCCGAAGCGGTCGTGGCAGCCGCCGTGGATGGCGAGCGAGCAGCCAAGCCGTTCGGCCTCGGCGTAGATCGGCCAGTAGGGCTTCGAGCCGAGCGGCAGCGGCAGGCCGTTCGAGGGCATCATCGCGCCGAGCATGCCCAGCTCGGTGACGGCGCGCCGCAGCTCCTTCACGGCCTCCTCAGGGTCCTGCATCGGGATGATCGCCATGCCCTTGAAGCGCGGGCTGAACTGGAGGTAGGTCTGGTGCAGCCAGTCGTTGTAGGCGCGGGTGACCTCGACGGCGTAGTCGAGGCTGACGATCTTGCCGTAGGCCAGAGCGGTCGTCGGGTAGAGGACGGTCCACTCGATGCCCACATCGTCGAGGAAGGCCAGCCAGCCCTCGGGGCCGACGCGCGGTCGACGGTCGCGCATCGGCGGCGTCTCGACGGCGCGGCCGTCGTGGAGGTGGTCGAGCGGCGGCCACAGGTTGCCGCGGCGCTGGGCGATCTCGCGGTAGGGCGAGCGCATATGGGCGAGAATACCCTCGTGGTCCTCGAAGATGTGGCCGTCGCCGTCGACGACCTTCGTAGCAACGCGCGTGGCCATGTGCTCTCTCCTTCTGCGGCGCTACCCGAGGCAAAGCGGGCGTGCCGGGGGAAACGTCCTCATGCTCTGAGAAAGAATGATAAAGCAGAGCCGGGGCAGCAACCTACCCCGCTTGCCCACGATGGCCACGCTGAGTGATGAGGCCACGGGTTCGGCTGGATGGTCAACGGGCGGGTGGCAGCGCGGACGGTGGGGCGGCCGTGGGCGTCGTGTTTACCATCCCAGATGAGCGCGGACATTGGCCGCGTGTCCCGTAAGCGAGCAGCTACGCGCGTGGTAGCGGGTGGCGCCGCGGGCGCGGCCGGCGCGATTGGGACGGCGATACAGACTGCTCCGCATTCTGGGGCTAAAATGCGGACAGCACTGGCGAGATCAGCACGCCATTCTCAGTACAGACCGCTAGAGAGCGCAAGAGGACGACCATGACCGTACCGCCCGACGTGCGCGCGGCGTTCGACGTGGACTTCGACGGCCCCGCGCGGCTGATCTATGAATTCGTCGTCAAGAGCCGCTCAACGCCCTCGACGAAGGTCGCCGCGGTGAAGGCGCTGCGCGGCCTATTCGGCACGCCGCCACCGCCCGACGCGCCGGCGCTGGTGATCCCCGACGAGATCATGCAGCGTGTGCGCAAGGAGGAGATCCATACGCCGGGCTTCGGCGCGGCGCCCGCCGTGCGCTCGCTGGTGTTCTACCCACCCGCGAGCAGTAAGCCGCCCCCGGTGCTCGTCTACGCGCATGGCGGCGGCTGGAGCATGGAGAAGCCCGACGAGGGCGAGTACTTCTGCCGCAAGCTGGCGTTGCGCGCGGGCGTGGTGATCGTAAGCGTGGACTGGCGCTGGGCGCCCGAGCACCCATATCCGGCCGGGCTCGACGACATGGTGGCAGTCTACCAGTGGGTGCGCCAGCAGGCGGCCGAGCGACTGGGCGCCGATCCGACGCGCGTCGCGGTGGGCGGCGATTCGTGCGGGGGCAACTTCGCGCCGGCGCTCACGCTGCGCATGCGCGACGAGGGCGGCCAGCGGCCGGACGCCAACGTGCTGCTGTGCCCGCTGACCGACTTCCGGTTCGAGCAGTACGCGTCGGCGCGGCGCCTGGGCACCAATGGCCTGATCTACGACACGGCGTTTGTGGGCTTCGTGCGCAGCGCTTACTCACCCTATGACTGGTGGGAAAACCCGTACGTGAGCCCCATGCTGGCCGACCTGCGCGACTTCGGGCCCACGCTGATCGTCAGCGCCGGGCAAGACGTGCTGGTCGACGAGAACGGGGTGTTCGCCGAGAAGCTGCGCGTCGCGGGGAACACCGACGTGGAGCGCATTGTTTACGATGCTATGCCGCACGCCTTCTACTACTTCCTGGGCCTGTGCGACGAGGAGGACGACTGTTTCTGGGCGATGGCGAAGTTCCTGCGACGCGTGCTCGGCGTGGACAGCAAGTAGCGCGCGACGGCGCGCCTGGGGAAGAACGGGCATGGCGACAGAGGCGCGGGCGCTGATCGAGCGCCTATTCACGGAGTTCTGGAACGGCGGCACCCTAGCGGCGGCCGACGAGCTGTTCGCGCCAGACTTCGTCGTGCACAACGAGGCGTTCCCACGGGAGGCGGCGCCTGATCCAAGCATGCAGCGCGGCCCGCAGTTCATGAAGACGAGTTGGCAAGCCATCCACGCCGCGTTTCCCGATCTCCGGTTTCGCTACGACGACGTAACGGTCGAGGGCGACCGCGCGGCGTGTCGCTGGACGAGCCAGGGCACCCATCGGGGCGAGTTCGCGGGCATCGCCGCCACGGGTCACCGGGTCTCCTATAGTGGGATCACGCTGTTTCACTTGGGCGACGGCCAGTTCAGCGAAGCGTGGGTAGCCGACAATACGCTGGCTCTCATCCAAGAGCTGCGAGCGGCCAGCGGGACGACGCACCCGCGATGAGGCGCGGCAGAGCGACTCGGTAGCGAGCCAAATCAAACGCCTTCCATATCGACGTGGCTCTGCATCTCGACGACTCTCTTCTTGGCGCTGACCCACCGCTGGCGACTGGAGCGCCGGCGGGCGGGCTGCTAGACTGTCCCCACCGGGCCGGAGGAGCGGGAGGAAGTAGCCATGCGCGCGATCGACGCCGACGCCCACATTGACGAGAACGAGCAGACCTGGGAGTACCTGGACGAGGCGAGCCGGCGGTTCCGCCCAATTAGCTTCGAGCTGTCGCCGGGCGAGCCGATCGGGCCGGCCGACGGCCGCCGCCACCGCCTGTGGCTCATCACGGGCAACGCGCGGCTGCGTCGCTTCCGCAGCGACCAGGCCACCGGCACCACCGTCGAGACCCGCGAGCTGCTCGACGTGGACGCGCGCCTGCGCCACATGGACGCGCTCGGCATCGAGACGCAGGTGCTCTTCCCGACGACGTTCCTGCACGCCGTGACCGACCTGCCCGACGCCGAGCTAGCGCTCTGCCGGGCCTACAACCGCTGGCTGGCCGATCGCACGGCCCCCTCCGCCGGGCGGCTGCGCTGGGTGGCGCAGGCGCCGCTCCTGAGCATGGACCGGGTGGGCGAGGAGCTGCGTTGGGCGAAGGACCACGGCGCCTGTGGCGTGATGAAGAAGGGCGCGGAGTGCGGCGGCCGCGCGGCGAGCGACCCCTACTTCTTCCCGCTCTACGAGGCGGCCGAGCGCCTCGACCTCCCGATCTGCCTGCACCAGGGCGTCGGCGACCCGCACGTCTCGAACACCGCCGACAGCGCCCGCGTCGCCGAGGTGAACGTGATCTCGGCCTGCATCTCGCTGGCCGACGCCCACGTGCCCGACCAGTTCCCGCGGCTGCGCTTCGGCTTCATCGAGACGGGCGCCTCGTGGATCCCCTACGTCATCAAGCAGGTGGGCATGCGCGGCAAGGCCGCCAAGGCTGGCTACGACTTCAAGACCGGCTTCCTGGCGCACAACCGCTTCTACGTGACCTGCGACACCGAGGACGACATCGCCTATCTGCTGCAGTACGGCGCCGAGGACTACCTGATGGTGGGCACCGACTACAGCCACGTGGACCAGTCGGCGGAGCTGGGGGCGCACCGCGTCGTCATGGAGATGGCGCAGGCGGGTCGCTTCAGCACCGCGGTCGCCACGAAGATCGTGAGCGCCAACGCGCGGCGCTTCTACGGGCTGTAGGGTTCGGGCGGCTGCGCGGCGGGGATACCGAGGGGCTCCAGGGAGAGGCCGATCGTGCGCAGCGCCTCGGATAGCGTCAGGCCCGGCGCTAGCCAGTCGCCGGGCGGCCTGTGGTCGGCGGTCATGGCTGGTAGCGGCCGAGCTGCTGGACGGCGTAGTCGCAGTAGCCGTTGTCGAGCGCCTGGGCGAGGTCGGGCTTCTGCGGCACGTAGCCGTTGGTCACGTACCAGTCGAGGTCCCAGGCCATCGCGTCCGCGTTCAGGTAGCAGTCGGGATTCATGTAGGCCGCGCCCATCTGATCGTAGAGCGCCGGGTCCTTCACCACCGTGTTGCGGGTGAGGATGGCGACCAGTTCCGCGCGGTTGCGCCGCTGGGGGCCGAACGCCTCGTGGTAGTCGCGCAGGCCGCGCGTGTAGGCCACCGCCAGCCGGTTGCCCGGGTCGCGCCCCATCTGCACCAGCGACGGCCCGTAGACGACGGCGGCCGCCTGGTCGCCGGGGTACAGGTCGGCGCCCGTCTTCCAGCGCACCAGGATGCCGCGCGCCTCGCCCTGAGCGATGAACGGCTCCAGCTCCATCCCCGTGTCCACGCTGCCGTTGGCGAGCGCGGCAAGCATGTCCGGATAGGGAAGCTGCTTGAACTCGATATCGTCGAGTGTCAGCCCGACTTGCTTGAGCGCGCGGTCCACCATGATCTCCAGGCCCGAGCCGCGGTCGGACAGCCCCATCGTGCGGCCCTTCAGGTCGCGGTAGTCGCGCACCGCGCCGCTCGCGGCCAGGTCCGCGCGGAGCACCATCGCCTGCACGCCGGAGAACGGCCCCTGCGGATCGGTGCCCACCGAGCCCTTCGTCATGACGAGCTTCACGTCAATGCCGCGCGCGATCGCGTTGAACAGCCCCGAGCCGACCGCGCCGACGCCCACGTCGATCTGCCCGGCCGCCAGCGCCGGCACGGAGCCTTGACCGGTGCTGATATCCACTAGCTCGATATCGAGCCCCTGCTCCGTGAAGTAGCCCTTCTCCTGCGCCACGTACATGGCCACGTCGGAGGTCAGGCGCTGCGTGGCAACCTTCAGTTGGACAGGCGGGCTGGACGGTGGCGCGGTCGCGGCAGCCGGGGGAGCGGCTGGGGCGCCGACCGCTGGAGACGGAGCGGCGCTGCTCGCCGCGGGCGCGCTCGCCGGCGGGGCGGCCGGCGCCGCCGGGCCGCTACACGCGGCCAGGGCGAGGGCCAGCAGGCTGACGAGGAGTCGCGGCCGGCGCTGCGCCATGACGGGCGTCTCCTCTCGCGGGCGCCGTTAGCCGCGCTTCCAGCCGCGAAAGGCGGTGAGCAGCGCCTCCTTGGCCTCGGGCGCGATGGACTCTTCGGTGAGGCGGCCGGCGAGGCGGATCGTCGTCCGCATCTGCTCCAGGTAGGCGTCGCAGCCCTCGCACAGCGCGAGGTGGGCTTCCAGCCGCTCCCGCTCGGCCGGCGGCAGCCGGTCCTCCAGGTAGTCGGTCACCAGCTCGACCAGCTCCTGACAGCGCAGCGCGGCCGCGTCGTCCATCTTCGCCACGTAGGCGCGGCAGTCCGTGCAGCCCTGGAGGTGGGCGTCGAAGCGCGCGCGCTCGGCCGCCGTGAGCGTGCCGACGATGTGGCCGACCACCAGCTCGCGGGTGGCGTGACAGCGCGCGTCGTCCGTCTCTGCCATGGCCGGTCTGCACCCCGCTTCGTAGACTGCGCGCGGCCGGCGCGCCGCCTGCCCAGGCGGCGCCATAGGCCTTCCGGGGGCCAGTATAGCCGACGCGCCCGGCTCCTACCAAAAACTCGGCCCGCCGGAAATTGCTCCTCGGCCGAGTGTAACGAACGGCCGCTGTGGCGAGACCTGACAGGCGAAGGGTGGAACCCCGAGGGCGCGGCAGCGGCCGCTACCGCACGGGACGCCCCAAAGGAGAAGGCCATGAACGAGCTGCACTGGACCGGGGCCGCCTTGCTGCTAGCCGTCGCCGCGCTCGGCGGCAGCAGCACGCGCGCGCGGCGCCCCACCGAGCTGAGCTGGGACGACTTCGCCCGCGAGCACGGCCTCGGCGGCGGCGCGCCGGCAACCCCCGCACCAACGCCGTGCCCGCTCGCCGACGCCACGCCGGCACCCGCGCGCGCCGCCGTAACGGCCAGCGTTCCGGCGCGCGCGGTCGTGCGCGCGGCCGAACCGGTAGGTTCATCCTCCCCCCCTTCCCGCAGCGGGAGGGGGGCCGGGGGCGTAGGTCGCCCGACCTGGCTGCGGGCCACCGCGACCTGCGGCCACTGCGGCCGGACGATGGGCGATCTGGAGTGGGATGCGGCCGCGCCGGCGAAGCGCGCCGTGCTGCGGCCGCCGGGCGGCGCTCCCACCCAGGTCGTGTCGCTGCGCGCCCGCCTGCGCTGCGCGCACTGCGGCGGGCCGGTGTTCGCGGAAGAGCCGGAGCCGATCGTCGCGCGGGCGCCGCTCTCGCTCGCGCCGGCGCGCCGGGGCCGGCCTCGGAAGGCCGCGCCCCGGGCCAGCTAACCCCGGGGAGACGAGCAGCACCACGAAGGAGGCAAGGATGTCCCGCGACACGCACTACGACGTGCTCATCATCGGCACGGGCGCGGGCGGCGGCACGCTCGCCCACGCGCTGGCCCCGACCGGCAAGCGCATCCCCCTCGCCGGCGTGGCCCACCAGAACGGCACCCTGCGCTTCGGCCACGACCCGCGCACCTCGGTGCTCGACGTGAACTGCAAGGCGCACGACCTGGACAACCTGTACGTCGTAGACGGCAGCTTCTTCCCGTCGAGTAGCGCCGTCAACCCCGCGCTCACGATCATGGCGAACGCGCTCCGCGTCGCCGACCACCTGGCCGACCGCCTGGGCGCGCGCCGCGCCGAGGCCCGCCCCGCGGTGCCCGCCGGCGTGTAGGCAACGACAAAGACGGATCCTACCCAGGCAAGTCGCACAGGAAGAAGGAGGACATCTCATGGCCCGCTCGATTCGGTCTCTCGCGGTAGCGGCGGTGCTGGCCGTCGGCGCGCTCGGCAGTCTGGTCGCGCCCACGCGGGCGCAGACGATGATGATGGACGCCTGCATGGTCCCCACTGTGCCGTCCTACCCGGGCGCCGAGCCCGCCTCGGCGCCGATGCTGGCCATGCGCGGCGGCATGGCCCACGCGGTCAGTGTCTGGGCCACCGGCGACAGCGTGCAGCAGGTGATCGGCTACTACCGCGCGCAGCTCGCGGCCGAGGGCTACGAGGACAGCTCCGCCAGCATCTCCCAGACAATGGCCGGCCCGGCGCAGACCGCCGGCGCTGGCGCCGAGCTGATCAACAGCGCCGAGTTCTCCAAGGACGGGCGCCAGTTCGTGTACATCGCGGGTACCAGCCCGGGCTTCATGCTGGCCGTGGGCTGCCGCTAACCGGCTCGCGCCGGGCGGGGCTCCGCCATGGGGGGGCGCGAAGCCCCAGCCCGGCGCCCGACGGCCTGGCTCCGGAGGTGCCGATGGCAGAGCTTTCGGTCCGAGCGGCGGTAGCCGCCGACTTGGAGCTGATAGCCGAGATCTTCTATGACAATCAGTTCCCCGACGACTGGGGGCGCACCGCCGGGCGCGGCATCCCATCCCTCTATCAGCATGAGCTGGAGACCGGCGAGCTGTACGTGGCCGCGCGTGGCGAGGAGGTCGTCGGGTTCGCGGGGTTGATCCAGCGTGGCCGGCTGGCCTTCCTGTCGGACCTGTTCGTCCGGCCCACGTATCAGTCCTCGGGAATTGGCGCCCGGTTACTCCGGCAGCTCTTGCCGCGCGCGGGATGCCTCTGTTGCACGCTCAGCTCCGCCGACCCGCGGGCGTTAGCCCTCTACACGCGAGCGGGGATGCTGCCTCGCTGGCCGCACTTCCAGCTACTCGGCCGCCTCGGCGACCGAAGCCCACTACTCAGTGGTGGGGTGGAGGTCCTCGACTGCGTGGCCGGGAACCCCGAAGTCGTAGGCTGGGACGCCGAGCTCGGTGGGCGGCATCGGCCCGAGGACCATGCCTACTGGCTGCAACGGCGAGCGGGCACGGCCCTCTGGTTCACGCGGCGCGGTGAGCGCATCGGCTACGGCTACGTCCAGGCGCACAGTGATGACCTGCCGGCGAGGCGCAAGTTGCCACGCTCGGACCGATCGGTGTTCGGGCGGTGGCCCACGCCTTGCCCTGCGTCGGCGCGGTCGTGGGATGGGCGAGCGCCCGCTACCGGATAGCCCGTATCGGCGTTCCCGCGCTCCACCCGGCGCTAGCGCCCTTGCTGCACGCCGGCTTCCGAATCGCCGAAGTCGAAACTTTCTGCGCCACCGCGGAAGAGCCCTTGCCGGATGTCAGGCGCTACCTCCCGTCGGGAGGCGACCTGTTCTAACCGCGCCGACGTAATCCTCCTCGTGCCCGCCGCCGCGCGGTCGGCCGCGGCCCCGCTCGCCGCGCCCATCGCCGCCATCGTCAAGGTGGGGATGACCGTCGAGGACATGGACCGCGCGCTCGCCTTCTACACGGGCGTGCTCGACTTCACCGTCGTTTCCGACGTGGAGGTGGCCGGCCCGGCCTACGGGGCGCTGACCGGCGTCTTCAGCCTGCGCGCCCGCATCGTGGGCCTGCGGCTCGGCGACGAGGTGATCGAGCTGACCGAGTACCTGACGCCGCGCGGCCGCACGGTGCCGCGCGACTCGCGCAGCAACGACCGGTGGTTTCGGCACGTCGCCATCATCACCAGCGACATGGCGACGGCCTACGCCCGGCTGCGCGTCCACAAAGTGCGCCACGCCTCGACCGGACCGCAGCGCCTGCCCGACTGGAACCCGAACGCCGGCGGCATCGAGGCGTTCTACTTCCACGATCCCGACGGGCATGTGCTGGAGATCCTGCAGTTCCCGCCGGGCAAGGGCGAGCCGCGCTGGCAGAGCCGCGAGCCGCTGTTCCTGGGCATTGACCACACGGCGATCGTCGTGGCGGACACCGCTGCCAGCCTGGGCTTCGACCGCGACGCGCTTGGCCTGCGCGTCGTCGGCGCCAGCGAGAACTACGGCGACGAGCAGGCGCACCTGAACAACGTGCGCGGGGCGCACCTGCGCATCACGACGCTGCGGGCCGACGCTGGTCCGGGCGTCGAGCTGCTGGAGTACCTGGCGCCGCGCGACGGCCGCCCGTATCCCCCGGACGCGCGGCCGAACGACCTGTTCCACTGGCAGACGACCGTGCTAAGCGCCCGCCCCGAGACCACGCTCCAGGCGCTGCGCGCCGACCAGCAGCGGGATGGGGCGCTGGTGGCGCTCCCCGACGCGCCGGGCGCGGCCGCCCTCGTGCGCGACCCCGATGGCCACGCGCTCCAGGTGGTGGGGCCGTGAGGCGGGCGCGCCGCACCCACTGTAGTGGCTTCCGACCACGCGCCCGCCGGGGCGAGTAGCGATCGCACATCGCCGCGGCGAGCCGGCTCGCGGCGGAGGCGCGCACCGCGCTCTTCGTCGCCGAATCGCTCGCGAGCCTCCCGCCTCCCGGGCCGTCCCCTAGATAGCCCCGTCCGCCGCGCGCCCGGACCCCCATCGTCTAGGCCAGGCAGGCTGGCTTCTGCTGCCCCGCTGTGCAGCGATAGACGTTTGCCCATGGATTCATATCGGAGCAGTCAGGAGACTGCGTAGTGACGTTCGATATCCCATGCGCGCTCGCCTACTCCACGGCCTTGTTGACTTGGACCGACGTGCTGCTCGCCTCGTTCACCACGATCGTCTGCACGTTAACGAACTCGCGGATGCCAAAGGCGGACAGCTCGCGGCCGTAGCCGCTGTCTTTCACGCCGCCGAAGGGGAGGCGCGGGTCGGAGGCCACCATGCCGTTGATGAACACCAGGCCCGACTCGATGCGGCGCGCGAGGCGCTGGCCGCGCTCGTAGTCGCGCGTGAAGACGCTCGAACCGAGCCCGAAGCGGGAACTGTTGGCCACCTGCACCGCCTCGTCGTCGTCGCGCACGCGGTAGACGGCCGCCAGCGGCCCGAACGTCTCGTCCTGCATCACGGGCATGGACTCGCGCACCTCGGCGAGCACGGTGGGCGCGAAGTAGTAGCCGCGGCCCTCCAGGCGCGTGCCGCCGGTCAGCACGCGCGCGCCCTGCTCCACCGAGGCCCGCAACTGCTGCTCCAGCGTGTCGCGCAGGTCGCCGCGCGCCATCGGCCCGACCTGCGTCTCGCGCTCGCGCGGGTCGCCCACCCGCAGGCGGGCCGTGGCCGCGCAGAAGCGCTCCTCGAAGTCGGCGGCCACGCGGTCGAGCACCAGGAAGCGCTTCGCGGCGATGCAGCTCTGGCCGGTGTTCTGGAAGCGGGCGCGGGCGGCCATCTCCGCCGCCGCATCCACGTCCGCGTCGTCGAGCACGATGAACGGGTCGGAGCCGCCTAACTCCAGCACGGTCTTCTTCAGCGCCCGCCCGGCCGCCGCGGCGACCTCCCGCCCCGCCACGTCGCTGCCCGTCAGCGTGACGGCCCGGATGCGTGCGTCGGCGATGATCGGGTCCACGGCGCGCGCCGAGACCAGCAGCGTGCGGAAGGCGCCGTCGGGGAACCCCGCCTCGCGGAAGATCTCCTCCACCGCGAGCGCGCAGCGGGGCACGTTCGAGGCATGCTTGAGCACGCAGGTGTTGCCGGCCATCATCGCCGGCACCGCGGCGCGGAAGACCTGCCAGAAGGGGAAGTTCCAGGGCATCACGGCGAGCACCACGCCCAGCGGCTCGAAGGCGACGTAGCTGAGCTTCGCGCTCGTCTCGACCCGCTCGTCGGTCAGGAAGGCCGCCGCGTGCTCGGCGTAGAACTCGCAGTTCCAGGCGCACTTCTCGACCTCGGCCTCGGCCTCCACGATCGGCTTGCCCATCTCGGCCGTGATGAGGCCGGCGTAGCGGGCCTTTTCCTGCCGCAGCCGCGCCGCCGCGCGGCGGAACAGCGCGCCGCGCGCGTCGAAGCTGGTGCGGCTCCAGGCGCGATAGGCGCTCGCCGCGGCCGCGAGCGCTGCCTCGACCTGCGCCGGCGTCAGCTCGTCGAAGCGGGCCTCGACCTCTTCGGTAGCGGGATTGATCGACTCGATCGCCATGGCCGCTTCCTCCCCTTGCGCGCGCAGCATTCCGGCCGGGCCGCGGGACGCGCGGGTCCGGCCGGCCGGCCGCGGCCCCGGCCGCGTGGGCTCCTGTCCCTATGGTACACCGCGCACGCGCGGTGGCGGGGCGGTGAGCGGGGCGCGCTACCATAGGCAAGAGAGAGGCAGGAGGTCGCTAGATGGCCAGTCGTCGCCCGCGCGCGCGCCGCGCGCCCACGCGCCCCAATCCCACGCTGAACCGCGCCGCGGCGCGCGGCGTGCCGACCCAGGATGAGAAGCTGCTCACGTGGTGCGAGCCCGAGCGCGAGCGGGCCGCGGCGTTCAAGGATACCGATACCTGGCGCGTGCTGCGGATCATGGGCGAGTTCGTGGACGGCTTCGACGAGCTGGCCGACCTGGGCCGGGCCGTGTCGATCTTCGGCTCGGCGCGCGTCAACGAGGACGACCCGATGTACGCGCTCGCGCGCACCGTGGGCTACAAGCTGGCGCGCGACGGCTTCGCCATCATCACGGGCGGCGGCCCCGGCCTGATGGAGGCCGCCAACCGCGGCGCCGCCGAGGCGGGCGGCACGTCGGTGGGCTGCAACATCGAGCTGCCCTTCGAGCAGCACATCAACGCCTACGTGAACCTGCCGCTGAACTTCCGCTATTTCTTCGTGCGCAAGACGATGTTCGTGAAGTACGCGATGGCGTTCGTCATCTTCCCGGGCGGGTTCGGCACGCTCGACGAGCTATTCGAGGCGCTCACACTGATTCAGACGCACAAGATCAAGAACTTTCCCGTGATCCTGGTGGGCCGCACCTACTGGCAGGGGCTGCTCGACTGGGTCCACGACGTGCTGCTGGCCGAGCGCAAGATCAACGACGACGAGTTGGCGCTCCTCAAACTGACCGACGATCCGGAAGAGGTCTGCCGTATCGTGGACGCCTATTACGCGGCCGAGTGCCACCGCCTGGGCACGGTGCCCGCGCCCAGCCGCCACCGCGACGCCGCCATCGCGACGCCGCCAGGGAAGAACGGGGGCCGGCGGACCTAACCCCCCTTCCCTCCGAAGGAAGGGGGGGCCCCAGCGGCTGGCTGCCCGGCCCTCTCCCCCTTCCCGCATCGGGAGGGGGGCCGGGGGGTAGGTCCCGCCCGCGCCATTTGTGCGAGAATAGGCAGAGAGTCTGCGCGCGGCTGACCGCCGGCCAGCGTGCGCGCCCGCGGAGGTCCGCATGGCCACCGCCCAGCCGACGAACGAGCCGCGCCTGCGCCCGCCCACGCAATACGACGTGCCGGCAGCGCCCCCGGACGTGACGGACCCGGCCGACCAGCCGGGCTTCACCCCCGTGCTCGACGAGGGCCTGAGCGACGCCGATAGCGAGCTGCTGTACCGGGTGAGCCAGTCAATCGACCGCTACGAGCCGATCCGCGCCAGCGGCTCCCGCATCCAGGTCGCCCTGCGCCAGGGCAGCGTGGTGCTGACCGGCCGCGTGCGCAGCCAGCCGCTCCAGGTGATGGCCGAGCGGCTGGGCGCCGCGGCGGCCGGCGGCCGCCCGTTCGTGTCCGAGCTGCTCGCCGACCCCACGATCAGCATCGCGGTGGCCACGGCGCTCGCGCTCGACCCGCGCACGAACCTCGCGCCGGTCTACGTCGACTGCAGCCTCGGCACCGTGCGCCTGCAGGGCGCGGTACCGAGCGCGGCGATGGTCGAGGCGGCCACCGAGGTCGCGCGCGGCGTGCCGGGCGTGGCGGACGTGCGGAACGACTTGGTGGCGGTCGCGGCGCCGAGCGCGCCCAGCGTCGCCGAGGCGAAGGTCGAGGCGGGCGCTGCGAGCAAGCCCACGGCCGACACGGCGTTCACGTCGGAGCCGCGTTCGGAGCCGCACGGCCGCACGCAGAACGCCGACCTCGTGACCCGCCCGGAGGGCGACCAGCGCGTGCCCGTCTCCGACACGTAGGCCGTGGACGAGCAACCGCCAGCGCTGCCCGCCCCGGGCAGCCTGTACCCCGGCTTCGATCCGGAGCGCGCGCCGAGCGGCCACCCGTGGCGCCGCGCCGCCGTGCTCTTCCTGCTCTACGAGCGCGACGCGGTCGTCTACACCTGCTTCACCCAGCGCACCGCCACCGTGGCAACCCACCGCGGCCAGATCTCCCTGCCGGGCGGCGCCCACGAGCCCCACGACGCGACGCTGGTGGAGACGGCGCTGCGCGAGACGTTCGAGGAGGTGGGCATCCCGCCGGAAGCGGTCGAGGTGCTGGTCGAGCTGGAGCCGGAGTACGTGGCAGTGAGCGGCTTCCTGGTGACGCCGGTGATCGGCCGGCTGGCCGCGCCGCCGAGCTTCCATCCCGACCCGCGCGAGGTCGAGCGGGTTATCGAGGTGCCCGTCGCCGTCCTGCTCGACCCAGCCAGCCAGCGCATCGAGGACCGCGGCACCTACGTCCGCCAGAGCCCCGTCTACCAGTACGGCGAGCACGAGATCTGGGGCGCCACCGCGCGCATGCTCAGCCGCATCCTGGCGCACCCGCACCACCTCCCCGGCCTCGCCGTCCCCGAATAAGCCCCTCGCCCCTGGGCGATGGTCTGGAGTGAGAGCGCCCAACTCCCTCTCCCCCTGGGAGAGGGCCGGGGTGAGGGCACCTCGCTCCCCTTCTCCCCCTGGGAGAGGGCCGGGGTGAGGGCTCTACGACGCCCCATTCCGCGTGACGTTCGTCGAGCCACAGGCGCGGCAGGCCAGCTCGCCCTCGCCCTGGACTTCCCAGCCGAGCGGCAGCTTCTCCTGGCGGATCTCTCCCTGGCGCTGGTTGTCCGGGTAGACGGCGAAGCGCATCACGGCCGGCCGCCGCGCCTCGAACCGGGTCTGGTTGCCGCACTGCACGCAGCGTAGCGCCATGTCGTCCCTCCCTCGTGGCTATAAGCCGTGTCCATTCGAGGTTAGCATAGGGGACGGCGGGGCGCGGGCAGGGTACCATATAGAGGCGTCCAGCGGCGGGCGGCGGCGCCGAGCCGGGGCGGGGAGAAGGGCGATGCACGACTTTGGCGACGGCGAGCACGAGCACCTGGCGGATGGCCTGATCCTGTTCAAGGAGATCGGCCGCGCCGCCTACGCGACGGTATCCAGCCGCGAGCTGACGCAGGTCACCAGCGTCGGCATCGACGTCGGCTCGGCCACCGCGCACCTGGTGTTCTCGCGGCTCGCGCTCCGCCGCCAGCAGGTCGGCCTCGCCTCGCGCTACCAGGTCGTGCATCGCGAGACGCTCGCCCGCTCGCCGATCGCGCTCACGCCCTACGCCGCCGGCGATCAGATCGCCGCCGCCGCGCTCGGGGAGATCGTGGCCGCCGCCTTCCGCGAGGCGGGGCTGACGCCGGAGGGCGTGGACACCGGCGCGCTGGTCATCACCGGCGCGGCCGCCGAGCGTGCGAACGCGGCCGCCATCGCCGCGCTGTTCGCGGAGCAGAGTGGCAAGTTCGTCACCGCCGTGGCCGGGCCGCACCTGGAGGCGCTGCTGGCGGCCCACGGCTCGGGCGCCGTCGCGCGCTCGGTCGCCACGGGCCAGACGCTTCTGCACCTCGACGTGGGCGGCGCCACGAGCAAGCTCAGCGTCGTGCAGGCGGGCGCCGTGCTGGGGTCTATGGCGCTCAGCGTGGGCGCGCGGCTCGTCGCCTGCGACGCCGCCGGGCGGGTGACGCGGTTGGAGCCGGCGGGCGCGCGGGCCGCCGCGGCGCTCGGGCGGCCGCTGGCGCTGGGCGACCCGCTGGATGCCGCGGGGCGGGAAGCGCTCGCCGAGCGGCTGGCCGGCGCGCTCTTCCAGGCGCTCGCCCGCCGGCCGCTGGACCCCTTTGCGCGGAGCCTGCTCGTCACGCCGCCGCTCGGCTACGACGGCTCAATCGACGCCCTCACCTGCTCGGGCGGCGTGGCCGAGTACGTCTACGAGCAGGAGACGCGCGACTTCGGCGACCTCGGCCCGTACCTCGGCGCCGCGATTCGCCGCCGGCTGGCCGCGCCCGACTTCCCGCTGCCGCTCGCGCCCGTGGACGAGCGCATCCGCGCGACGGTGATCGGCGCGGCGCAGTACACGCTCCAGGTGAGCGGCAAGTCCATCCACGTGCCGCGCCCGGACCTCTTGCCGCTGCGCAGCCTGCCGGTCGTCGTGCCGGCGCTGCCCGAGGGCGCCGCCGACGCGGCGCAGGTCGCCGCCGCCGTGCGCGCCGCCCTCGAGCAACACGACCTCGTGGACGGCGCGCAGCCGCTGGCGGTCGCCTTCCGCTGGGCGCACGAGCCGTACTCCGAGCTGCTGCGCGGCCTGGCCGAGCGGCGCGTGCCGGGGGCGAGCGCCCTCTACCGTCGCTTGGAGCCGGAGCACCGCCTGCTCCGCGCGCTGGCCGAGGGCCTGGTGGCGGCGCTGCCCGAGACGCTCGCCCGCCGCCAGCCGCTCGTGGTCGTCTGCGACAACGACGTGGGCAGCCTGCTCGGCCGGCTGCTGGCCGAGCACGTCGCGCCCGGCGCCGACGTGGTCTGCCTGGACGAGATCGAGCTGGGGCCGTTCGACTATATCGACGTGGGCGAGCGCCTGCCCGACCGCGCCGCCGTGCCCGTCGTCGTGAAGTCGCTCGTCTTCGGCACCGGCCGCAACCTGCACCACCACGCCTCCGCCGACCACGCCGCGGCGGCCGCGCAGGAAAGTGCGCGCTAGCGCCGTTTCGGGGAGGATTCGCCGTGAGCAGAACGAGGGCCTGATGCGCCGCAGGCTACGGGGCGACGGCCCTTACGGCGCCTGCCAGATCGTCGCGCCGCGCTCGTCGAAAACCTGGAGTGCCGCGTCGCCGCTGGAAGCGACGCCCTCGGCGATGCGGACCTCGCCGCCGGCATCCGTGATCAGCAGGCCCGCCCCGCCCAGGGCTTCGTCCCTGAGGAGCGCCAGCGACGACCCGCGCAAGCCGAGCTCCAGGCTCGTGGCGCCATCGGGCTCGACCCGCATCTGCGCTTGCGGCTCGGCCGCGGCATCGCCGAGCCGGAGCTGCACCGCTCCGTCGACCGCCGTGGCGATCCCCGCGCGGGGCTGCCCCCCGCGATCGACGAGCCCCACCATCGTGCCGCCATCGGCCTGGGTGGCTAGGAAGCTCAGGGCGCCCCCCGTCGGCTCCCCGGCGGCCACCAGCGCCATGCCGTCGGCGAGCGTCCCCGCCCCGACGTGGGGCAGGCCGTCGGCGCCGAGCACGGTCAGCCCCACCAGGCCGCGCTCGCTGCCCAGCACCGCCTGCACGCGGCCGCGCTCGTCCACCAGCTCGAAGCGTCGCGCCTGGAGCACTGGCGGGGCGCTCCCGGGCGTCGCGCCAGTGGGCGCCGGGGTCGCGCTCGCGTTGGCCGGCGCGGGCGTCGGGCTCGGGCCCGCTGCCGTCGGGGTCGCGCTCGCCGCGGCCGGGGCCGCGGCGGGCGGCGTTGCGGTCGCGATCGCCTGGGCGCTGGCCACGCCAGGCCCAAGCGCCGGCGCGAACAGCAGCGCCGCCAGCAAGAACGTGACCGCCGAGGACACGCCGGATGCCACGACCGCCGTCAAGACCAGCGTGCGAGTAAGCAAGGACTTCTCCTTCAGGCCGAAGCCACGGTTGGCACGGCTCTGCCAGGGCACACCACGGCACCACGCCGCGGTGCGCGCTTCGGCTGCGCGCCATTATCCCAGGCGGCCGGCAAGCGGGCCAGCGGCGTACTGGACGAGGGCGGCGGTCTGACGATGGCGGCCCGGCGCCGGAGGTGGACGACCGGGCGGCTATCCGCCGCGCGGCTCAGCAGTACGGCGCGTAGTAGCCGTAGCTCGACGGGTCGGTCCAGCTTCCGCCGTAGCCCGCGCTCGCGCCGTACAGGCAGCGGCCGAACGTCGGGTAGTAGCCGCCCCACGAGTCGCCAAACACGACGCCGCCGGCGCTGCCGTACGAGGGATACGCCGTGCTCGGCACGTCGTAGTAGTACGCGCCGTAACCCGGGTACGTCGGGTAGGGGAGCCCGTAGGCGCTCCCGTAGTAGGCCCCGTAGCGGTAATAGGGGTAGGCCGGGCTGCCCGCGTAGGGGCTCCCGAAGTAGAACCCGCCCGGCCAGACGGGCGGACCAAAGAACTGCGCGGGGGCGGCGGCGGGGGGCGTGGTGGCCGCCTGGGCCGCGCCGGGCGCCAGCAGGCTCCCCAGCCCGATGACCGCAGTCGCGAGTGCCAGCGCGGTCAGGCAGCGACGCAGTCTGCTCATGGGATTTCTCTCCTTCTGACTGATTGGCGCAGCCGGGGCGCGAGACTGGATGGCGGCCGCACCTCCGGCCTCCCGGTATCGCAGCCGCCGTGCCTCACAGGCGCCACGGGCCGGCAGCGTGAGCCTGCTCAGCATGCGCTAACTGTACCGCGTGGCGCGACCAGCGGCGGGCGGCCCTGGCATGCTCCGTGCGTGGTCCACGGCGAGCGGCACGATTAGCGCGCCGTCACGAAAGGAGCGTGCGACGATGGCTGGTGTGAGCGACAAGATCGAGGGCAAGGCGAAGGAAGTGAAAGGCGCGGCGACGGGTGACAAGAAGACCGAGATGGAAGGCAAGGCGCAGGGCGCCAAGGGGAACGTGAAGGACGCGGTAGACAAGGCGACACGCTAGCCGGTGGCCGCGGTGGGTCTCCACATCGCCGCCCTGAAGGGCGGGCCAGAGGCTGGGCTGGTGGCCCGCCCTTCAGGGCGGCGGCTGTACCGCATCAATTTCTGAAGGTTCATCACGGCGGCGGCCAGAATGGCATTGCAACTGCGGCCAGCAGCTTAGCCGGTTGGGGCTGCACGCCAGCAGCGATTGAGCGACGGTGCGGCGCCGCGAGCGGACGCTCCCCGGCTCGCCGCCACCGCACGGGGGCTGGGCTTCGGCTCAGCCCCTTTCGCGTGCTCGCTCCCCGTGACCGATCTTGCGTAACGCCGCGCGAAGCGCCCCGTTTATTAGGGTAGCCGACTGCTGCTCAGGGCCGCGGGGAGCGATCGAGATGCCACGGCGGATGCGCTGCCTGGTCCCCATGCTGCTGGCCGGGCTGCTGAGCGTGGTCCTGCCCCGCGCTGAACTGGCCCACGCGGCCACCTTCACCGTGACCGACATCCGGGATGCCCCGCACACTCCTATCCCGAGGGCGCCACAGGGCCGCTCCTGCTGGCGGGCTTCGGAGGGCTCGCCGCCTTGGCGGCGTGGCGCCGCAAGTCGCACGGGAACAGCGAGACCAGGGCCGCGGCTCGGCAGGCGCGTGGTCGTGCCGATGCAGCACACGAGCAGACGGCTAGCCGACAACCCGACTAGCGTTCGGCTGTCGCCCGGGCCTGAGGGCGGCGCTACCAGTCGCTGAGCCGGCCGCTGGCCACAAGCCAGGACACGAACACCAGGCGCAGCGCGGTGACGTGGTCGAAGCCGTAGACCTGCTCGGCAAGCTGCATCCAGGCGCGCACCCATTCCGGCTCCCAGGCTGGGCCGTAAGGCTGCTGTAGACCTGTGCTGCTGACGGCGCTCATGGGGCGCTCTCGGCCACCGCGCCCAACTCTGGTGCTACAAGCCGGGGCCTGATCGGCGCGGTGCACCTTCAGTCTACGAGCCGCGTGTTGCTATGTTGTTTGCTGCGCGTAACGCTCCGGTCAATATCGTGCGCCGACCGGCCAGCCAAGGGCGCCCCCTATGTGTCTGGCGACGGAGCAGAGCACAGCACGGCCCAGCCCAATGCCGACGACCCGCACGAACTCCTGTACGTCCAGCGGCTACTTCTCCGGTGTGTCGGCGCTCAGCATGGACTGGCGGTACTTGGGGATCGTCTTACCGCGGAGCTGGTACAGGTACTCGATGATCTGCTCGTTCGTCATATACTTCGCCATGTCGTAGTGGTCGTAGTGCACGATGTCGTCCAGGTCGCGGCGCACGCCCACCATCGGCTCGACCGCCGGGTAGCCGATCGGGATGATGAGGTACAGCATCAGCAGGTCCGGCACGCCCAGGATACGCTTGAACGGCTCCTGGATGTGGATCGTGTTCCACTGCGTGCCCAGCCCCAGCGACGCGGCCGCCAGGTGCATCAGCATGCAGGTGTTCGCCAGCCCGTCCGTCAGGTGCGACTGGTCGCGCCCAAACGTGTGCGCGCCCTGCACCGTCCCCCACTGGCGCCGGCCGTCGCCCAGCACCACGATCAGCGCCGGCGCCTCCGACCAGCCGGTGCGCCGCCGCCGCTGGTACTGCTGGTCGGCGGTGAGCTGGAACGACGGGTGGCGCAGCTCGGCCACCCGCTGCTGCTCCATCCAGTAGATGAAGTCGTCGTTCTCCTCGATGTACGCGCGCCACAGGTCCTTCTTGACCTGGGGATCCTTGACGACGATGTACTCCCAGGGCTGCGAGTTGGCGCCGGACATCGCCCAGTGCCCCGCCTCCAGCACCAGGTTGATGTACTCGTCCGGGATCGGGTCCGGCTTCAGGTTGCGGACGCTGGCGCGGCGCTTCACGAGGTCGAGCAGCAGCTCATAGTCCTGAGTCGCGGTGCCCGGCTGGATCGCGGTCATGGGCCCTCCGGTCTGCTGGCCTGCATCGTCTTGGGAGTTTGCCTCATCCTAGACGACGGCCGCGGCACGGGTCAACGCGGGCCGCGCCCACCAGCCACCTCGGAGACTGCGCGCCATGACTCTGTATATGCCCCGCGATCCGGCCGCGCTCTACTGGGAGTGGCTCCGCTGGCTCCCGTCGTGGCACGGCGACTTCGCGTTCGCCGTGCTCCGCGGCACGCCGTTCCACCTGGGCGCGAGCGGCCCGCTCGAGGTCTGCTACGGCCCGTTCGACTACGTGAACCCGGCGGCGCGGCTCGCGCTCGTCGGCATCACCCCCGGCCGTCACGAGACGGCGCTGGCCTACCGCGTCGCCCGCGAGGCGTTAGCGCAGGGCCTGAGCGGCAGCGCGATCGCGCGGCAGGTGAAAACGACGGCCAGCTTCGGCGGCCCGACGCGTGCGCACCTCGTCGCTATGCTGGACGGTATCGGCGTGGCGACCGCGCTCGGCCTTGCGACAACGGCGCTCCTCTTCACGCCGCACCATGCCCACCTGCTCCACGCGACAGCGGCCGTGCGCTACCCCGTCCAGCGGCGCGGCCAGGACTACGCCGGCACAGCGCCCCGGCTCGCGCGCCATCCCGAGCTGCTGCAGTTCGTGGACAGCTACCTGGCGCCCGAGCTAGCGCTGCTCGACCGCGCGCTCGTGGTGCCGCTCGGCCAGAGTGTCGAGGAGGTGCTACGGCTCCTCGTGGCACGGGGCGACCTCGATCCGCGCCGCTGCCTGTTCGGCTTCCCCCATCCCTCGGGCCGCAACGTCGCCCGCGCCGCCCAGTACGCCGCCCGCCAGCCCGCCCTCCGCGGCGCCGTCGCGGCCTGGCGCGGCGCCTACACCTGAAGCTCGTTACCCGATAGCCCCCTCGGCCCGCAGCGCGGCGAGGGCGGCGGCGTCGAGCCCGAGCTGCTCGGCCAGCACGGCGTCGGTGTGCTCGCCCAGGCGCGGCGGCGGCCCCGCCGGCCCCGCCGGCGTGCGGCCCAGCCGCAAGGGGCTGTTCACCGCCCGCCAGGCGCCCAGCCCCGGCACGTCCAGCTCCACGAACATGCCCCGCGCCTGCTCGTGCGGGTCGGCGGCCACCGCGTCCACCGTGTTCACCGGCCCGCACGGCACGCCCGCCGCGCCCAGCCGCGCCACCCATTCGGCCGTCGGCCGCGCCGCGAATGGCTCGGCCAGGATGGCGACCAGTTCAGCGCGGTGCCGCGTGCGGGCGGCGCGCTCGGCGAAGCGCGGGTCGGCGCACAGGTCCTCGCGCCCCAGCACGCCGCACAGCGCCCGCCACTGCGCCTGCGACGACGCCGCCACGACGACGTAGCCATCGGCCGTGGCGAACGCCTGGAACGGCGTGATGAGCGGGTGGGCCGTGCCGTAGCGCCCCGGCACCTCGCCTGTCGCGAAGTAGCGCGCGAAGGCGTTTTCCAGGATCGCCACCTGGCTGTCCAGCAGCGCCACGTCGAGGATCTGCCCCTGCCCGCTGCGCTCGCGCTCGTGCAGCGCCGCCAGGATGCCGATCGCCGCGTACAGCGCGCCCGTCACGTCCCCGATCGAGGCGCCCGCGCGCATCGGCTCCCCGTCCGGCTCGCCGGTGATGCTCATCGTGCCGGCCATCGCCTGCACGATCACGTCCAGCGCCGGCCGGTCGGCATACGGCCCCGTCTGGCCGAAGCCCGACAGCGCCGCGTAGATCAGGCGCGGGTTGCGCGCGGCCAGCGTCTCGTAGCCCAGTCCCAGCCGCGCCATCGTGCCGGGCAGGAAGTTCTCGACCAGCACGTCGGCCCGCGCCGCCAACTCCAGCAGCAGCTCGCGGCCCCGCGGGTGCTTGAGATCGACGACCACGCTCCGCTTGCCGCGGTTCACGCTCATGAAGTACGAGCTATAGGCGCCCGCCGCGTCGTAGAACGGGCCGTTGCCGCGCACCGGATCGCCGTCCGGCCGCTCGATCTTCACGACCTCGGCGCCCAGGTCGGCCAGGATCATCGTCGCGTACGGCCCCGCCAGATACCATGTCAGGTCCACCACCCGCACGCCCGCCAGCGGGCCGCTCATCTGGCCCCCCCACCCACCCAATCCTGGGGGGAACAGCAGAGCGCCGTCCCAATACCCGGGCGTTGGGAAGCCGATGAAGGATCTGGCTGCGCGCGTAGGGGGCTGCCCTCTCTCTCCCCCTGGGAGAGGGCTGGGGTGATGGCGCGCCTCCTCCCCCTCTCCCCCTGGGAGAGGGCTGGGGTGAGGGCGGCCGTGGTAACCAGCACCGGCACGGGATGTGGACTCGCCATCTCAGCACCCTCCAGCATTGGGGGGCCGGGGGGGCGGACTCCCCCTTCCCTGAGAGGGAGGGGGGCTGGGGGGGTAGGTCGGCGGCACCGCGCCGCAGTAGCGCACCCAGCCAGCCTCCAGCGCGTGGGCGTTCACGGCGCGCGACTCGGCCGTCTCCTCGACCAGCTCCAGCAGCGAGCCGGCGAAGCCGCGCGGGTCGAGGAAGGCGATGCGCGTGCCCGACGCGCCCCGCCGCGCGCCGCGGTCGAGCAGCGGCACGCCGCGCGCCGTCAGCTCCGCCAGCGTCCCGTTCACGTCGCCCACCTCGAACGCCAGGTGCTGGAGGCCCTCGCCCACCGTGCGCAGCCAGGCCGCGTTCGGCCCGTCGTCCGTCAGCGGCTGAATCAGCTCCAGGAACACGTCGCCACACACCAGGAAGCCGATCCGCAGCAGCCCGTCGCCGTAGTCCTCCACGCGGTCCAGCCGCAGCCCCAGCTTCTCCGTGTACTGCGCGCTCGTCGCCTCCAGGTCGCGCACGATCAGCCCGACGTGGTGCAGCCGCCAGAGCATCGCCACCTCATGCTCCTCGCTTACTGGGCCCTCGCGCCCGGGGAGCCGTCATCGTTGCCCGCCATCAGCGGCAGCCAGCCGGCCGTCGACCACCTGGGCCAAGCGCACCGCCTCCGCCATCGGCGCCTCGTCCCCGATAGCGGCCACGCCAACGTAGGAGATCATGCTGCCACGCTGGAAGATCACCGCCGCCGTCGCAACGTCCCTCCCGCCGGGCGAAGGCGCAATAATGGCGAAGGCGCGGCTGTCCTCACCCACCGGCGGATTGGGGAAGTCCACAATGTCGAGGAGCGAGGGGTCAGCGCCGGCCGCTAGAGTGCCGCCCATTCGCCCACCACGCGCGAAGGCATCCAGTCCCTGCGGACGTGTCGGATCGACGCCCATCAGCAAATTCGTGACAATCAGGACCGCTCCATCGGGCAACGCGGGCACGGCAGCGAGGTCGCCCTCCATGGCCTCGGAGACAAAGCTCGTCATCTGCCCCTGCACGTTCAGGAAGCTGAGTGGGCCACTCAGGCGCGGCTCGAACTGCAGGCCGCTAGGCAAGTCCGACTCGCTTAATAGCGCGCCTGACGGGGCGACGCTGGCCGGGGCAACTGCACTGACGACCGGGGACGGCGTCACCACGGGCGACGCGCTCGGCTGCGCGGATGGTGGTGGGGCAGGCCCTAGTGTCCCGGTAGGCGAGACCGGGGCGCTCACGGTAGCCGACGGCTGCACCGTCGAGGTAGCTGTTGGCGTCGCGGCGGGTGCGGGACTGCCCCTCGGCCCCGGGGTCTGCTGGGCGTAGGCCGGGGCAACGCACGCCAGGATGCAAACGGCGCCCGCCGCGAGCCCCGAGCTAAGTCGCTGCCTCATGAAGCCCCCTCTTGGCGGGCGCGCGGCCCGCGCCTCATACGTAGACGGCGGCGACGCGCGCCTGGCCGCCGTTGCCGCCGCCGATCTTCGTCGGGAAGGCGATCAGCGTGAACTCGCGGCGGTCGAGCGCGTCGAGGCCGATCAGGTTCTCGATGAGCGGGATGCTCTGGCCGAGCAGGATCTGGTGGCAGGGATACGGCTCGGCCGGGTCCACCGAGAAGTCAATGCCCAGCGCGGCGATCCCCTCCGCGGCCAGCCAGCGCGCCGTGTCCTCGGCCAGATACGGGTTGCGCGTGTAGAAGTCGGGCGCCTGGTAGTGCTCGGCCGACCAGCCCGAGAACAGCACCGGGATGCGGCCGCGCAGGTTGCCGGCCTCCAGCCCGCCCGCCTCCAGGTCGGCGCGCGTGAACGGACGCTGCGGCGCCGCGCGCGCGCGCAGGTCGCACAGCACCGCCGGCCGCAGCAGCCGCTCGAGCGGCACCTGGTCCATCGTCAGCCCGTTCGGATCGAAATGGTACGGCGCATCAATGTGCGTGCCTGTATGGATGCTGAAGCGCACGATCGAGTTCGAGCGGCCGTGCGTCGCGTGCTCGTGCAGCGGCACGATCTCAGCGCACGGATGGCCCGGCACCGGCGTGATGTCGGGGCTGAAGGTCATCGTCAGGTCTACGAGTGTGGCGCCCGCCAGCGGGCCAGCGGCCGGCCAGGAGGCAGGAGTCGAGGCAGTCATCGGCGTCTCCCCGGCGGCCGTGGCCAGCCGCCCGCGTGCTCCGGCTGTCGTACGGCCATTGTGGCCCCGCCCGCCCCGCCGGTCAAGCCACGCCCCTCGGTCGCTCTGCTAGAATCCAGTGCGGGCCGCGGCCCGCCATCCCGCGCCAGCGAGCCGACCGTGCCGCCCGACCAGCTCACGCTCAGCCCCTGGGTGTTCCTCGTCGTCGGCCTGCTGCTGGCCTTCGCCGGCCGCGCCCTCGTCGTCCTGCAGATCAACCTGCTCGGCGCGCTGCTCGGCGCGCTCGCGGCCAGCGCCATCCTCGCCGCCGTGCTCGCTGCCGGCGCCACGCCCCCGCCCAGCGTGCCGCTGGAGGCGCTGAACCTGGGCGCGCTGCTCCTCGGCGCCATCGTCGGCTGGGTGCTCGCGGGGCTGCTGCGGCGCGTGGCCGTGTTCGTGCTCGGCGCGATCGTCGGCAGCGCGGCGTTCGTCCAGGCCGCGGCCATCTGGCCCGACCTGCTGCCCGCGGGCGTCGCCTGGCTCGTCGGCGCGATTGTCGGCGGCATCCTGCTGCTGGCGCTGGCGGGGCCGCTGCTGAAGCTCGGCAGCGCTATCCTCGGCGGCCTGCTCGTCACCAGCGCGCTCGCCGTGCTGCTGCCGCCCGACCTCGCCGGCGCCGCCCCCCTCGCCGGCCTCGCCTGCGCCATCGTCGGCGCCATCGTCCAGCTCGCCCGCCGCTGAGCGCCAGCTACCCGCGCGCCGTGCGATAGCCGCCATCGCCGTGACCGCGGCGAATCGCCCCGTGGCGCGCGGCGGCCGGCCCGAGCTACCTAGCTCCCGCGCGGCCGGGCGCCACGAGGTACCAGCCTGGCGGATCGAACTGCAGCTCTTCCCGGAACAGGTGGACGCGGTCCATGAGCTGCTCCCCCGTAAGCCCGCCCGTCATGGTCAGGCGGCCGTCGGCGCGGTCCAGCGTGCCGACCAGCAAGTAGTCGTTGCCAATCACACTCGGATCGTGCTGCTCGGCCGTATACGCCATCAAGCTTTCCAGCTCTGCTTGCTTGACGATGAGCAGGTTGCAAGACTCGCACAGCCGACAGACCTTGTTCAAGACCATGTTCAGCGCGGGCTTCACGAAGACCAGCAGGTAGACCTTGCGCACCTTAGTCGGTGCCCTGCCGCAGCGCGGGCAACGGGTGAACGCCTGCTCTTCGTAGGGGTTCAGGAACAGCCGTGGGCCGCGGCGTGGTCGGGGCCGCTTCTTGGCGGGCATCGTGCCACCTCAAGCCGAGTAAGATGTTGCGATCACTCTACCAGGAGGCGAGCCTCGGCGCGCCCGATAGAGCGGCGTCAGCGTCGAGAGGCCGGTTCCCTTGCTACAATCCGGCAAGTCCTTCGCGTCGGAGCGCCCGTGTCGTACCGCTTCCGCCTCGCCACCGCCCACGACCGCGACGCGGTGTTCGCCTTCTGCGCTCAGACCTACCCCAACGGCGACTACCTGCCGCTCGTCTGGGACTACTGGCGCGCGGACCCGGCGGGCGCGCTGGTCGTGAGCGTGGACGATGCGGACACTCCTATCGCGGTCGCCATGCTCTCCGTCGCGGCGCCGGGGCAGGGCTGGCTGCAGGGCGTGCGGGTGGCGCCCGAGCGGCGCGAGCGCGGCCTGGGCCGGGCTCTCTTGCGCCATGTGGCAGAGTTCGCCCGGCGCCGAGGGCTAGAAACGCTACGCTTCGTTACCGACGCTGGCAACGCGCCGATGCAGCGCGTCGCCGCCGCCTGCGGCTTCGCCGTGCGCGGCGAGTACTGGCCCTTCCGCGCCGACGCCGCCCGCGAGCAGGCCGCGCACCCCACGGACACGGGCGAGCCGGCCGCCGTGCGCCCAGCCCGGCCCGACGAAGTCCTCACCCTCTGGGAGGCCGCCCGCGCTGCTTACGCGCCCGCCGAGCCGATCCGCTGGCGCGGCTGGACCGGCGCCGCGCTCGACCGCGACTGGCTCGCGCGGGCCGTCGCCGCCGGCCACGTCCTGGTCGCCGACGACGGCCGCTCGCACGTCGTCCTCAGCCCGCCCGACCCGGAGTCGTGGGGCGCGAAGTACGGCCGGCCGCCCGAGGCCGAGATCGCCTTCCTGGCGACGACCGCCGCGGCGGCGCCCGCGCTGCTGGCCGCCGCGCGCGCCCGGGCCGCCACGACCGGCTCGGAGCAGGTGTTCGGCCTCTTGCCGCCCGGCGCGGCGGCGGCCGCCCGGGCGGGCGGCTGGGCCTCCCGCAGCGAGCGGCCGTTTCTCCTCTACCGCCGCGAGGCTTCCCACACCCCAGCCGCCGATTGAGCGTGGGCCCCCCCGGGGCGGCCGACGGCGCCGCATTTACCGCGCGCTCACCGTCGGCAACCCGGTCCGTAACCCTCGCTGCCGACACTTGCCTTGGGAGGCCGGACGTGCGAGCGCCCCGGCACCGAGCTTGCGGGGGAGGCCGGCGAGCGGGAGGGGAGCGTCGCGCCAGATTGGGAGATTGCCGATGGGCATCCAGCGAATCGCGGTCCTGACGAGCGGTGGCGATGCCCCCGGCATGAACGCCGCGGTGCGCGCCGTGGCGCGCGTGGGCCTGGGCCTGGGCCTGGAAGTGTTCGGGGTGCAGCACGGCTACAAGGGGCTCATCCGCGGCGATCTGGTCCCGCTCGACTCGCGCGCCGTGGGGGGCATCCTCGCGCGCGGCGGGACGATGCTGGGCACCGCGCGCGCGCCCGAGTTCCGGACCGACGCGGGGCAGACGCAAGCGCTCGAGCAGCTCGCGGCCCGCGACATCGGCGGGCTCGTGGTGATCGGCGGCAACGGCTCGCAGAGCGGCGCGCTCACGCTCTGTGAGCGCGGCTTTCCGGTCGTCGGCGTGGCGTCGACCATCGATAACGACCTCGCCGGCGTGGACATCACAATCGGCGTCGACACGGCGCTCGGCGTCATCGTCGAGGCGATCGACCGGCTGCGCGACACGGCCTCGTCCCACCACCGCGCCTTCGTGGTCGAGACGATGGGCCGCGGCTCGGGCTACCTGGCGCTCCGCGCCGCCGTGGCAACGGGCGCCGAGCTGGCGATCATCCCCGAGGTGCCGGTCACCGCGGCAGAGATCCTCTCCGCGCTGCGGGCCGCCTACGCGCGCGGCAAGTCGCACTTCATCATCGTGCTGGCCGAGCAGGCGGGCTGGACGGCGCAGGGGCTGTGCGACGCCTTCACGGCCGCCGGCTCGACGTTCGAGCCACGGCCGGTGGTGCTGGGGCACGTCCAGCGCGGCGGCCCGCCGAGCGTCTTCGATCGGCTGCTGGGCACGCAGCTCGGCGCGGCGGCGGCGCAGGCGCTGGCGGCCGGCGAGACGGGCTTCGTGGTCGGGCTGGCGCATGGCGAGGTCGTCCGCGTCCCGTTCGCGCAGGCCGTCGCCGGCGGCAACAAGATCGACCCCGCGTTCTACCACCTGGCCACTACCCTCGCGCACTAGCAGCCGCGCGCCGCCCGGCGCTGGCTGCATCGCCCCGCCCACGCCTGGCGCTCGCCGGGCCGTATGCAGTGCCCGACGCCCCATCGACTGCTTTGGCCGCCGGCCCCGCCCCTTGTGCGCCACCCCTGGCCGCGCTACAGTGCGGGTGATCGCGCGCGGGAGGGCGCCATGGCCATGCTGCGGAACACGACGCGCACGTATCTCCTAGGCCCACGCGCCGGCCCGCGCGGCGCGCTGCTCGTCGCCCTGCTGCTCGTCGCCCTACAGCTCCTCGCCTGCGGTCCCAGCGCCGCGCCCTCCGCCAGCGCGCCCGCCGCCTCGGGCGCCCCAGCCACGGCCCCCGATGCCGCGCCGGCCGCCAGCGCCAAGCCCGCCACCGTCGCCGAGCTGGCCGCCTACCAGGGCGCCGACCGCCAACAGCTCCTCGAAGCCGGCGCGCGCCAGGAGGGCAAGCTCACCTGGTACACCTCGCTCGCCGGCCCGATCGTCGACCGCCTGCTCGCGGACTTCAAGCAGAGATACCCTTTCGTCGAGACCGAGGCCTTCCGCGCCGCCGAGAACGAGCTGCTGACCAAGGCCACGCAAGAAGCCCAGGCCGGCCGCCAGGTCTTCGACGTCATCGAGACGCCGCCCACGGCTATCCGCCTCCTTGAAGATGCCGGCCTGCTCACGCCCTACTACTCGCCGCCGCTCGCCAGCTTCCCCGACATGGCGAAGACCCCGGCGAACGGTGGCCTGGTGGATAGCGCGCTCGTGCGTATCTCCTACATCGGCTTCGGCTACAACACCACCCTCATCCCCGCGAGCGCCGTGCCGAAGACGGCGCAAGACCTGCTGAACCCGGCCCTGGCCGGCAAGCTGGCCCTCGCCGGCACCACGACCGGCGACCGCTGGGCCGCCTCCGTGCTACACGGCCTCGGCGAGCAGCGCGGCCGCGAGCTACTCCAGCAGATCGCCAGCCAGCAGAAGCCCGTCGTCCACCAAGTCTCCGGGAAGGCGCTGCTCGACCTCATCGCCAAGGGCGAGGTCGCCGCCTCGCCGACGATCTTCCGCGACCACGTGCTCCAGGCTCAGGCCGAGCAGAACGCGCCCGTCAAGTGGGTGCCGCTGGACCCGGTCGTCGGCAACGCCGGCCAGGGCGCCCTCGCCGCCAAGGCGCCCCACCCCCACACCGCGCTCCTCTTCCTCGACTACCTGTACAGCGACGGCCAGAAGCTCCTGGAGGACAACTTCTACAGCACTGGCGCCACGCCCGTATCCTTCGCCCCCTGGATGCCGGAGCAAGGCAAGACCGCCGCCCAGATCGAGAACGACGTGACCCAGTGGAACGCCACCTTCAACGCCATCTTCCGCGGCCGGTAGGGAGGACCTGATGGCAGTCATCGACGCCGACACCCATGTGGACGAGACCGA
>Ga0070741_10005120_pt1 | contig 29553 bp, 21 predicted proteins | sample Coa_R1_4_FD_66440 | JGI IMG/M metagenome (GOLD analysis project Ga0070741, IMG submission 66440) | Surface soil microbial communities from Centralia Pennsylvania, which are recovering from an underground coalmine fire - Coalmine... | ecosystem: Environmental > Terrestrial > Soil > Unclassified ... | reverse complement strand
CCCGGCCTGCTGCAGTCGGCGCTCGAGCAGCCGATCTGGAAAGCGGCGACCGAGCAGGGGAACGCGGAGTATTTTCCGCTCTACGCGGGCCAGAGCGTCGGCGTCATCCGCGATTTGCCCTCGGCGGCAGATGTCGTCAGATCGATTGCGGCCGAGGCGCAGGCCATCGTCGGGGATCTCGCCGGCCGTGGAGTGGACGCGTGACGCCGAAGCAGATCGTCGAGACGTGGGTGCGCCGGTTCAACGCCGCCGATGCCGATGCGCTCGCCGCGCTGTACGCGGAGGCGGCGGTCAATCACCAGGTGGCGAACGATCCCGTCGTCGGCCGCGAGGCGATCCGCGACATGTTCGCGCGCGAGTTCGCGCAGGCGACGATGGTGTGCCTCGTCGAGCAGATCCTGGAGGACGGCGACTGGGCGGCCCTCGAGTGGCGCGATCCGCTGGGCCTGCGCGGCTGCGGATTCTTCGAGGTGCGCGACGACCGGATTCAGGTCCAGCGCGGCTACTGGGACAAGCTGTCGTTCCTGCGGCTGCACGGGCTGCCGGTGCCGCCGTAGCGGGCGTGCCGCGAACGGCCGGCGGCTAACGCTCCGCCGTCTGGGCCGCCGCGCCCGTCTCGATCGGCCGCGCCTCGTCGGCGGACCACTCGCTCCACGAGCCGGGATACAGTTTCGCCCCGTGCAGCCCCGCATGTTCCATCGCGAGGATGTCGTGGCACGCCGAGACGCCGGATCCGCAATAGCAGACGATCTGATCGGGCGGCACGGCGCCCATGCTCGCGCGGTACCGCTCGCGCAGCTCCTCGGGCGTGCGGAATGTGCCGTGCTCGTCCAGGTTCGACGCGAACGGATGGTTGCGCGCGGTCGGGATGTGTCCGGCGCGCGCGTCGATCGGCTCGACCTCGCCGCGGTAGCGCTCCGGCGCGCGCGCGTCGAGCATCCGCCAGTCGCTGCGGATCGTCAGCTCCTTCATCGCGCTGGCGTCGGTGATCATGCCCGACTGCCGCTCGATCTTGAAGTCGGTCCGCGGCCGCTTCTCGACTCCGGTTTTTGTCGCGCGGCGTTCCTTCGTCCACTTCGCGTATCCTCCGTCGAGGACCGCCACCGCCTTGTGTCCGATCCACCGCAGCAGCCACCACAGGCGGCTCGCGTACATGCCGCTGTCCTGGTCGTAGACGACCACCTGCAGTCCCGAACGCAGTCCCCACGTGCCGCACTTCAAGCCGAGTTCGATCGGATCGGGCAGCGGGTGGCGGCCGTTCGTACCGGTCTTCATGCCCGAGAGGTCGCGATCGAGATGTGCGTAGACCGCGCCCGGCACATGGCCCGCCGCGTACTCGCGTTCGCCCCAGCCCGTGTCGTCGAGGCGGAATCGGCAGTCGATGATCGCGTACGCCGGATCGGTGAGGTGCCTGGCCAGCACGTCAGTGGAGATGAGCGTCGTAAAGGCCATGGCCGTACGATACCACCCAATCACCTGCCGCCGGCTTCAGGCCGCGGTCGTCCGATTGAAGCTGCGCAAAAACCCGACCCGGCTGCAGCCGGCCCCGCCGTTCTCACTGCCGGTAGACGATGCCGTTCTTCATCACGAACTTGACGCGGCGCACCGCGCCGATGTCGGCGGTCGGATCGCCGTCCACCGCGACGAGATCGGCGAACAGCCCCGGCTTCACGCTGCCGATCTGATTCTCCATGTGCAGGACGCGCGCGGCCACCGACGTCGCGCTCTTGACGGCCGCGAGCGGCGCCATGCCATAGGCGACCATCGCTTCGAGCTCGCGCGCGTTGTCGCCGTGCGGGAACGTGCCCACGTCGCTGCCGCTGATGATCGTGACGCCCGCGTCGAGCGCCGCCTTGAAGCTCGCCTTCTTCTGCCGTTGCGCCGGCGAGTCCGGATCGCGCGGCGGCCACGGTCCCGCGCCGGCGGTGATGGTCGGACAGAGCGCCACGTGATGTTCGACCATCAGCCTGAAGATCTCCGGCGTCCCCTCGCCCCCGTGCTCGATCGTCTCGACGCCCGCCAGCGTCGCGCGCCGCATCCCTTCGGCGGTGTTCGAGTGCACGGCCACCGGCACGCCGGCGCTCTTCGCCGTTTCGACCGCGAGCTTCAACTCGTCGACCGAGAACGTCGGGTGCGATCCACCGTACGGCCCCCACCGGTAGTCGGCGTACATCTTGATCCAGTCGGCGCCGCGCCCGATCTGATCGCGCACGACGCGCGTCAGGGAATCGACGCCGTCGGCTTCTTCCGCGCCCTGCGGCACGCTCCACTCGGGCACGAACTTCGGCTGGTAGCTGCCGGTCGCGACGATGGCGCGCGTCGCGGCGAGGATGCGGGGCCCCGGAATGATCCCTTGCTTCACCGCGTCGCGCAGCTCGACGTCCGCATAGCCCGCGCCCTCGGTTCCGAGATCGCGGACCGTGGTGAAGCCCGCCATCAGCGTTGCCTTCAGATGATTCGTCGCGCGCGCGACCCGCAGCGCCAGGCCCTCGCGCGACACCTGATCGGTCCACGACGTCTCGCTGTACGCGTGCAGCAGGATGTGCGAGTGCCCCTCCACCAGCCCCGGCATCAGCGTCGTCCCCGGCAGATCGATCGTGGCCGCGCCCGGCGCGGCCACGGTGGCGGCGGCGCCGACCGCGTCGATCTTGTCCCCGCGGACGCGGACCGCCCAGCCGTCGTGCATGACCTCGCCGTCGAAGACGCGGCCGGGACGCAGCACCGTGACGGCCGGTGGGGGCGCGGGCGCCTGCGCGGCCGGCTCGGCCAGTGCCCAGAGCGCGGCGAGCCCGATCAGGAGATATCGCATGTCGCGAATTATAGTTAACCCGATGGTTCGTCTGACGGCGCGCGACCGGGAGATGCTCGACGGCGCGCACGGCGCCGCGCCGCAGCTCGCGATGTCGATTGTCGTCCGCATGGCGGAGGTGTACGCCGCCGCCGATCTGATGGACATCTCCCAGGCGCACATCGACAGCACGATCTATCTCGGCGACGCAACGCTCGAATTCGCCGAGCGGCTCGCGTCGCTCGGCGCGCGGGTCGCGGTGCCCACCAGCCTGAACGTCAGCGGCGTCGACGAGTGCGGCTGGAAGGAATGGTCGGTGTCGCCGGAATGGGCGGCAAAGGCGGCGCGCCAGATGCTCGCGTACGAGCGCATGGGCGCCGTGCCGACGTGGACGTGCGCGCCGTATCAGACACGGATGCGGCCGACCTTCGGGCAGCAGATCGCGTGGGGCGAATCGAACGCGATCGCGTTCGCCAACTCGGTGATCGGCGCGCGCACGGAACGGTACCCGGATCTGCTGGACATCTGTTGTGCGATCACCGGCCGCGTGCCCGCCGTCGGCCTGCACCTCGACGCGAACCGCGGCGGTCAGCTGCTCGTGCGGCTGGTGGACGTGCCCGAGCGGCTGCAGCGCGACGACCAGTTCTTCGCCGTCCTCGGCCACCTCGTGGGGAAGCTCGCCGGCGATCGCATTCCGGTCATCGACGGGGTGGTCGTGTCGCCGGCCGAAGATCACCTGAAAGCGATGGCCGCCGCCGTCGCCTCGTCGGGCCGCGTCGCGCTGTTCCATCTCGTCGGCGTGACGCCGGAGGCGCCGACGCGCGACGCCGCGTTCCACGGACGCGCGCCGGAGCAGACGGTCGACGTGCGGGTGAGCGATCTGCGCGACGCCCGGCGCGAGCTGACGACGGCGGACGGGCGCGAGCTCGACATGGTGATCCTCGGCAGCCCGCACTTCTCGCTCGCCGAGTTCTCCGCGCTCGCGCCGCTGGTGGCCGGCAAACGCAAGCACCCGCGCGTGAAGTTCCTGATCACGTCGGGTCGCTTCATGAAGGAACAAGCCGAACGCGCCGGCGTGCTGGCGCCGATCGCCGCCTTCGGCGCGCAGGTGACGCTCGACACCTGCATCCTCGCCTCGCCGATGCTGCCGCCCGAGATCCGGCTGCTGATGACCAACTCCGCGAAGTACGCGTACTACGCGCCGAGCCTGCTGAACGCGCGCGTCACCTTCGGCAGCCTCGCCGACTGCGTCCGCTCGGCCGTCGACGGACTCGTCGTCCGGGACGAATCGATGTGGCAGTGATCGTCGGCCGGCCGATTGTCGCGGGCGAGGCGGACGGCGAGGCGCTCGTCAGCGCCGATGCGCTCTCGTTCTGGGGCGGCTACGACTTCAAGACGGGGACGATCATCGATCGCCACCATTCGCTCGCCGGCGCGCGGGCCGCGGGGCGGATCCTCGCGGTGCCGTTCAGCAAGGGATCGTCGACGACCACCGCGGTGCTGCTCGAAGCGGTGAGGGCCGGCACGGCGCCCGCGGCGATCGTGACGACGGGTGTCGACGCGTTCTTCGCGCTCGCGTCGATCGTGGCCGGGGTGATGTACGACAAGCCGTTTCCCGTGCTGGCGCTCGATCCCGCCGGGTTCGCCCGGCTTCGGAGCGGCATGCGCCTGCGCATCTCCGCAGACGGTAGAATTCGCGAATCAGATGTCGAAGCCAGCTGAGTTGGCGCGTCTGACGGGACTCGAGAGCCGCTTCGGCGCGTTCGTCGCCGAGCGCTTTCCGTTCGCGCTGCGCGACGCGGTGGACGCGTTCGCGGCCGCGTCGCGCCGAACCGCGGCGCGGACCGAGTCCGAGATCGACGCGCTGCGGCCCGTGCTGACGCGCGAGCTGGCGCGCAGGCTCGACGCGCAGCCGCTGCCCGAGGGCCTCGGCGACACGACGCCGCGCGTGGCGGCGAGCGATCGCCTCGTGCGCGCGCGGGTGGAACTGCTGCAGGCGTGCGACGGCTTCCTGCGGCGCGCCGCCATCGAGGCCTCGCTCACCCGCGACGAGCGGATCGAGATCCTGCGCGGCATGGTGCTGACGCGCGCCACCGACAACCGGCTCAAGACGCTGTTCGTCACCGGCGAGGTGAAATACGGCACCGCCGGTTTCCAGGGCAAGGGGTTCCGCTCGCTCGGCCAGGAGGCGATCTACGCCGCCGCGATTCGCCTCCGCCGCGGCGCGGAGTACCGCGTCGAGGGCCGGTGGACCGGCGACGTCATCGGTCCCGTGATCCGCGACCTCGGCGCGACGCTCGCGATGCGCCCCGGCCGCGAGACGGTGCGCATGGTGCTCAACGCGCAGATGGGCAAGCAGGGCCCGCCGCTCGACGGCAAGGATCTCCACATCGGCGACTTCGACTGGGGCATCCTGCCGCCCGCCGCGCCCCTGACGACCGCGACGCTCACAGTGGCCGGGATGGCGATGGCGTTTTCGCGCGACGGCTCCGGCCGGGTCGCCGTCTCGTTCATCGGCGAAGGCGGATCGTCGCTCGGCGAATGGCACGAGGCGATCAACCTGTGCGCCGCGCGGCGGCTGCCGGCGATCTTCTGCCTCGAGAACAACCAGACCGCGCTGTCGACGCCGGTCGCCGACCAGACGGCGGCGCGCGTCTTCGCCGACAAGGCAATCGGCTACGGGATCCCGGGCTTCACGATCGACGGCACCGATCCGGACGCGATCGCCGCCGCCTTCGCGTGGGCGGCCGAACGCGCCCGCGCCGGGCAGGGGCCCGCGCTCCTCGAGCTGGTCTCGATGCGGATGTGCGGCCACGCGCACCACGACGACATGCTGTATCTCGGCCGCGAGGCGCCGCCCGGCTGGGAGTACACGGCGCCGACCGAGCAGGGCTACGCGGATCGCGATGCGTTTGCGTACTGGGCGGCGCGCGATCCGATCGCACGGTACGCCGAACGGCTCGTGGGCGAAGGCGTCATCGGCGCAGGCGATCTCGATCGCTGGAAGCAGGAGGCCGAAGCGCTCGTCGACGCCGAAGCGCGCGCCGTCGTCCACCTTCCATGGCCGGACGCGGCGAGCGCGGGTGCCGGCGTGTTCGCGGGCGAGCCGCCGCGCGTGCGCGTGGAGGTGCTCGATCCGGAGGTCCGATTGAACGCCGCGCGCACGCACGCGGCGGACGCGCTGACCGTCGAGCCGGCGCCGGCATTCGATCCGAAGGGCAACACGTTCCTCGAAGCGGTGATGCTGGGCGTCGCCGACGCGCTGCGCGCCGATTCGCGCGTATTCGTCTACGGCGAAGACGTCGGCGGCGCGTACGGCAACGCGTTTCTGCTGCTGCGCCCGCTGCTGAAGGAGTTCGGCGACCGCCTGATCAACTCGCCGCTCGCCGAGGGCGCCGTGCTCGGCGTCTGCGTCGGCGCGGCGCTCGCGGGCCAGCGGCCGATCGGCGAGATGCAGTTCAACGACTTCGTCGCGACCGGCTTCAACCAGCTGGTCAACAACGCCGCCAAGATCCGGTATCGCTGGGGCGGCGACGTGCCGATGGTCGTGCGGATGCCGTGGGGCGGGCTGCGGCACGCCGGTCCGTATCACTCGCAGGACACCTCGCCCTGGTTCTATCGGACGGCCGGCCTCAAGATCGTCGTTCCCTCGACGCCGCACGACGCCCGCGCGCTGATGGCGTCGGCGGTGGCCGATCGCGATCCCGTGCTGTTCTACGAGCACATCGCGCTCTACCGCGACCCGCGGATCAAGCAGCGCCTCGCCGAGGCGGCTCCGCCGCCGTTGCCGATCGGCAAGGCCGCCCTTCGCCGCGCCGGGAACGATCTCGCGATCGTGTCGTACGGCGCGTACGTGCACGTCGCGACGCGCGTCGCCGACGCGCTGGCGAAGGACGGGATCGAGGCGAGCGTTCTCGATCTGCGGACGCTCGCGCCGCTCGATCGCGCGGCGGTCCTGGCCGTCGCGCGCCGCTGCCACCGGGTGCTCGTCGTCCACGAGGATTCGCGCACGGGCGGCATCGGCGAGAGCGTCGCCGCCATCGTGCAGGAAGAAGCGTTCGAATTCCTCGACGCACCGGTGCGGATCCTCGGCGCGCTCGACACGCCGGTGCCGTACTCGCCGCCGCTCGAGGACGCGTACCTGCCGAGCGAAGCGCAGATCGAACGCGCCGCGCGCCTCCTGCTGGCGTACTAGCGCGTCGGCGGCGTCCATGATGTCGAAGCCGAACCGGTTGCCGTCGGCGATGGCGTGCAGGATCGCGACCCCGCCGAAGGCCATCGGCGTCGGCTTGCGCCATGGCGTGATCGCGTTCAGGGCGGGCGGCGGACCGATCGTTCAGGTGTCCCGGGCGCACGGCCGTGTTGGGCGTTACCGCGCGGACGTGCCAGAATAGTGGCCTATCCATGGCCGAAGAGACGGGATCGACCGCGGCGCCCGCTCCGGGTGTCGACTTCATCCGCGCCATCGTCGACGAGGACCTGGCCGCCGGCCGGCACAACGGACGCGTCGCGACGCGCTTCCCGCCGGAGCCGAACGGGTACCTGCACATCGGCCACGCGAAATCGATCTGCCTGAACTTCGGCGTCGCCGAGGAGCGCGGCGGCATCTGCAACCTGCGGTTCGACGATACGAACCCGACGAAAGAGGATGTCGAGTACGTCGATTCGATCCGCGAGGACGTCAAATGGCTCGGCTTCGCGTGGGCGGCGGAGCTGTACGCGTCGGACTACTTCGAGCAGTTGTATCGGTTTGCCGTCGATCTGATCGAGCGCGATCTCGCATACGTCGACAGCCTGAGCGCCGACGACATGCGCGCGTACCGCGGCACGCTGACCGAGCCGGGCAGGAACAGCCCGTACCGCGATCGGCCGATCGCCGAATCGCTCGACCTCTTCGCGCGGATGCGCGCGGGCGAGTTCCCCGACGGCGCGCACGTGCTGCGCGCGAAGATCGACATGGCGTCGCCGAACATCAACATGCGCGATCCGACGCTGTACCGGATTCGGCACGCGCATCACCACCGGACGGGCGATGCCTGGTGCATCTACCCGATGTACGACTTCGCGCACCCGCTGTCGGACGCGATCGAGCACATCACCCACTCGATCTGCACGCTCGAGTACGAAGCGCACCGGCCGCTGTACGACTGGCTCGTCGACCACCTCGTCGTCGGCGACAAGCCGCGGCAGTACGAGTTCGCCCGCCTCAACCTGAATTACACGGTGATGAGCAAGCGGAAGCTGCTGCAACTGGTCGAGCAGAAGCACGTCGACGGCTGGGACGATCCGCGCATGCCGACGATCAGCGGCCTGCGGCGCCGCGGCTACACACCGGAAGCGATCCGCGATTTCTGTTCGCGGATCGGCGTGGCGAAGAAGGAGAACGTCATCGACGTCGCGCAGCTCGAGCACAGCGTGCGCGAAGACCTGAATCGGCGCGCCCCGCGCGTGATGACCGTCCTGCGTCCGCTGAAGGTCGTCCTGACCAACTACCCCGAGGGCGAGGTCGAGGACGTCGACGTGATCAACAACCCGGAAGACGCGGCGGCCGGCACGCGGAAGGTGCCGTTCTCGCGGGTGCTGTACATCGAGCGCGACGATTTCATGGAGAAGCCGGCGAAGAAATTCTTCCGCCTGTCGCCGGGCAGCGAAGTGCGGCTGCGCTGCGCGTACTTCATCACCTGCACCGACGTCGTCAAGGACGCGAGCGGCGAGATCGTCGAGCTGCGCTGCACCTACGATCCGGCGACGCGCGGAGGCGACGCGCCCGACGGCCGCCGGGTGAAGGCGACGCTGCACTGGGTGTCCGCCTCGCATGCGGTCCCCGTCGAGGTTCGCCTCTACGATCGCCTGTTCAAGGTCGAGGACCCTGAAGCCGTCCCGGAAGGGAAAACGTTTCTCGACAATTTGAATCCGGCGTCACTCGAAGTGCTCCGCGATTGCCGCGCCGAGCCGGGGCTTGCGGGCGCGGCGCCGGGAACGCGGGTGCAGTTCGAGCGCATCGGGTACTTCTGCGTCGACCCGGACAGCACGCCCGGCCACGTGGTGTTCAACAGAACGGTCTCGCTTCGCGACACCTGGGCGAGAATCAGGGCCAGAACCTAGAAACCTGGAAAACGCAGGCCGGACCCGAGCCCGACCCGGTACTCGAGTTGCACCTGAGCCGCCCGTGGATGCGCGGGAACGCTGGCAAGCTCTGCAGTCGCGGCTGACGGCCGCTCGGACCTTTTTCGAACGCGGCGATCGCGACCAGGCATTGGCGGAAGTCGATGCCGCGCTGGCGATCGATCCGAGTTTCCTCGCCGCGGTCGCTCTTCGCGAGCGGATCGTGTCGGGCCCCGTGCCAGCCGCGCTTCCGATCCCGGCCGCAAACGCCTCCCCGCCGCTGGTCTCGACCGACGGCTACGCGCGATTCGAACAGCGCGCGCGGCGCCGCCGCGTCGACCGGAAGATCGAAGCGGCGCGCCATGCCATCGCGCGCCGCAACCTGCGAAGCGCCGCGTCGGCGCTCGACGAGGTCATCGAGCTCGATCCCAACCTGCCGGAGCTGTCGGATTTGACCGCCGCGTTCGACGAACTGCGGCGCGATCGCGCGACGTCGCACCGCGGTCCCATGATTGCCGCCGCCGCCACGTTCGGCGTCGTCCTGCTCGGCGCGACGTGGTTCCGCGACGCGCGCGTCCTCCTGTCGCATCCGTTTGCGACGATTGCCGGGCTGGTCGAACCGGCGCAGCCGGCGCCGCTCGAGGTCGACGCCGTCGACGCGGCGAACGATGCGGACGTCGCGCTGCCGACGGCGACCGCCGGACGGGTGGAGCCCGTTGCTCCGGCGCCGCCGCCGGTCGAGCGGGCGCGCTCGACCGCATCCCCGACGCCGCCGGCAGAGCAACAGCGCGCGGCCGCAGGTCCGCCGGCCTTCGAGCCTCCGGCCGCGACGGTCGCCGCTCCGACGCCGGCTTCTGTGCCGCCGGCGACCGCCATCGCCGCGCCGGAACCGATTCCCATCGCGTCGCTGACGGCCGCACCGACCGCAACGGCGGTCGACGTGCCGCGACCGGCGATGCCGGCGCCCTCTCGCGTCGAGAACGACGAAGCGCAGATCGCGCGCGCGCTGCAGCAGTATCGCAGCGCGTACGAAGGGCTCGATGCCAGACGCGCGCAGGCCATCTGGCCGGCCGTCAACGAGGAGGCGCTCGCCCGCGCGTTCAGCTCGCTCGAATCGCAGCGCTTGACGTTCGACGCGTGCCGCACGCAGCTGCACGGCAGCGATGCCGTGGCGACGTGCCAGGGGACGGCGCGTTACGTGCCGAAGGTGGGCAGCCGCGAGCCGCGCGTCGAGCCGAGAACGTGGACCTTCATCCTGCGCAAGGCCGACGGCGACTGGAAGATCGACACGGCGCGCGCCGAGCGCTGACGCCCGCGCCGCCCGCTAGCGCCCGAGCGCGTAGTCGATCCCCCGCTAGCGCCCGAGCGCGTAGTCGATCCCGATGAACGGCGTGAAGGTCGTCGTCAGGCCGGCGTGCGTCAGCGGGACCGCGACGTTCGCCGCGAGCACCCACGTCGACGAGAGATTCCATTTGACCCCGGGAACGAGCGTGATGGCGTTGATGGCCGACGAGTCGGTCGACAGCCGGATCGTGTCGACCTGCTGCAGCGTCGGATGCGGCGCGGTCACGGTCACGAGCGCGCCGGCGTCCTGGATCCAGCGGCCAATCACCTCGGCGCTGACCGTGGCTCGCGTCGACGCGGCGAACCCGAACGCGGCGCCGTAATCGAGCTCGCGCGCGAGGCCGCCGACCGTGACCCCGGCGTTGAGATGCGCTGCCGCGCGTCCCTGCTCGAGCGACCCGATCGCGCCGAGCTTCACCGACGTGGACCCGGTGCCGAGCAGATCCTGCTCGCGCCCGGTCGGCAGGCGCACGTCCACCGCCGCCGCGATCCGCTGTCCGTCCTCGTCGAACACCGTGTACTTCGTCCGCGCGACGATGTCGGCGACGCCGATGGCGCGGGCGGAGGCGGTCGCCTGCGTGAAGGTGCGTCCGCGGTACAGGTTGGTGCGGCTGCCGTCGATCGTCAGATCGACCATCGGCACCGCGACGCCGACCTCCAGCCGATCCGTGACGCCCACGTTGCCGTACAGCGTCGCGATGCTCGCGTTGATGTTCACCGACAGGCGATCGACGTCGAACGGCGTCGACTCGTCGACGAACTGGTTCGCCGTGGTCACCAGCGAGCCGTCGCGCAGGTTGTGACCGTCGAGCGACGTGAAGCGCAGCTGCTGGAAGGTGATGCCGAAGGACGCCTGGCCGCGCCCCGCGGTCAGCGCGCGCTCGACGAAGAACGGCCCGAAGGTCTGCGTTTCGCGCTGCACGGTGCCGAGCTCGGGATTGAGCCGGTAGACGAACGCGCTCGACGAGGTGGCGACCGGCAGCGTGGCCAGGTTCGAGAGCAGCGCGCGCGAGATGGCGCTGCTGGTCGCCTCGGCCGCGCTCTGATCGCGGGCGAAGTCGCCCGTCGACACCGATTGGTTGGTCATCAGGAACGTCAGCGCGTCCGCGACCGTCTGCGCCGACGCGCTCGCGGCGCTCAGCACGATCGCGATGGCGCACGCAATCATCGCTCTCATTGGTTGTCACCACGACCCTTGTCGTCGACCTTCTGCACGACGTCCGCGCGGATGGCGCCGCTGCCATCGGTGGTGCCCGAGCCGGCGACCGTGCGATGGCCTTTCGAGAGGTCGTCGCACGACATGCCTTTGAACTTCGTGTTGCCGTCCGTGATCACGGCCGCGCCGCCCGCGCTGAACGACACGTTCGGACATCGACCGGCGACATCCGTCACGACGCCGGAGAACGTCGCCGGCCGTGGCGGCGGCGGCGGCGGCGGTGGCGGAGGAGGAGGTGGCGGCGGCGGTGGGGTCGGCCGCGGCGCGGGCGGCGGCGTCGGCGCCGGGCCCGGCGCGGGAGCGGGACCCGGCGCGGGAGCAGGAGTCGGCGCGGGAGTCGGCGCGGGCGTTGGAGACGGAGCCGGCGTCGGCGCGGGCGCAGGCGGCGTCACCCCATCCTGGTTCACCGTGTAAATCTGTCCGCCGACGTTCACGTGACCGACACGCGATGCCCCGTCGTTGGCCGCGATCGACACCGATATGGTTGCGCTCGCGTTGCCGCTCGCACCCGACACGATCGTCATCCAGCTCGCGGTCGATGTCGCCGTCCAGCTGCACCCGTTCAGTGTCGAGACATCGACCGACACGCGTCCGCCGGCGGCGCCCACGGTATCCGCGCCGCGGCTGAGCGAGAACCGGCAGGGAGCGCCGGCCTGACTGAGCTGAACGGTGTCGTCGGCGACGGTGATCGCACCCGTGCGGGCGGAGGGCGCCGGGTTGGCGGCGACCGTGAACGCGACCGTCGCGTCCCCCTGACCGCTGCGGCTGCCGGCGATGGCCACCCACGCCACGTTGGCCGCGACCGACCACGCGCAATCGCGGCCCGCGGTCACCGACACGGTGCCCCCGCCGCCGTCAGCCGGGAACGTGGCCGGCGCGGTCGCCGAGACCTGGCATTTGTCGGCCGTCGGCGCGGTCACGGAAGTGCTGGTCGACGTACACGCGGCCATGGCGCCCGCGAGCGCCAGCGCGGCAACAAGCGTCCTGGACATCGTGTTCACCGCGTCCGGCGAATGCACGCCTCTCGCCATGAGAAAATGTTTTCCCTCATGGTCACGTCGATACCGGCGCACGAACGGGCCGCGCGCACCGTTTCGGCCCTTCGCGATCAGCTCTCCCGCGCCATCGTCGGACAACAGCCGGTGGTCGACGAGATCCTCACCGCGTTCGTCGCCGGCGGTCATTGCCTGCTGCGCGGGGTTCCCGGGCTCGCGAAGACGCTGTTGATCAAGACGCTGGCGCGCGCGGTCGATCTCAAATTCAGCCGCATCCAGTTCACGCCAGACCTGATGCCCTCCGACATCATCGGCACCGAGGTGATCGACGAAGACCGCGCCACCGGCCATCGCCACGTCCGGTTCATACCCGGCCCGGTCTTCGCCAACGTGATCCTCGCGGACGAAATCAACCGCACGCCGCCGAAGACGCAGGCGGCGCTGCTCGAGGCGATGCAGGAATATCAGGTGACGGTCAACGGCGTGCGCTATCCGCTCGACCGGCCGCTGTTCGTCCTGGCGACGCAGAACCCCATCGAGCAGGAAGGCACCTATCCGCTGCCGGAGGCGCAGCTCGATCGCTTCATGTTCAACGTCGTGATCGACTACCCGTCGGCGGCGGACGAGCAGCGGATCCTCGCGTCGACGACGACCGACGACGAACCGCGGATTGCGGCGGTGGCGGACGCGTCGGCGATCGAGACGCTGCGGCACCTGGTTCGCGAGGTGCCGGCCGCGTCGAACGTGATCGAGTACGCGCTGCGGCTGACGCGGGCCAGCCGGCCGTCCGGCGCGGCCGAGGATCGCGTCCCGGCCGAAGTGCGGCAGTGGGTCAAATGGGGTGCCGGTCCGCGCGCCGGCCAGGCGCTCGTCGTCGGCGCGAAGGCGCGCGCGCTGCTCGATGGACGCAGCGTCGCGGCGCCGGAGGACGTTCGCGCCGTCGCGCTGCCGGTGCTTCGGCACCGCCTCGTCCTGAACTTTCAGGCGGAGGCGGACGGCGTCGACGCGGATCGCGTCGTCGGTCGCCTGCTGGAGTCGGTGCCCCAGCCGTGATCGACCCAGCGCTGGTGGCGCGCATCTCCGATCTCGAGCTCGTGGCGCGCATCGTCGTCGAGGGGACGCTGTCGGGGCTGCATCGAAGCCCGTTCCACGGGTACGACGCCGAGTTCAGCCAGTACCGCCGCTATCGTCCCGGCGACGATCTGAAGCATCTGGACTGGAAGCTTGCCGCGCGAACCGGGCGCCTGTACACGAAGCAGTTCCGCGAGACGACGAACCTGGCGGCGGCGCTCGTCGTCGACGACAGCGCGTCGATGGGCTTCCCGGACGCGCGGCTCTCGAAGTTCCGGTATGCGGCGACGAGCGCCGCGGCGCTCGCGTATCTGATCTCGTCGCAGGGCGACGCCGTCGGCCTGGTTGCGCGCGAGGTGTTCGTCGGCGCGCGGACCGGCAGGCGTCACCTCCAGTCGCTGCTCGCACGCCTGTCGCGGCTCGCACCGGCGGGCGCATTTCGGACCGACGAGGCGATTGCGCTTGCAGCCGATCGGCTGCGAGGCCGCGGGGTGCTGATCGTGCTGTCGGATCTCTACGACGAGGAGGAGCGGACGTTCGAGGCGCTGCGGCGCGCGGTGCGGCGCGGACACGAGGTCGCGGTGCTGCACATCGTCAGCCCGCAGGAGGTCGATTTTCCGTACGCACGCGACGTCGAATTCGTCGACCTCGAGACCGGCCGCCGTGCCGCGCTCGACGCCGGAGCCGCGCGGCGCGCGTATCGCGACAACGTCACCGCGTTTCTCGAACGCTGGCGGTCGCGCGCCGGCAGCGAGGGAATCCAGTACGCGCTCGTGACGACCGATACGCCGCCGGATCGCGCGCTTCGTCGCTTTCTCCTCGCGCGCGCATGATCTGGCTGGTGCCGATCGCGTGGGTTGGCGCCGCGGCGGTCGCGTCGCCGATCCTGATCCACCTGCTCGCGCGGCCTCGAGCTGCGCAGCAGCCGTTCCCGACGCTGCGGTTCCTGCCGGTCGTCGACGAGGTGGCGCTCCGGCGGCGGCGCGTCGAAGAAGTCCCTCTGCTCCTCGTCCGCTGCGCGATCCTCGTGTCGGCGGCCGCCGCCGTGGCGGGTCCGCTCGTCCTGACGGCGGCACGACGCGCCGAGTGGAACGCGCGCCTGGTCCGCGAGACGGTCGATGGATCGGACGGCGACATTCGTACCGGCCTCGCTCGCGCGGCCGCACGGCTCGACGTCGCGCCGCCCGGCCGGCGCGAGATCGTGGTCCGCTCCGCTTTTCCCGTCGGCTCGATCGCAGACGACGATGTGGCGGCGGTGCCGCGCGCGATCGGGCTGCGGTTCGAGCGGACCGGCGCGCTGCCGGCGCGGCGCGAGGCCGACGCGCCAGCGGTGCTGGTTAGCCCCGACCGACTCCTGCGGCGTCGAGTGACGCTCGACGGTCCGCGCACGACGGTTCGCGATGTCGATGGCGCGCCCGCCGAGACGCCGATCGACATCGTCGCGCGCGCGGACGCCCGCGCATCGCTCGCGGCGGTGTTCGCCGAGCGCGTGCCTGCGCCGCCTTCCGGCCGTCGCGCGCGGCTGCTGGTTGCCGACGCGCCGACGTTCGCGGCCGACGTGCGCGACGCGGTGTCGGTTCGCGACGCGTGGATCGGGGCGGCGATTGCGACGATCGCGCGCGACGAGGAGCTGCTCGCGGTTGTCGCACGGGCCGGCGAGACGCTGAGCGATCCCGCGTTTGCGCGCCAGCCGTGGCTGCCGGTCGCTCGAAATCGCGACGGGCGTCTGCTGGCCGCCGCCGCCGCCGATTCCGGCCGAAGGCTGATCGTCGCGGCGGCGACGCCGTCGAGCTCCTTCGCGACGGCGGTGCTGATGCGTTCCACGCTCGACGCGCTCGCGCCGCCGACCCGCGCGGCCGACGACGTGGTCGCGATCGGCGATGCGCAGCTCCATGCGTGGTCGCGCGATCCGGCGGGCGCCGCCGAGCCGCGCCGCGACACGATCGACGACGACGACCGCCGCGTGCTCTGGATCGCCGTGATCGTGCTCCTCGGAGTGGAAACATGGATGCGGCGCGAGCGCTGAACGCCGCGTTCGATCGGCTCGTGCGCCGCGCGCGCGTCCTCGGCGCGGCCGAAGCGGCGGGCTGGGGGGCGGCCGTCGCCTCGATCTCGCCCGTTGCCGGCGGACTCGTGGCGCTGGCGATCGGTGTGTGGAGGGCGGTGCGGAACGATCGCCGGCGAGTGGTCGGCCGCGCGGATCGCGCAGCCGCCGCGGCCAACGTCCTCGTCACCGCCGATGAAGTGTTGCGGGGCACGCTGGCCGTCAGCGATCGCGCGCGCGCGCGCGTTCTGGAGGACGCCGCCGACAGGCTGCCGACGCTGACCCGTATCCGGCCCACACGAACCGCGCCGGCGTGGCGCGCGGCCGCGACGGCGATCGTGTCGTGGACCGTGGTCGCCGTCATGTCCACGACGGGCGACCGCGCCAGGGCGCTGCGCCATGCGGTCGTCAGCGGTCGCCCCCGGGGGGAGACCGCCACCGCGCCGCTGCGCGTGACCGTCGACGTCGATCCGCCGCCCTACACGCGCGCGGCGCGATCCTCCATCACCGACCCTCAGGAGCTCCGCGTCGTCGAGGGCAGCCGCGTGCGGCTCCGATCGGATCGGCCGATTGTCGTCACGCACGACGGCGCGACGGTGGCCGAGGCTTTCGTCGCGGAACGGACGGGTTACGTCACGGCGAAGTCCGGCGGCGCGGAGCGCGTGATCCCGCTCGTCGTCACGCCCGACGCGTTGCCGATCGTGCGGGTCTCCGCGCCTGGCCGCGATCTCGTGTTTGCGGACGATTCGCCGCGTCTCGCGTTCGAGGCGCGCGCGACCGACGACTACGGCGTGCGATCGCTGACGCTGCGGTTTACGAAGGTGTCGGGCTCGGGCGAGGAGTACACGTTCGAGTCCGGCGACATCCGCCTCGACCTGGTCAAGCGCAGCGCGCGCGACTGGGCCGGCCGCGCCGAGCGAGCGCTGTCGGCGCTCGGCCTGAAGGAGGGCGACATGCTCGTCTACCGCGCGGTCGCGACGGACGAGAAGCCGGGCGACCGCGAGTCTTCGTCGGACGCGTACTTCGTCGAGATCTCCAGAATCGGAATGTCGGCCGGCGACGCCTTCACGCTGCCCGAAGAGGAAACCCGCTACGCGCTGAGCGAGCAGATGTTGATCGTCAAGACCGAGCGGCTGGCGCGCCAGCGCGCGTCGACGGGCGATGGCACGTTCGACGAAGCGTCGCTCAATCTCGCGGTCGAGCAGCGCGCGATCCGCGCCGAGTTCGTGTTCATGCTGGGTGGCGAGGTGGAGGACGAAGAGGTCGAGGCAGAGCGATCGATCGAACTGCAGGCGGGGCGCCTGGCGAATCGGGGTCAGCGCGATCTGCGCGACGCCACACGCGCCATGAGCCAGGCCGAGACGCTCCTGACCGGCGGCAATCCGGCCGCGGCGCTCGCCGCGGAGCGGACCGCGGTGTCGGCCCTACAGCGTGCGTTCGCGCGCGACCGCTACCTGCTCCGCGCGCTCGCCAGCCGCGCGCAGCTGGACCCGTCGCGGCGGCTGACCGGCAGCCGCGCGGACGCGCGCGACCTCCGCGTCGCGCTGCCGGCGGCGCCGGAGAACCGCCGCGCGGCTCGGCTCGAAGATCTGCTGCAGGGGATCGGAGACCTCGCGCGCGACAGGGCCCTCGGCGCAGCGGTCGATCGCGCACGTGCGGCGGTGCTGGCCGAAACGGCGCTGCGCATCGATCCCGATTCCGACGAAATGCGACGGATCGCCGTCGACATCCAGCGCGGCGCGATGGACGACGCCGCGGCGGCGGTCGGCGCCGCGACGCGCCGTGCGCTCGCCGATCCGCCCGTGGCCGTGCCGTCGACGGCGCCGGCGTTGAGGCGCGCCGTCGATGCCGCGAAGGCGCAGCCCAGATGATCACGGGCATCCCCCGTGTGTTCGCAGGCGTCGCCCGCGGCCTGGCCCTGCTCCTCGCGATCGCCGCCGCCATCGATCCGTCGTGGACGACGACGGCCCGTGGACGCGCGATCGTGGCGGTGCTCGAACCGCCCGGATCGCCGGTCGCCGCGCGGTTGCGTGAGCGCTATCTCGTCGTTCGCGCGTTCGATGCCGGCGCCGCGGCGTTCGTCGTGGTCGGCGACGAAGCTCCGGCGGTCGCCTTTCCCGACACCGCGCGGATCGCGACCGTCTCCGTCCCTGTCTCCACGGAGCACGTGCGCATCGTGCGCATCGACGCGCCGGCGTCGGTTCCCGGCGGCACCGCAATCCGGATCGAGCCCACCATCGCCGCCGACCCGCGCCGACAGGAGGACGTCGTCGCCGCGCGGATAAACGGCGTCGCCGTCGCCCGCGCGCAGCACGTGTGGGGCGCGCGCGGAGACTCGTGGCGCGCCGCGCTCGACGTCGTCCCGATCGGCGCGGCGCCCTGGGTGATTTCGGTGTCGGTCGGTCGCGACGCGCGCAGCGTGATGGTCGATCGCGCGCCGCGCATTCGCGTCACATTTTTCGAGCCGCGCCCGTCGTGGACGACGACGTTCGTCAGGCGCGCGCTGGAGCGCGACGGCCGGTTCGACGTGCGCGCCGTGACGCGCCTCGACGCCGCTGATGCGCAGGCGATCGTCGTCGGCGGCCTCGAACGGGTCACCGAGCCAGACGTCGCGGCGCTCGAGCAGTTCGCCGACGAACGCGGCGGCGCCGTCGTCGCGCTGCCGGACGAACGAATCCCGGCGGCATCCCCCGCGGCGCGCCTGGTGCGGGCTCGCGCGGACGAGCGCGAGGTGCTGCTCGATCGTCCCGCGGGCCTGGCGATGGCGGGCCCGCTCCCGAAGCTCGCGGCGTCGGAGATGCTGGCGTTCTCGCCGGAGGACGAGTCCGACGTTCTGGCACGTTCCGCAGACGCCGCGCGGCCGATCGTCTGGACGGCGCGACGCGGCGCAGGCCGGTTGCTGCTGTCGGGCGCGCTCGACGCGTGGCGCTTTCGCGCGGATGCGGATCAGGCGTTCGATCGTTTCTGGCGCGCCGCGATCAGCAGCGTGGCGCTCGCCACGCCGCCGCTCGTCGACGTCACGGCCGCGCCGGCCGTCGCGCGGCCGCTCGAGCGGGTGCGCGTCCGCGTTCGTCTGCAGCGCTCGATGAATCCGGTTGGCGCCGCCGTCGAGGCTTCGCTCGCGTCCGGCGAAACGGTCCGCCTGCGGCCGGACGCCGAGACCGGCGCGTTCAGCGGGACGTTCGTCGCGCCGCCGCGCGACACGGTGTCGCGGGTGGACGTCGCTGCGACGAGCGGCACGACGCACGCGACCGGTTCCGCGCGCATCGTCGTGCGAACCGGCGCGGATGCCGTCGGCGGCGCTTCAGCCGCGCCGGACGCTGCAGCCACCGTGGCGCTGCTGAGCGAGACGCATCGCGGCATCCACGTGTCGTCGGCCGACCTGTCGCCGCTCGATCGCTGGCTGCGCGACACCGTCTCGGCGCCCGACGTCCGCGCAGCACGACGCCCGATGCGATCGCCGTGGTGGATGGTGCCGTTCGCCGCGTGCCTGTCGATCGACTGGTGGATCACGTCATCGCGTAGACGACGACGTTGACGGCGAACTTCGTGTTGTCCTCGCGGAGAAAGCGTTTGTTGCGCCAGTCGTAGTCCCACTCGCACCCGTAGTCCTTGTTGCTGTAGAGGACGGCGAGCCGATCGTTTCTGTCGATCCCCTTCAGGTAGTCGTGAACGAGGTTGTCGCCCCAGCCGTTCAACTCGTGCGACGTCTGGGGCGGCGCCGAGAAGGTGAAGAAGCTGCGGTAGATCGGGTGCGACGCGGGCAATTTCGTCATCGGCGATTCCGGGAACGTCTCGCGCATTTCGAGCTCGAAGGTGCGCGAGTACAGCCCGTTCACGTCGTGGTTGCAGTCGTCGGAGAAGAGGAGGCCGCCCGCGTCGGCGTAGCGCCGCAGGTTGTCGCGTTCGGCTCTGGAGAACCGCACCAGTTTGTGCCCGGTCATGAACACGAACGGGAAGGAGAGCAGCTCGGAGGAAGACGCGGCGATGACGACTTCTTCCTTGTAGACGGGAATCGAGGTGTACTGCAGGACCGAGTCGAGGACGTTCGCGGCGACTTTCGGATTGTAGTCCCAGTCGCCCGATTCGTACCGCAGCCGCGCGAAGACGAATTCGTGACCCCGCGGCCGCCCGCGGCCCTGCGCGACCGTCGCCGTCGCGAGCTGCAGAAAGTGCCTCCGGCTGATCACCGTTTCATCATACAATTCTCGTTTCCAGACCGTGGAATACCGCATCAGCCAGTACGAGCTCGAGCAGGGTGCGCTCGAGATCCAGTACATCGAGGAGTTCTTCGGCGAGTTCCCGCGCAAGAAGACCGCGCCGGAAATCATCCGCCGGCTGCAGGGTCGCGCGCACCTGATCCTGCTCGCGATGGCGCCGCTGCCCGACGATCCCGGCAGCGTGGTGCCCGTCGCGTTCAAGGTGGCGCACGAGATCAAGCTGCCCGAGACCGAGCCGAAGCTGGTGGACCTGATGCACCGGCTGCACGGCTACGTGCAGTTCGACGGCCGCCGCATCCTCTACACCTGGATCGGCGGCACGCGCCGCGACTGGCGCGGGCAGGGCTTCTTCCGCGCGCTGACCGAGCAGCAGGAGCACTGGGCGATCGAGCAGGGGTTCGACGAGGTCATCGTCAAGACGAAGAACAAGTTCTACGACATGCGCGGCACGCTCGACCACCTGCACTTCGAGGTGGTGAAGTACGAGCGCAACGGCGGCGACAACGCCGAATCGAAGGTCTACCTCAGTAAGAAGCTCCTGCCCGAGACGATCTCGACGCACCGCAGCCGGCGGGCCGTCGTCGAGATCAAAGACTGAAGAGGGCCGAGGCCGGACGCCCAGGCGGAGGGCCGAACGAGGACTGAAAGCCGAGAGCGTCGAGCCCTCGGCCTTCAGCCCTTTCACACCTCAGAACGAGAAACGGAAGCCGATCTGCCCGACGCGCTGCTCCGGTCGACGGAAGTCGCCGGAGTAGGTCGTCGGCTGCAGCAGCGCCGGATCCGCCAGGCCCGTGCTCGGGATGTTGACGCGCGCCCGGAACCCGCTCGGGTTGACGGCGTTGAACAGGTTGAACACCTCCGCGATCGCCTGCAGGTTCGCGCGGCCGCCGAGACGGAAGATCTTCTCGACGCGCACGTTGGTCTGCGTCTGGTAGGTGCCGCGGCCGCAGTTCACCGTCGTGCACGAACCGAGCGTCTTCACCGTCCACTTGCCGGTCGACGGGTCGAACGAGTCGAGCGCGTACGCCGTCGTCGGGATGTCGAGCGCGTCGCCGTCCAGGTTCAGGTCGCGGCCGTCGACCAGGTTGACCGGCAGCGCCGAGCGGAAGAAGAAGATCGGCGCGACGCGGAACCCGCCGGGAATTTCGAACACCGCGCTCAGGTTGATCAGGTGCCGCGCGTCGGTCGTGAGGTTCGGACCGAACTGCCGCGGGTCGTTGAACGGGTTCGCCGGGTCCTGGATGTTCGCCGTGTTGAGCTCGTCGGACGCCGAGCCGATGTTGCTCGTGCCCTTCTGCAGGGTGTAGGCGGCGGTGAAATCGATCCCGTTCGTCAGGCGGCGGCGCACGCTCATGATCAGGCCGTTGTACGTGCTCTGGCCGAGGCTGACCGCCGGGCGGTTCGAGTTCGTGTTCGGGTTGAGCGCCGTGCCGATCGCGTTCGACAGGATGCGCGTCGTCGTTCCCGCGATGCGCTGATTGAGCCGCGGACGGAAGTTGAGGTCGCGGCCGAGCGAGTTCACGTAGTCGACGCTGACGACGGTGTTGGCGTTCAACTCGTGCGACCAGCCGGCGTTGCCCTGCATCTGATACGGCATCTGCAGCAGCGGGTCGACCCACTGGCCGAACAGCGGATACTGACCGGGGACGACGACCGCCTGGTTCTGGCCCGAGATGTTCGACAGCGGCTGCCCGACGCGGAAGAACGAACCGTCGGGATTCTTGATGCCGGCCGGCTGGCTGACGTTGAACACGTTGCCGAAGCCCTGGCCGCTGGCGTCCGCCGCCGGGAACAGCACGTTCGAGTTCGTGTAGCCGAAGTCGGTGTAGACGCCCCATCCGCCGCGGACGACGTCCTTGCCGTCGCCCCTGACGTCGTAGACGGCGCCGACGCGCGGCTGAACGTTGTTCTTGTCGTCACGCGGCGCCTGCGCGAAGTCGTTCATCACCGCGGCGACCGGCGCCGGCAGCGAGTTGAACTTGCCCGCGATCGCCGCGTTCCTCACGAGGATGTAGTTCGGGTTCAACGACTGGTCGAAGTTCATGCCGTCGACGATGTCGTAGCGGACGCCCCAGTTGATCGTGAGGCGATCCGACACGCGCCAGTCGTCCTGGAAGTACGTCGCGAACTGCTTGGTGGGGATGTTCGCGGCCGCGTTGCCGTCGCTGATCGAGATGGTCGAGATCGGCCCGTTCAGGTCGTTGGTCGTGTGCGTGTAGAACACCGCGCCCTTGCCGGTGTTGAACGTGATGAACAGGCGCGGCTCGTTGATGAAGTTCGCGCCGGCCTTGAAGTCGTGGCCGAGACCGCCCATCCCCGTCTTGTGCCACGAGAAGTCGTCGCGGAACTGGTACTTCTTCTGCTGCGTCGTCTGCGGCGTGTTCTGGTTCGCGCCGATGGTCACGCCGTTGGGGAACGTCTGGTTCGGATCGGAACTGCGCGACGCGATGTTGTTCGAGAAGTCGGCGTACTGGAAGATGAACTCGTTCAGCTTCGACCCGCCGAGCACCCAGTTGTGGTTCAAGTTGATCGAGTTCAGCTTGTTGGTGCTGTCGCCCCAGTTGTCGAACGTGTTCTGCGGACCCGCGCCGTACGGCTGCGAGTTGTTGTTGCGGCCGTAGCGCACCGACAGGTACTGCGAGGCGTTCAGGTTGGCCGTCACCTTGGCCGTAATCAGGTTCTCGCGGTACGGCACGCCGAACACGCCGTTCTTGTCGGGGAACAGGCCGAGCGTGTTGACCGTCTGCGTCGTGTCCTGCTGCGTCCGCTCGGCGGCGAAGAAGAAGTGCGCCTTGTCCATCGTGATTGGACCGCCGAAGCTGCCGCCGAACTGGTTGCGGCGGTAGTCGCCCTTGGTCGGCGCGGCCGATGTGCCCACGACGGCGAGCTGCTCGGACTCGCTGACCGCGTTCATCGACTTGTCGCGGAACGACTCGAAGAAGCTGCCCGACGGCGTGTTGGTGCCCGACTTGGTCACGACCTGGAGCACGCCGCCGTTGCTGCGGCCGTACTCGGCCTTGAAGCGCTGCGTCAGGAAGTTGAACTCCTGCACCGCCTCGAGCGGGAACTGCTGCAGCAGGCCGCCGACCGTGTCGTCGTTGTTGTCGCCCCCGTCGATCTGGTAGTTGATGTTGCGCCCGGCGCCGCCGTTGACGAGCGGCGCGTACTGCGTGCTCTTGGTCGGGTCGCTGTGGAAGCTGAGGCCCACGCCCGGCACCGTCGCCGCGAGGTTGGCGAACTGGCGGCCGTTGAGCGGCAGCGTCTCGATGCGCTTCGGATCGACGACGCCGCCGACCGACGACTGCGTCGTCTCCACGAGCGGCGAGGCGCCGGTGACGTTGATCGTCTCGGCGACCTGCGCGACCTTCAGCGCGAAATCGACCGTCTGCGTCTGGCCGACGAAGACGTCGATGTCCTTGTTGACGACGGTCGCGAAGCCGGACAGCTCGACGGTGACGTCGTACTTACCGACCGGAATCGCATTGAGCCGGTACAGTCCCTGCGCGTCGCTGACTTCGCTGCGCGTGAACCCGGTCTGCGAGCTCTTCGCGGTGACCGTCGCGCCCGGCACCGCCGCGCCCTGCTGATCGACGACGCGCCCGGTGATGTTGCCGGCGGTCTGCTGAGCGAGCGCCGACGCGCATGAGAGCAGCGCGATCAGCACCGCTCCGAACAATGGCCTTCTCATCCCACTCCTCCAACGATGTGACGCCCAACGGAAGACGTTGCGATTTCGGACGATGTACGAATGCGTACATCGTCAGCAATTGGAACGCCAGAGGTTACGCTTTTTTCACGTGGAGGTAAACGCCAATCTTTGGCGTCAGTTAGCGGTCAGGGCTCGTTGGAGGGCGGCGTGAAAACGTGTGCAAGATCCATTTGTGTCGGTGTTTGTAATCCAATATGTCGGATTACTGGACTGCCTTGAGCAGCCGCTCGACCTCGGCGCGCTGGGGCGCCGCTGCGGGAAGCCGGTCGAGCAGCGCGCGGGCGGCTGCGGCGGCATCGGCGCGCCGGCCCGCCTTCGCGTAGGCGATCGCGAGGTTGAACCGCGCCTCGTCGAGGCCTGGATCCTTGCCGAGCGCGGCGGTCAGCGACGTGATGGCGGCCGGCAATTGGCCGCGCGCCGCCTGGAGGATGCCGATGTTCGCGAGAATCACCGGATTGTCTGGTTCGCGCCGCTGCGCTTCGCCAAGCGCGCGGTCGGCGCCCGCAAGATCGTTCGCGCGCCCCAGGCACGTCGCGATGCCGAGAAAGGGATCGGCGGATGGCAGGCCGGCGTTGGCCGCGACGGTCAGCTCGCGGATCGCGTGTGCGCAGTCGCCGCGCTGCAGGTACGCATAGCCGAGGCGGAGATGCGCCTGTGTGTTCGCCGGATCGGCGTGCACGATCGTCTCGAGCGCGCTGACCAGCGCATCGCCGCTCAGTTCGCCGGAGGTCACCTGGGCGATGCGCGCTGCGATCTCCCGCATGTCTTTCGGATCGCGTCGCGGGCCGCCGCCCGACTCGGCACCGGGTGTTCCGCTGCTGTAGCCGAGCGCGCGCAGGCGATCCGCGGCATCGGGCGGCGCCGGTGCGTGTGCCGTCAGCGCCGGCGGCGAGTATCGGTCGACGCGCGCGCCGAGCTGCCGCGCGATCGCGGCCTCGCGAGAGGCGAGGTTGTTCTCCTCGGAGGCGTCGCTCGTCACGTCGAACAGCTCGGGCGTCGGCGCGGCGATGAGCTTCCACCGATCGCTGCGGACCGCTCGCAGCGGCGCCCACCCGAACTCGACGAGCGGCGCGAACGACTCGGCGTACAGCTCGCGCCGGGGCAGCGATCCGCCTCGCCACGCCGGCGACAGATCGATCCCGTCGACGTCGCCGATGCGCTCGCCGACGAGGCGCGCCGCGGTGGGCGCGACGTCGGCCAGCGTCACGGCATCGGGGACGTGCGCCGCCGGCACGCCGGGGCCGCTGACGACGAGCGGCACGCGCAGGGTCGTGTCGTACACGAAGATGCTGTGCGCGTACTCGCCGTGCTCGCCGAACGCCTCGCCGTGGTCGCCGGCGAGCACGACCGCGGTGTCGGACGCCTGCGGCCCCAACGCCGCCAGCAGTCGCCCCGCCTCCCGATCCGCCGTCGCGATCTCATCGTCGTAGCGATCGATCGTCGACCGGCCGCTCCTCGGATCGCCGTATGGCGCGTGCGGCTCGAACAGGTGGACCCAGAGGAAGAAGCGTGACGCGCGGGCGGAGGCGGGGTTCTGGATCGTCCGCAGCCAGCCGACGGCTTCGTCGACGACTCGAGACGCGGAGCGTTCGTTCTGCAGCTTTCCGTCGGGGCCGCGCGGCATGCGGTCGCCGTACACGTCGAACCCGCGGTCGAGGCCGAACTGGTGATCCAGAGGAAATGCCGCGACGAAGGCCGCCGTGGCGAATCCTTTTGCCTTCAGCGTCGTCGCGAGCGTGGCGACCGAGGGCGACACGTGCATCCCGTTGTCGCGCGCACCGTGGCCCGGCGGGTAGCGGCCGGTCATCAGCGTCGCGTGGGAGGGCAGCGTGATTGGCGCCGCGCTGAACGCCCGCTCGAAGAGGACGCCGCGCGCGGCGAGGGCGTCGAGCGTCGGCGTGCGCGCGCGCGCGTCGCCGTACGCGCCGACGTGATCGGCGCGGAGCGTGTCGATGGTGATCAGCACGAGGTTGCGCGCGTTCGCGGCGGTCGGCGTCTCGCGGGCGCACGCCGGGATCAGCGCCGAGAAAACGGACGCGAACAGAATCGCGATCCGCGCCGGCCGAACGGAGAGCCGTGTCATCGCACGGCTCCGAGCGACGCGAGGAGCTGCCGGGCGGCGTCGCGTTCGCGGGTGTACTGCTTCGGCGCGCGCAGCACGTCGCGGTAGGCGTCGGCGGCGCGCGCGGTGTCGCCGGACTGCTGCAGCGCGATCCCGAGGTTCAGCTTCGCTTCGACGAAGCCCGGCGACGCGGCCGCCGCACGTTCGAACCAGGGAACGGCGTCGGCCGGCCGCTGCGCCTCGACCAGCAGGACGCCGAGGCCGTTCGCCGCGTCGGCCGCGCGCGGATCGATGCCGATCGCTTTCTCGTACGCCTGCCTGGCGCCGGATGCATCGCCGAGCGCGCGCCTCGCGTTGCCGAGATTCGACCAATAGGCCGCGTTGTTCGGATCCAGGGATGCCGCGCGCTCGAACTCGCGCGCCGCTTCGTCGGCATGGCCCCGATCGATCGCGACGAGGCCGGCGCCGTTGTGCGCCAGGGCGTTGTCGGGGGCGAGCGCGATCGACGCCGCGTCGGCATCATGTGCTTCGTCCAGACGTCCCGCGGCGCGCGCGGCAACGGCCAGATCGTGCAGCAGCACCGCGTCGGTCGGCCAGCGCTTCGCCGCGGCGCGATACGCCGCCAGCGCGTCCCCTGGGCGGCCGGCGTCCAGCAGCGCACGCGCGTACGTCGACTGAAACACCGGCGCGTCGTGGTTCGCCGCCGCGAGCGACGCGAGCGCATCGAGCGCGCGGGGTTGCCGCGCGTTGAGCGCGCCGAGCGCCTCCTCGAACGCATTCCACGTCGCGATGTGCTGCGCCGGATTCGGCGCGTCGCCGGCCGGCGCGGAGGACGGCGCCGCGGTGACGTAGCCGAGCGCCCGCAGCCGTTCCTGCGCGTCAGCCGAGATCGTCGCTCCGCCGTCCGCATGTGCGGGCGACGCGTCGCCCTCGCTCCTCCGGATCGTCTCGATGCGCAACGCGAACGCCGCGGCGGTCGCCGGCTGCGCCGCCGCCACGTCGTGCTGTTCCCGCGGATCGGCGCCGATGTCGTACAACTCGGTCGAGGCGCCGTCGCGAATCGCCATCCAGCGGCCGTCGGTCAAGGCGTGCAGAGCGCTCCATCCGGCGGCGCGCGGGTACTCGGTCTCGGCATACACATCGCCCGTCGCCTTCGGCCGCAGCAGATCGCGCCCGTGCATCGCGGCGGGCGCGGCGACGCCGGCGGCCGCGAGAATCGTCGGCGCGATGTCGACGAGGCTCACCGGATCCTCGACGCGCGATGCAGCGCGGCCCGGCGCCGAGACGACGAGCGGGACGCGCAGCGTCGAGTCGTAGAGCAGCATCCCGTGCGTCGCTTCGCCGTGATCGCCGAGCCCTTCGCCGTGATCGCCCGCGACGACGACGATGGTGCGGGCGTCGAGGCCGGCGCGCGTCAGCCAGTCGAACACGCGCGCGACCTGCGAGTCGGCGTACGCGATCTCGCCGTCGTAGGGGTTCGCTCTCGCGAACTCCGGCGGCGGCGCGTACGGCGCGTGCGGATCGTACAGGTGGATCCATGCGAAGAACGGCCGGTCCGGCCGCGGAGCGGGCGCGGTGTGCCACGCGTTCAGCCACGCCAGCGCCGCGTCGACGACCGCCGACGCCGGGCGCTCGCTGTCGAGGCGCTCGGTCGCGCGCGGATCGCGGGGGATTCGATCGTCGTAGACGTCGAACCCCTGCGCGAGACCGAAGCGGCGATCGAGCACGAACGCGCCGACGAATGCGGCCGTGTCGTAACCGCCGCGTTTCAGCAGCGTCGCGAGGGTGGCATGAGAATCAGCCAGCGGCCTCAGCCCGTTCTCGTGCACGCCGTGAGCCGTCGGCCATTCCCCGGTGAGGATGGTCGCATGGGACGGCAGCGTGAGCGGCACAGCCGAACGCGCGTTGGCGAAGCGCACGCTGCGCGCCGCGAGCCGGTCGAGGTGCGGCGCCGCGACGGCGTTCAACCGGTCGGCGCGAAACGTATCGATGGTGACGAGGAGAACGTTGGGCCTGGCGGCGGGGGCCGGTGCCCGGCCGCACGCCGCGAACGAGATGACGAATGCAAGATGAAGAAGGAAACCGCCTGCCTTCATCCTGGATCGCGCATTCTTCATCTCCCGATCGTGTCCCGGAGCGCCTCGAAGTAGATCCTCGCGCCCTCGGTGACGGCGGCCAGCGGCATGTGCTCGGAATCGCTGTGCATGCCGGCGACCACGTCCGCCGGGAGGATCGCGGGAAAAATGCCGTAGCTCTTGACGCCGCGAGGACGGAACGCGTTCGAATCGGTGCCGTACGGGATCAGCAGCGGCGTCACGATCGCGTCCGGGTGCGCTCTCCTGATCGCCGCCTCGAGGCTGCGATAGAGCGGCGTGTCCTGCGGCGTCACGACGGGATCGTCCGACTCGTTGATCAGCTCCAGCTTCAGCGACGGATCGCCGAGCCGGCGCATGATTTCGTCCATCCATGCCGCGCGCGTCGTGCCCGGCAGCACGCGGCAGTCGAGTCCCGCTTCGGCGACCGACGGGATGACGTTGATCTTCGGCGGATCCCCGACGCCGGACCGGAGCCACGTGAGCGCGATCGTCGAATGCGTGATCGCGTTCGTGAACTTGTTCGGCGCAAACGTGCCGACGCGCTCGCGCATCGTCTTCAGCACCGAGAAATCGGACGAGGGGAGCGGCTGGCCGAGCAGCCGCTCGAGCGCCCGCACGAGGCGATCGTTGGGATTCTGCTCGCTGGGCTGACTGCCGTGACCCGCGACGCCCTCCGATCGCACCTTCAACCAGACGATCTTCTTCTCGGCGACCGAAATGCCGTACACGAGCTTGCCCGGCGCGAACAGATCGCGGCTGCCGAAACCGCCTTCGTCGATGACGTACTCGGGATCGAGATCGGCGTAGTGGTTCGCAATCATCCAGCGCGCGCCCATCTCGCCGCCGATCTCTTCGTCCGGTTCGGCCAGCAGGATCACCTCCCGCGTCCGCGGCACGTTCTGCCGTTTCAGCTCGAGGAACGCCAGCAGCTGCGCCACGCCCTGGCCCTTCATGTCGAACGATCCCCGTCCCCAGAGGTCGTCGCCCCGCAACACAGGCGTGAACGGGTCCGTCTTCCACTGCGATCGATCGGCGGGCACGACGTCCATGTGATGGAGCAGGACGATCGGCTTGCCGGCGGGCGGCGCGACCGTGGCGGCCAGGCGCGCGAGGACGATGGACTTGCCAGGCGCCGGCTGGTAGCGCGACACCGCAATGCCCTCTTTCTTCAGCACGCCCTCGAGGAAATCGGCGGTCCTGTCGGTGTGGCCCGGCGGATTCGAGGTGTCGATCGAGACGTACTGCTGCAGGAGCCGCGTCGCGTCGTCGCGGCTCTGCGCGGATCCGATCGCGACGACCGACAGCAGGGACAACACGACGGACAGGCGGCGGGCCCGGCGGTGCGTCCGCGACGTTCGCGCTGGTGATGTCATACAGCCTCGAAGTACCCCGTCTGCCTGTTCTTTCGCACGCGATCCGACGCGAAGCAGCGGCCGTTCATGGCGATGTACACGCCGGGCGGCAGCACCTGCACGAAGGACAGCGCGCTGCCGAGGTTGAACAATCCGTCGGAGCTGCCGAACGCGTACGGCACCATCGCGCCGGTCAGGACGACGACTTTTCGCTCGGCCGCTGCCTCGCGCTGCATCGCCGCCGCGAGCGCGCGCGCCGTCTCGACCATCGTGTCGGTGCCGTGCGTCACGACGATCTGCGACTCGTCGGCATGGCGACACTGGTCGACGATGATCGCGCGATCCGCATCGGTCATGTCGAGGCTGTCGATCATCATCAGCGTCCGGACCGACACCTCCACGCGCGATCGCCCCAGCCGCAGCATCTCCGGCAGGTGCGTGTCGCCGAACGACAGCGCGCCCGTCAATTCGTCGTACCGCTTGTCGAACGTGCCGCCGGTCACGAAAATCCGGATCACGGCTGGGTGCTCGGCGCCGTCGCCCCGGACGCC
>Ga0070741_10005119_pt1 | contig 29556 bp, 28 predicted proteins | sample Coa_R1_4_FD_66440 | JGI IMG/M metagenome (GOLD analysis project Ga0070741, IMG submission 66440) | Surface soil microbial communities from Centralia Pennsylvania, which are recovering from an underground coalmine fire - Coalmine... | ecosystem: Environmental > Terrestrial > Soil > Unclassified ... | reverse complement strand
ATCATGGGAGCCAGCGCAAATGGACGCGATTCCAGATCAAGCCGGCCGGCCTCGATTTTCGAAAAGTCGAGAATCTCCTCGATCAGCGCGAGCAACGTTTCGGCGGAAGTTTTCGCGGCCCTGGCGTATGTCAATTGCTCCGGCGAAAGCGGAGTATCGAGCAGCAGGTCTGCCATGCCCAGGATACCGTTCAGCGGCGTGCGAATCTCATGGCTGACCATGGCGAGAAAGCGTGATTTCGTGCGGTTTGCGGCTTCCGCCTGATCGCGTGCCAGCGCGAGAGCGTGCTCGGCTTCGACGCGACTCGTGACGTCACGGCCGGCAGCCTGCGTCTCGGTACCGTTATGACCTCGTACGAGAACCTGCCGCCAGGAAATCCACCGCGCACCGTGATCGCAATCGATCTTTTCGTCCTGCACACGGGTTCCATCGGGCTGTACGGTCACCGAACCCCGCTCGATGACCGGCAATTCGATCGTGCTCCCGATCAGCGCCTCACGCGTTACACCCATCAGCCTGCAAAAGGCGTCATTTGCGTAGGTGATCCTGCCGGAATTGTCGCGCCGGACAATGACATCGCCTTGCGCTTCCAGCAGGCTACGGGCCCGCTCTTCCGCCTCGCCTAGCTCCAAGATGCGGTCAGAGAGATCTTCTATGCGGGCCTCGAGCGTGAGCCGAGCGGCTTTGCCCGAGCGGTAGTGGGCGTAGACAAATGCCAGGATACCGGCCAACAGGGCGCCGGCAGCAGCAAAAATTCCGGTGTCAAATCCCGCGCCCTGCATGGCTCTGTGTTGCCCGGCGCAGCATTGCCCTCAATGCGCCGGCTGCCCACGATCACGAGCTATTTGGCGCCGCGAACCTTGCAAATTTATTCGCAATTAACCGCACCGTCCGCGTTCGCGTGACTATGGTGAAAGCATCGTTAACGACGGCGGATTCCGCATGTGAGGCGGATTATGCGGCGTGTCGAACGTCGTCGGCGAGCGCACGGTAGGAAAGCGCCTCGGCCAGGTGTACGCGGCCGACAGATTCAGCGGCGTCGAGATCGGCAAGTGTGCGCGCGACGCGCAAAATGCGATGATAACCGCGGGCCGACAGACGCATTGAATCCGCGGCGTCGCGCAGAAGAGCCTGTCCGCCGGCGTCGGCCCGCGACACTTCCTCTAGGACGGGGCCGCTTGCCTGCGCGTTCGTACGGACATTGTCCAGACCCATTGCGGCATAACGCGCCGCCTGGATGTCGCGCGCACGCGCGACGCGTGCGGCGACCTGCCGACTGCCTTCCGTAGGCGGCGGCAGGATCAGATCCGCCGCGGTGACCGCAGGGACCTCGATATGCAGGTCGATTCGGTCGAGCAGAGGACCCGACAATCGTCCCTGATACTCAGCCGTACAGCGCTCGTTTGGGCCGCGCCTGCAATGAAATCCAGGATCGGTTGCACGTCCACAGCGGCAGGGATTCATTGCCGCGACCAGCATGAAACGCGCCGGATAGGTAATTCGATGATTGGCACGTGCGACAGCGACTTCACCTGCTTCCAGCGGCTGGCGCAGCGAATCAAGCACGTGACCGGAGAATTCCGGCAACTCGTCGAGAAAGAGAACACCATTGTGCGAAAGGGAAATTTCACCTGGCCGCGCGCGCAGGCCGCCACCAACCAGCGCCGGCATCGAAGCGGAGTGATGCGGCGACCGAAACGGCCTCCTGTTTGTAAGTGCGCCGTCCTCGATCATTCCGGCAATCGATGCGATCATCGAGACCTCAAGCAGCTCGGTCGGCGACAGCGGCGGTAATATTGTCGGCAGCCGGGCTGCCAGCATCGACTTGCCGGCTCCGGGTGGTCCGACCATCAACAAGTTGTGTCCGCCGGCTGCTGCGACCTCGAGAGCTCGCTTGGCGCTTTCCTGACCTTTGATGTCGGACAGATCGATCGGAGCACTTTCCTGCGCGTGAATTTTTGGCTGTGGCCGCGCCAATATCTGCGTGCCTCTGAAATGGTTTGCCAGCTGAATGAGCGATTGCGCGGCTATGATCTCGATCTCGGGACTGGCCCAGGCCGCCTCCGCACCGCAGGCTCCCGGGCAGATCAGACCGTGGCCGCGTGCGTTGGCGCCGATGGCGGCCGGCAGAACGCCGGCCACCGGCGCAATCGAGCCGTCAAGTCCGAGCTCGCCCAGCACCGTGAAACCGTTCAGCGCATCACGTGGGATAGCGCCGATTGCGCCCATCAGGCCAAGCGCGATCGGAAGATCATAGTGGCTGCCTTCCTTCGGCAGATCGGCCGGCGCGAGATTGACGGTAATGCGCCGTGCCGGTAGCGCGAGGCCTGAAGCAATCAGTGCCGCGCGTACGCGCTCTTTTGCTTCAGACACTGCCTTGTCAGGCAGACCGACGATGCTGAAAGCCGGCAACCCAGGTGCGACCTGTACCTGCACATCGACGGCACGCGCTTCTATGCCTTCGAAAGCGACTGTCGCCACCCGCTGGGTCATACACCTGTCCTCGCCGGATTCCCGTAAAAGTAGTATCGAATGCAGGATATGGAGACAAGAATCGCGGACCGACTCGATGTTGTTGATCTCCGCCATTTGGCCGATGATCATGTCTGCAACGCAGGCCGGGAGAACCAACCATGACGACAACGCGCTGCCTCGCTGTCTTCGTGCTGGTCGCGATTGCTACTTCGGCATCCGCGCAGGACCTGAAGCCGTGGAAGCACGTTGTCATAGAACCAAAGGGCGACGCCGGATTTATGCTGATGGTCGGCGAGCGCGACTTTGCATCAAAACATGGTCTGCGGCTCGAGATTGTCCCGATGAAAAACGGCGCGCTTGCGCACAAGGCGTTGCTTTCGGGGGAAGTCGACAGCATTGAATCAAGTCCGGGTGCCGCGATTCTGGCCGGTGCACGCGGCGCCGACATCAAGATCATCGGGTGCGATTGGCCGGGCGTACCGCATGGGCTGATGGTGAAATCGGCGATCACCAAGATTGAAGACCTCAAGGGAAAAACCGTCGCAGTGGCGGCTCCGGGCTCGCTGCCGAATCTGTTGGTCAACGCCATTCTCGAGCAGCACAAGGTCCCCGCGTCTGAAGTACGTTTTGCCAACCTTGGCGGCGATCTCGACCGCTTCAAGGCGGTGGTTGCGGGTGTCGCCGATGCCGGCATTGTCGCCGCCGAGTTCATGGCGGTTGCACCGAAAGACGTGAAGATGTTGGTCTACGGTCACGACGCTTTGCCGAACTACGTGCGGCTGTGCCTGAGCATGACCGGGAAGACGGTCGCGGCGCGTCGCGACGACGCGATCAACTTTGTTGCGGCGGCGATAGATGCGCTGAAATACGCCGTATCCCATCGCGAGGAAACGATCAGGCTGACGCAGACTGCAATCCATGCGAAGCCGGATGATCCGCGTCCTGCCTACGCCTTTGACGACACGATCAACCGCCGCGCCATTGATCCGTCGGTGACGCTGCCGCTCGACAAGCTGAACTGGATGCAGAATGAGCTGGTGAAAGCGGGCAATCTCAAGGCCCCGTTTGATCTTTCGACAATGACCGCGCCCGGAATCCGTGCCGAGGCTCTGAAACGGGTGGCAAAATAAGTCAGACTCTTACCGGTGCCATGATTCCCGGAGGGAAAATGTCCTCCGGTGCCACCAGGCGGTGCGCGATGCCCTGCTCGTACGCGTAGCGCAGGAATAATTCCAATGTCGGTCGGTTTGGCTCAATTCCATATGGGAATGGGTCGCCGCCGAACATCTGCTGCATGCGGACGCTGTGCGCCGTCAGCCAGGGCACCGGATAGCGGGAGACGGCCGGGTCAAATATGCGCTCCAGGCTGCGCCGCTTCGATTCCTCGAACGCATTGTATAAATTGCGCGCAATCCAGGGCCGTCCTTCCAGTACCGCCTTGCGCATCGCGATCGTGTGCATGATCGGATAGACGCGGGTTTCCTCGTAATAGCGCCGCTCCATGGACTCATAGTCCGGAAACAGGCGCACGACGTCGGGGTGCTTCTCCTTAAATGAATTCGGTGGACGCGCGATGATGACACAATCGAGCTCGCCCGAGGCAATCATGTCGCTGAGCGTCTTCTCCGGCATGCGGGTCAGCCGGACGCCCTTGGGTAACGACAGCTCGACTTTTTCAATGCGGCCGGTTTCGTTGGTGCCCGCCTGCACCCAGTCGATGTCAGACAGCGCGACGCCGGCCTCGTGCATCAGCCAGCCCCGCATGTAGACCGCAGCGGTGTGCGCCCACTCGGGGACCCCGACACGCTTACCGCGAAGATCCTTCGCCGTTTCGATTCCGGCCTTCCGGTTCACGTAGAACGAGGCAAAACGAAAAAGCCGCGAGGCGTAGACCGGCAGGCCGATTATGTCGGATTCCTGACGCGTGACCTGTGCGGCGAATTTGGCAAATGAAAGCTCGGATACGTCCCATTCACGGTTGAATGTGAAGCGTGAAAAAATCTCATGATGGCCGAGCGTGAGCCAGTTGACTTCAATGCCCTCGGCGCGGACCAGCCCAAACCGGAAGTCGCGGAAATGGTCGTAGTCGGTTGTTGCGATGGTAAGCGCGACGCTCATCGTTTTGCGCGCCGCTTCGCCTCGATTTTGTCCCAGATCAGCGCGGCTATGTCGGGACCGCCCAGATTTTTGATGGCGCGGATACCTGTCGGCGATGTGACGTTGATCTCGGTCAGATAACCGTCGATGACGTCGATGCCGACAAACAATAAGCCGCGCTCGCGCAGGGCCGGGCCGATACGCTTGCAGATCTCAGCTTCGCGCCTGGTCAGCTCGGTCGCAGCGGGAACGCCGCCACGAACCATGTTCGAGCGCAGGTCATCCGCGGCCGGAATCCGGTTCACCGCCCCGGCATATTCGCCATCGACCAGGATAATGCGCTTGTCGCCGTTCTTGATGTTCGGCAGAAACTTCTGCACGACCCATTGCTCGCGAAAGGTCGCGGCGAACAGGTCGAACAGCGACCCAAAATTAAGATCTTCGCGTGCGAGCCGGAAAACCGCCTCACCGCCCTTTCCGTACAGCGGCTTCATGACAATGTCACCGTGCTCGGCGCGAAACGCCTTTATCTCGGCAAGATCGCGCGAGACCAAGGTCGGGGGCATCAGGTCGGGAAACTCGGTGACGAAAACCTTCTCGGGCGCGTTGCGCACGTTTGCCGGATCGTTGATGACGAGTGTCCTGGGATGGATGCGTTCAAGCAGATGGGTTGTCGTGACGTACGCCAGGTCGAACGGCGGATCCTGGCGCAACAGAATGACGTCGAATTCTGTGAGCTCGGTGCGGCGCGGCTCACCGAGGGTAAAGTGATCGCCGGGTTTATCGCGCACGCTGAGGGCCTCGACCTGCGCGAACACCCGGCCATCGCGCAGGGCGAGCCGGTCCGGCGTGTAGTAGGCAAGCCTATGACCGCGCTCCTGGGCCTCCAGCAGCAAGGCGAATGTCGAGTCGCCTTTGATGTTGATCCGCTGGATTGGATCCATTTGCACCGCGATTTTCAGCGTCATGGTCACCTTTAGGCGAACAAAGCGTTAACAAATTACCCGCACTATAGCGGCTTCGGGGACATTTGTTGCATGGCCGGGGGGCCCGACTGGTGAATCTGCCCAAGCTCTCGATCGCGTCGCGACTCTATACGATCTTTGCGCTGATGGCCGCCACTACCATGGCCTTGTCGATGGTCGCGGTGTCCAACGCCCACCGGCATGCCGCCCTGACAGAGGAGTTTGAGTCCGCCAATGCAGGCAGCTGGAATGTCGAGCGTATCAACGGGCTGATTTACGCCAGCACGATGGAGGCACGCGGAATCTTTGTCTCGACGGACCGCGCCGAAGCCACCAAATATGCAGACGCCTTGATCAAGGTCAGCGACCAGATCAGCGCAGTCATCAGCGAGTGGCAACGCAGCGTCCGTAACAGTGACGCCGTGGCGTTCAGCGATTTTGCTGTCAGGATCACCGGCTACCAGGATTCACTCTACAAGCTGGCACCGCTCGCCAAACAATCCGGCCCGCAGGCGGCGCGGGAATGGGCCGAAAAGAACCTGGCGCCGCAGGTGCGTTCCGCGTTGAGCAAGGATCTCGAGAAACTCAGTCAGCACTATACGGACCGGGCTGGCCAGATTTACACCCAAATTGACGAAGGCATTGACCGCACCGCGATGCTGCTCAGCGTGCTGGCGTGCTTTGCCGTCGTGCTGGCGATCGCAGGAGCGCTGACCATTGCGCGCAGCGTCATCCGGCCGATTGCGAAAATCACGAGCATCACCCAGGCGGTCGCCGCCGGTGATGGTTCGATTACAATACCGTTCAGTGATCGCTCCGACGAAATCGGCGCCCTCGCGAAGTCGATCGGCATCTTTCAGCAGGCAATGCGGAGCAACGAACAGCTCAATCGCACGGTTCGCAGCGATGCCGATCTCCGGGCCCGTCGCCAGGAGAAGATGTCAAACGAGATTGCACACTTCTCCGCGGAGATCGAAGCGACACTGGCCGAACTGGGCCGAATTGCCGATGAGATGCTCGCGGCATCGACGCAACTCGCCGCCGCCGCGGACAATGCGTCGAGCAAGACGACGCGCGCAGAAGAGGCGTCTTCGGAAGCCAGCGCCAACGTGCGCGATATCGCATCGGCCGCCGACGAACTGTCGACGTCGGTGAACGAAATTGACCGGCAGGTCGCGCAATCCAATGGCATAGCGACCAAGGCCGTCAACGAGGTGGAATCGACGAATCTTGCGGTCAAGGAACTTGACGAAGCGGCCGCCCGCATCGGCGATGTCGTCAAACTGATCACGGATATCGCCGAGCAAACAAACCTGCTCGCGCTCAACGCCACCATTGAAGCGGCGCGCGCCGGAGAAGCCGGTCGAGGCTTTGCCGTGGTTGCGGGCGAAGTGAAGGCGCTCGCCGGTCAAACGAGCCGGGCGACCGAGGAGATCGGAGCCCAGATCGCAGGCATGCAGCGCGCGACGCAGCGGTCGATCGCCGCAATCACAGGCATCGAGCAGACGATTCGTGAAATCGGCAGTATCAGCAGCGCGATTGCGGCCGCGGTGACCGAGCAAGGCGCGGCCACGCAGGAAATCGCGCGTGGCGTCGAAATTGCCGCGAGGCGCACCGCCGAGACTGCAAAAGAAGTCAATTTGATGGGAACCGCCACACAGGACACGCGCTCGAGCGCTGCAACGGTCAAGGCTGTCGCCGACGATCTCGGAGTTGCGGCCAGCCGCATCCGCACCCAGGTCGATCAATTCTTCGAGCGGCTTAGCGCATAGTCACGCCGCGATCGTCAAATGTCGAACGCGGCCTGTACGTGTCGCGGAATCCTGCCCGGCGCCACCAGAATCGCATCGAAGCGAACATCCCGGATCGATGGGTCGGAATTGCCCGCGAGCCAAATCTCGGCGGCTGCAGCGATCCTTCGGCGCTGCCTGGCATTGACGGATTCTGCCGCTTCGTCGAGCGTTGGCCGCGCTTTCACCTCGACGAACACAAGCAGTTGGCGGCGCCTGGCGATAATGTCGATCTCGCCAAGCGGGCTACGCCACCGCCGAGCCAGAATGCGGAATCCTTTTGCGACCAGAAATGCGGCCGCGCGACTCTCTGCCGAGATCCCGACACGAAAAGCGGCCTGGCGCTCCGGTTGCGGCGTGCGTCGTCCGGAGCGCGGCGGTGCGTCACTGTGCGTCATTCCCACCATCTTTGGCGAGAGCGAGCGCACGCTGGTAGATTTCGCGCCGGGGGCGCCCCGTTGCGATGGCGACCTCACCGACCGCATCTTTCACCGACACGCGTGACAGCGCCTGCTTCAGGAGGGCGTCGATATCATCCGTGCGGTGCGAGTCGGTTGCAGGCGCCACCAGGATCACGAATTCGCCGCGCGTCTCGGCGTTGCCGGCGTACAGGCGGGCAAGCGTGTCGAGGCTTTCGCAGATTAGCTCTTCATGCACCTTGGTGAGCTCGCGGCATATTGCGGCTGCGCGAGGTCCCAGTGCCGCGGCGAGGTCGGCCAGCGTCGAGGCCAGACGTGATCCGCTCTCGAAGAAAATCAGGGTCGCCGCAACATTGGCGAGCGCGCCTACGCGTTTCTGGCGCGCGGATGTCCTCGGCGGCAGGAAGCCTTCGAAGAAAAAGCGATCGGTCGGCAGCCCGGAGATCGTGAGCGCAGCGAGCACCGCTGACGCGCCCGGCAGCGCTGTGACGTGGTAGCCTGCTTCGCGGGCCGCGCGCACGAGCTTGAATCCCGGATCGGAAATCAAAGGCGTGCCGGCGTCCGAGACAAGTGCTACCGACCGACCCTCGGCCAGCCGTGAAAGCAGCTTGGGCCGCGCCTCGGTCGCGTTGTGTTCATGATAGGTGGTCAGCGGCGTTGTGATGCCGTAGCGTTCGGTGAGTTTGCGGGTCACGCGCGTATCTTCGCATGCGATAACATCGACGCCGGCCAGGGTTTCGAGTGCCCGCAACGTCACATCGCCGAGATTTCCGATAGGAGTGGCAACCAGATAAAGACCGGGTGGAACCTTGCCAACCTCGATCGGCTCGCCAAAAGGGGCATAGTGGCGTGGTTTCGTTTTGGTTTCCGCTGCCATGGCGGCACTCTAGACGGGCGTCTGCGGCGCGTCATCGGGAACAAATCCGTCCGCCATTTCATGGCCTTAACTTTTTCCACGAGACCGGCTACGACTGACGAGGAATTGTCGCAGGGGAGCGACCATGTCGGGACTGTCGCGTGAGGGGGCGATTGCTCGCGCATGGCGTCATATGCGCACCGGCCTGTCCGTCGTCGCGACAGGCATTGTGGTTGCGGCATGCGCCACCCAGCTGAGTGGCGGGGGACCTGCATCTCCCGCCGCCGAGCCGGCGGCAAGCGCGCAGGCAAGCGACGGCCAGGTCCGCATCGGTCTCATTCTGCCTGTGACGGCACCAGGAAATGCGGGGGTGGCGGGGCAGTCGATGAAGAACGCGGCGGAGATGGCGCTCGCCGAGTTCAAGGTGTCCAACGTCCAGCTTATCGTCAAAGACGACGGCGGCTCGCCGCAGGGGGCGCAGAATGCGGCGCAACAGGCAATTGCCGAAGGCGCCGAAATCATTGTGGGGCCGCTTTTTGCCCAGTCGGTGAGCGCGGCCGGTCAGGTCGCTCGCGCAAGCAATGTTCCCGTGATCGCATTTTCGACCGATGCGAGCGTTGCCGCGCGTGGCGTCTATCTGCTGAGCTTCCTGCCAGAAACCGACGTACGCCGCATCGTCTCGTATGCGGCTTCGCAGGGCAAACGTTCCTTTGCCGCGCTTTTGCCCGACAATGCCTATGGCACGGTGGTGGAAGCCGCGTTCCAGCAGGAAGTCGCCCGTCTCGGCGGGCGCGTCGTGGTTCTCGAGAAATATCCCCACGACGTCAATCGTACGGCGGAGGCCGCGCGCCGCGTCGCGCAGGCGGGCAACCAGATCGACAGCATCTTCATTCCCGACAGTCCCGACGCCGTGCCGCAGATCGCCCAGGCGCTCGTGGCCAACGGTGTCGATCTCAAGCGCGTGCAGCTGCTCGGCACCGGGCTGTGGGGCGACGACACCAGAGTATCGTCCGAAAAACTGCTTGAAGGCGGCTGGTACCCCTCGCCGGAGCAGGCAGGGTTCCGTAATTTCTCGGCACGGTACCGCGCGCGCTACGGCAAGGACCCGGTCCGCACCGCGACGCTTGCCTATGATGCGGTAGCGCTGGTGGCAGCGCTCGTCAAAACACAAGGAGCCCAGCGGTTCAGCGAGCAGGTGCTTACCAATCCGTCTGGCTATGCGGGCATCGACGGCGTTTTTCGTTTCCGCTCGGAGGGCACCAACGAGCGCGGCCTTGCGGTTTTGCGGGTGACGCCGTCGGGTGGTCAGGTGGTCAGCCCGGCACCGAAATCGTTCGCGCCGGGGACGTGAAGCGTCACGCGGCCAGGTCCGCCACCACCGCATCAAGCAACGGAAATCCGCTTTTTGTGACACGCAGCCGGCCGTCGGCGGTGGTTTCTATCGCGCCATCCTCGCGCAATATTGCGATGCGTCGAGGGTCGAGGGCGCGCCCGGCAATCTCGCTGTAACGCCCAACGTCGATACCTTCGGTGAGCCGCAGGCCCATCAGCAGGTACTCGTCGGCAGTCTCGCCCGGCGTCAGTTTTTCCGAAACAGTAATTCCTGTGCCGCTTGTCTCCACGCGGAACAGCCAGGCTTCGGGCCGTTTCTCAGTCTCCGTTGCGACCCGGCGACCGTCGATGGTCAGCCGACCATGAGCGCCGGGCCCGATGCCGGCATAGTCATGACCCCGCCAGTACACCAGGTTATGCCGGCACTCGGCACCGGGCCGCGCATGATTGGAGATCTCATACGCCGGCAACCCTGCCTCCGCACAGATTTCCTGCGTGAGATCATAAAAGTCGCGCGCCAGATTTTCGTCAGGCGTCGGTAACCGGCCGGCCTTATGCAGCTCGAAAAAGGGAGTGTCAGGTTCGACCGTCAATTGATAAAGCGAAAGGTGTTCGGCAGCCTCCGCGATGGCATGCCTGAGTTCCATCGCCCAGGCCTCGAGACGTTGCCGCGGCCGCGCATAAATAAGGTCAAACGAGTACCGTGCAAAAATCGAACGAGCGACTGCGACGGCGTCGAGTGCCTCCTGCGCGTTGTGTAGCCGGCCGAGTTCCTTGAGTGCGGAATCGTCGAGCGATTGCACGCCAAGCGAAACGCGATTGACACCGGCGCTGCGAAAGCCGCGGAATTTCGTGGCTTCGACGCTGGTCGGGTTTGCCTCCAGCGTCACTTCGACGTCGGGTGCAACGCGCCAGTATCGGGTGATGCAATCAAGAATTGCCTGCACCGACTCGGGCTGCATCAACGAGGGCGTGCCACCACCGAAAAATATCGAGGAAACGGTCCGGTCCGGCGTCTGCGCGGCGGTGGCGGCGATCTCGGCTTGGTAGGCCCGCAGGAAACGTGTCTCGTCGATGCCGCCGTGCCGCACGTGACTGTTGAAATCGCAATAAGGGCACTTCGACAGGCAGAAGGGCCAGTGCACGTACACGCCGAATGGAGTCGTTAACGACATGTTAAACATCATAGTCAGCCAAACCCCCCGCAGCCAGCGGGTGCGGGTTCTCGCCGATAACTGTTGATTAAAATTGTAACGATCGGGGACCTGTCAGGGCTCCCTGAGGCAAGCTTCAGCAAGCTTCATGAATGCACGGGCGCGATGCGAAAGGCCCAGCCCGCGCGGCGGCAGGCCGTGCTTTTCCTCGGCACTCATCTGCCCGAAGGTGACATCAAATCCGTCGGGGCGGAAAAGCGGATCATAGCCGAAACCTTTGTTGCCGCGCGGCGGCCAAACGGCGACACCATCGACGCGGCCTTCGAAGGCTTCAACGTGGCCATCCGGCCAGGCAAGGCACAGCGCGGCGACAAAATGCGCACGGCGTTGTTCCGGCGTCTTGGCCCCGCGTTCAATCAACAAGGTCTGAATGCGGTTCATTGCCGCCCGGAAATCTCTGTCCGGTCCGGCCCAGCGCGCTGAATGTATGCCAGGCTCTCCGCCGAGCGCATCGACGACCAGACCGGAATCATCGGCGAATGCCGGCTTTTCGCTTGCGCGTGCCGCGGCGAGCGCCTTGATGCGTGCGTTCTCGGCAAACGTCATTCCGGTTTCCTTTGGCTCCGGAAGGCCGAGTTCGGCGGCGGACTGAATCTCGATTCCAAACGGAGTCAGCAGATCGTGCATTTCCCGGAACTTGCCCGCATTGTGGGTGGCGATGATCACCAAGCCGGTCAACTGTCTGGGCATTTTCTTTAGTCCCGCCCACCACCGCGCGTGTGGCTTATGCCACGGCCAGCTTCTGCAGTGATACCAGTTTCGCAATGCCTTTTCTGGCAAGCGCGAGGAGCACAGTGAACTGATCTTCGCTGAACGGAATCTTTTCGGCGGTGGCTTGAATCTCGACAATATTTCCCGAGCCGGTCATGACGAAATTGGCGTCGGTATCGGCCTCCGAATCTTCTGCGTAGTCGAGATCCAACACCGCAGTCCCTTTGCAGACCCCACAGGAAACGGCCGCAATGTGGTCACGCAGGACTTCAGCCTTGATGATATCGCGTGACCTCATCCAGTTGATGCAGTCCGCGAGCGCGACCCAGGCGCCGGTAATGGAAGCGGTGCGAGTGCCGCCATCGGCCTGGATCACGTCACAGTCTATGGTGATTTGCCGCTCGCCAAGCGCGCGCAAATCGACCACCGAGCGGAGCGAGCGGCCGATCAGGCGTTGGATTTCGACCGTGCGGCCACCCTGCTTGCCCGCGCTTGCCTCGCGCCGCGTGCGTTCCGATGTGGCCCGCGGAAGCATGCCATATTCGGCGGTAACCCAGCCGCGGCCCTGGCCCTTGAGCCAGGGCGGCAGGCGCTCTTCCAGGCTTGCGGTCACCAGCACGTGAGTGTCGCCGAATTTCACGAAGCACGAACCCTCGGCGTATTTCACGACGCCGCGTTCCAGTGAAACGGCGCGCAATTCGTCGGCCTGTCGTCGGCTTGGCCGCATCGGGGTTGCTCCTTTGATATTGGCCGCTCACCATAGCCATACAGACGTCTTGAACAAGACGGCCCCGATGGTCAATTGTTGACTGTTTTCGAGGGAGTAAGGCCTTGGCGTCCCACGATATCCCAATCGGCGCAACGCAGGTGAGCTTGGCGGCGCTTAATGAGCGTTCGCGTGAGATTTTTCGCCAGATCGTGGAAAGCTATCTGGCGACGGGAGAGCCTGTTGGCTCGCGGAATCTGTCGCGCCTCCTGCCGATCACGCTATCCCCGGCGTCCGTGCGCAACGTGATGTCGGATCTGGAACAGCTCGGACTTATCTATGCGCCCCATACGTCTGCCGGCCGGCTGCCGACGGAAATCGGGTTACGGTTTTTCGTAGACGCGTTGATGCAGGTCGGTGATCTGAGCGAAGAGGACCGCCGGTCGATCGAGGCTCAGGTAGCAGGCGCGCAAGCGAATAAATCAATGGAGGCCGTGCTGACCGAGGCTTCACAAATGCTGTCGGGGCTGACCCGCTCTGCCGGTGTGGTACTCACGGCAAAAACGAATGTCCGTCTCAAGCACATCGAATTCGTGAGGCTTGAGCCGGAAAGGGCTCTGGCGGTGCTTGTTGCAGAGGACGGCCAGGTCGAAAACCGCGTTCTGAATATCCCGGCCGGGTTGCCTGCTTCGTCGCTTACCGAGGCGGCCAACTTTCTCAATGCACGCATCCGGGGCAAGACGCTTTCCGAACTACGCGCCGAAATCGAGAAAGCGGTCGCCGAGGGGCAAGCCGAACTCGACCAGCTAACGCAGAAAGTGATAGCTGCCGGCCTCGCCAGCTGGTCGGGAGGCGAGAATGACGAGCGCCAGTTGATTGTGCGCGGTCATGCCAATCTTCTGGAAGATCTGCGCGCGTTGGAAGATCTCGAGCGGGTGCGCTCGCTGTTTGACGCGCTCGAGACCAAGCGCGGGGTAATCGATCTGCTCGGCCGCGCCGAGCGCGGTGATGGCGTGCGAATCTTTATCGGCTCCGAAAACAAGCTTTTTTCACTGTCCGGCTCTTCCACCATCATCGCGCCATACCGAAACAGTAATGGGCGTATTGTCGGAGTTATCGGCGTCATCGGGCCGACCCGGCTTAACTATGCCCGCGTTATTCCCATGGTCGACTACACCGCGCGCGTCGTAAGTCGTTTACTTGCCCCATAACCGCTTGATTTTTGCCACCGCAACGCTGATATGCGGGGCATCCGCGTATGGTTGAGGATGGACCAAGGACGATGACGGACCCTACCGCCCGCGAGGCTGAAACCGCGGCCGCAGAAACCGAGAGCCCGACAGCGCCCGAGCAGGCCGATCCGGTTGTCGAGGCCAAGCGCGAGGCTGCGGACTTGAAAGACAAGCTGTTGCGCACACTTGCCGAGATGGAAAACCTGCGCAAACGCACCGAGCGTGAGGTCCTCGACGCGCGGCTCTACGGGATCGCCGGGTTCGCGCGCGACGTGCTCGCGGTCGCCGACAATATGCATCGGGCGCTGGAAGCTATCGGACCGGAGTTGCGTGAGAGCGCCGACGCAAAGGTAAAGGCGCTTGTTGAAGGTGTGGATCTCACTGAACGTGAGCTTCTCAAAATTCTGGAAAAGAATGGCGTCAGGAAATTCTCGCCACAGGGGGAGAAGTTCGACCCAAACGTGCACCAGGCCATGTACGAAGTACCGACGTCCGATTTGCCTGCGGGGCAGGTCGCGGAGGTCATTCAGGCCGGGTACATGATTGGTGAGCGGGTTCTACGGCCGGCACTGGTCGCGGTCAGTAAGGCCGTTCAAAAAACGCCGTCATCGGCAAACGACAATTCACAGTCAGACGCGAAGTAGACGTCACTTCATGTCGATCCCGTCGCGGACGGCCCGGAAGCGGGCAAACATGCGATCCCATTCCGCGCTGGGGCCGGCGCCTACGATTCGCAAGTAGCCACTCGCTCCGAATCGCAGCCATTGCACCAGAGACAGTGCTTTGCCTGCCGGATCTTTACCTTCGGCTCTGATTTCGTGGCCGGGCGCATTGCTTATCCGCATGGATTCGGCGGACTTTATTGAAAGATCGCGCACCGGCGCCGTGGCAACCAGGTCGCGCGCAAATCGCGCGCGGTCATTAGGGTCAGCGGGTCCGCCGCGTCCGACCGAAACGATCATGATCGGGCGGCCTGCGGGTTTATCGCCCGCGTTGCTGTCAGTCTCGTCGGCCAGAACGACGGCGCCGGTCGGCATCACCTGCACCACTTGGAAACCGGCAAGATCCCCGAGCCGAAATGGCAAAAGATCGAGCTGCTCCTTGATTGGAGCAGGGCGGAAAGTGACGCTGGCAAGCGCCTTGCGAACGACTGCATCGGAGTAGATGGAAAGGGCGTTTTCCGGCACTTCGACATTGATCAGCGCGGTGAGATCATGGACCGGTCCGCCGACGGTCTGGGCCAACAGCGACCAGCGGTGGAGCGTGGTGCCGTCCGTTTGCACGAATCCGCTGATCAGAAATCCGATGCCGCTGCCGAACGGAAAACTTTCGCGCTTTGCCTGCTGAAGACCCGGCGGAAGCTTGCTGAAGGCCGCGGCTTCAAGTTCGGTATAGGCACTGGCCGGCAGATCAAGGATCGCAATAGAGACCTTGCGTTCGATATCCTCGAATCCGGGAAACCGCGTGCTCGGCTTGAGGTCCCCAGGCAATTCAATGCCGATTCGAGACCCGGGCGGATATGTCGGGTCCGAAATTGCCGCGGTGGTTACGGCCGTCAGTCCAGCCCAGGCAGCCAACAGATACGTGAAAAGCAGCCGAAACATGAATACGATGGCCTTTCCAATGTTAGCGGCCCTCCCTAGCTGCCCGAATGCGGTGCAGCAATGGCTCGCTAACCATTCATGGTATCCTGTAGTGCCTACCTCGCGATTTCGTGAGCGCCCGACTTGCGGCATCCGGGTGCCCTCCTATATGAGCCATAAAGCCGCGAAAATGCGGCGAATCGCGTATCCAGGGGGCTGGATAGGGGTCTGCGGATGAGCCGCCGACGTATCCACTCGGGCGCCAAGTGGCCCGGCCGGCCTGCCGCAAATTGAGAGGAAGAACCATGGGCAAGGTCATCGGCATCGACCTCGGCACCACCAACTCGTGCGTCGCCGTCATGGAAGGCAAGACGCCGAAAGTTATCGAGAACGCTGAAGGCATGCGCACTACGCCTTCGATTGTTGCCTTTACCGACGATGGTGAGCGTCTTGTCGGTCAGCCGGCCAAGCGTCAGGCTGTCACCAATCCGGAAAAGACCATCTTTGCGGTCAAGCGCCTGATCGGGCGGCGTTACGACGACCCGATGGTCGAGAAAGACAAAAAACTCGTTCCGTACAAAATCAGCAAGGCCTCGAACGGCGATGCATGGGTCGAAGCCGACGGCAAATCATTTTCACCGTCGCAAATTTCGGCTTTCATTTTACAGAAAATGAAAGAGACGGCCGAGGCCTATCTCGGCCAGAAGGTCGAACAGGCTGTCATTACGGTTCCCGCCTACTTCAACGACGCGCAACGCCAGGCCACCAAGGATGCCGGCAAGATTGCCGGTCTTGAGGTGCTGCGCATCATCAATGAACCGACCGCCGCTGCGCTCGCCTACGGTCTCGACAAGCAGAAGACCGGTACCATTGCGGTTTACGACCTCGGCGGCGGCACCTTCGATATTTCAATTCTCGAGATCGGTGACGGCGTTTTTGAGGTGAAGTCCACGAACGGCGACACGTTTCTGGGCGGTGAAGACTTCGACATGCGGCTGGTCAACTATCTCGCCGACGAATTCCAGAAAGAGCAGGGGATCGACCTGCGCCGCGACAAGCTTGCACTGCAACGTCTAAAGGAATCGGCGGAAAAGGCAAAGATCGAGCTGTCGTCGACGACTCAGACCGAAATCAATCTGCCGTTCATCACGGCCGATGCGTCCGGTCCCAAGCATCTGACGATGAAACTGACCCGCGCCAAGTTCGAGGCGCTGGTCGACGACCTGATCCAGAAGACGATCCAGCCTTGCAAGCAGGCACTCAAGGATGCCGGCATTTCGGCTGCGCAGATCAACGAGGTTGTTCTGGTCGGCGGCATGACGCGCATGCCTAAGGTGCAGGAAATCGTAAAGCAGCTGTTCGGCAAAGAGCCGCACAAAGGCGTCAATCCTGACGAGGTCGTGGCGGTCGGCGCCGCGATCCAGGCTGGTGTTTTGCAAGGCGACGTCAAGGACGTTCTCTTGCTCGACGTGACTCCGCTTTCGCTCGGGATAGAAACGCTGGGCGGCGTGTTCACTCGTATCATCGATCGCAACACGACGATTCCCACGAAGAAGAGTCAGGTTTTCTCGACCGCCGAGGATAATCAGAATGCGGTCACGATCCGCGTGTTCCAGGGTGAGCGCGAAATGGCGGCCGACAACAAGCTGCTCGGGCAATTCGACCTCGTCGGTATTCCGCCGGCGCCACGCGGCGTTCCGCAGATCGAAGTCACCTTCGATATAGACGCGAACGGCATCGTCAACGTCCAGGCCAAGGACAAGGCGACCGGCAAGGAACAGCAGATCCGTATCCAGGCCTCAGGCGGTCTGTCCGAAGCCGACATCGAAAAGATGATCAAGGATGCGGAATCGCACGCCGAGGAGGACAAGAAGCGCAAAGCTGCGGTCGAAGCGAAGAATCATGCTGAGGCGCTTGTGCACTCGACCGAGAAGGCGCTCTCCGAGCACGGATCGAAGATCGGAGACGCCGATCGTACCGCGATCGAGAATGCGATCGCCGATCTGAAGGAAGCGCTGAAGGGCGACGATTCTTCGGCAATCCAGGCCAAGACCAATGCGCTTGCGCAGGCCTCGATGAAGCTCGGCGAGGCCATGTACAAGCAGCAGCAAGAAGCGCAAAACGCACCCGGCGCAGGCGGCGATGCGGCGTCCGGCGAGAAAAAGGAAGACGTCGTCGACGCGGAGTTCACCGAGGTTGACGACGACAAAAAGAAGTCGGCCTGACCGGCTGCTCGTTGGCCATGCACCCGCGATCCGCGAGTGACGTCACCCCCGGGCCCATGTCCGGGGGTGCATGTTTGCAGGGACGCCGGAATCGCATACGGATGTTCTGGCAGGCGTGAACTGAGGAAATAGCCGGATGTCCAAGCGCGACTATTACGAAGTTCTCGGCGTTTCCCGCAACTGTACCGAGGCCGAACTCAAGGCGGCATTCCGCAAGCTCGCGATGCAGCACCATCCCGATCGTAATCCGGGCGACAAGGACTGCGAACACCGCTTCAAGGAAATCAACGAGGCATATGACGTCCTCAAGGACGGCGACAAGCGTGCCGCCTATGACCGGTTTGGTCATGCTGCATTCGAACATGGCGGAATGGGCGGTGGCCATGGATTCGGCGCCGATTTCGGATCGACTTTTGCCGATATCTTCGAGGGGATCTTCGGCATGGACTCGGCGCGCGGCCGCGGGTCCGGTCGGGAGCGCGGATCGGACCTGCGCTACAATATGGAAATCAGCCTTGATGAAGCCTTCACTGGCAAGACCGCACAAATTCGCATACCGACATCCGTGACCTGCGAAGCATGCTCGGGCAGCGGCGCCAAGGCCGGGACCAAGCCAAAGCCGTGTGCGAGTTGTGGCGGCGCGGGGAAAATCCGGCACGCGCAGGGCTTTTTCACGCTTGAACGCACGTGTCCAACTTGCCATGGGCGCGGCCAGGTGATCGACGATCCCTGCAAGATCTGCGGCGGGAGCGGGCGCGTAACGCGTGAGCGCACTCTTTCCGTCAACATTCCGGCCGGTGTTGAAGACGGCACTCGCATCCGCCTTGCGGGCGAGGGTGAGGCAGGTTTGCGGGGTGGTCCACCGGGCGATCTTTATATTTTTCTGGAAGTGGCGGCCCACGAGTTCTTCCAGCGCGACGGCGCTGACTTGCATTGCCGCGTGCCGATATCCATGGCGAAAGCGGCGTTGGGCGGTGAATTTGAGGTCCCGGCAATCGACGGAAGCCGGGTACGCGTGAAAATTCCGGCCGGCACTCAGACCGGCCGACGTTTCCGTCTGGCCGGTAAAGGGATGCCTGTCCTGCGGGCGAAGCAAACGGGAGACATGTACGTTCAGGTAGCGGTGGAAACGCCGCAAAACCTCACCAAGCGTCAGCGCGAACTGCTGGCCGAGTTTGAAAAACTATCGTCGGAGGCGACCCAACCGGAGTCGGCTGGTTTCTTCAGTCGAGTCAAAGAGTTTCTGGATGGTCTGGGTAGCCGGGGCAGCCAATCGGGGTAATCCATCTTGACCCCCTGCCTTGCGCCCTATACCCGTAAATGTCGCGGCGAGGCCCGCCGCCCGTACGCGTGACCTCGCAGCAAATGCCCTCACATTCAGTCGCCCGCGTCGAAAAAAAGAGCCTGCGTCTCGATGACGAGATGCAGTTCATCCGTTCCTGGATCGAAAAACCGATTTCGACCGGCGCCGTGATGCCGTCGAGCCGTGTGCTCGCGCGCGCAATGGCGCGCTACGTGGATCCACGGTCGCATGGGCCGGTGATCGAGTTGGGCCCGGGCACCGGCCCGGTGACCGAGGCGCTCGTTCGCCGTGGTGTCGACGCTACCCGTCTGATCCTCGTTGAATTCAATCCGGATTTCTGCCGGCTGCTGCGGACCCGTTATCCCGCAGCGACGGTCGTGCAGGGTGATGCCTATCGGCTGCGCCGGCTGCTCGACGGTTACGTGCAAGAGCCTGCGGCGGCGATCGTGTCCGGACTTCCGCTTGTCACCAAACCGTTGCGTACCCGGTTGCGTCTAATCTCCGATGCGATGACGCTGCTGGCACATGGTGCCCCATTCGTACAATTCACGTACGCGATGCTTCCGCCGATTCCGAAAGAGCTATCCGGCGTGCGGGCAGAGTCGTCCGAGCTCATCTGGATGAACCTGCCGCCTGCGCGCGTGTGGGTCTATCGCGGCCGCTGATGGCGTGGTGTCGTCGCCCGCGAATGCGGAGCCGCTGATGCCGATCCCCAAAATTCTCGTCGTGCCGGGTTCGACGCGCACGGGTTCCCATAATGTGCGGCTTGCTGCATTGGCGGCAAAAGAACTCACGCTGCTTGACGTCGATGTCACCCGTATATCTCTCGCCGACTATCCGCTCCCGATTTATGACGCGGACCTCGATGCGCGGGCCGGACCGCCCGCGAATGCAATCAAACTCAAGCAGATGGTCATGGCGCACCACGGCGTATTCATAGCCACCCCGGAATACAGCGCATCGGTGCCGCCTCTTTTGAAAAATGCGATTGACTGGGTGTCGCGCGTGCGCGAGCGCGGGGACCCGACTTACGCTGCCTTCAAGGGCCGGGTATTTGCTGTCTCCTCGGCTTCGCCCGGTCGAGCGGGCGGGCTTCGCTCGCTGATGGCGATGCGGCAGATTCTCGAACTTGGGTGCGGGGCATTGGTTATTCCCGAGCAAGTTGCCATACAGCGTGCCGACACGGCGTTTGACGAAATGGACAATATTGCCGATCCGGGTATCGCCAACCAGCTTCGCACCCAACTTGAAAAACTGGTCGAAATGGCTCGAATGATGATGCGAGGAGGCTGACGGTGCGACTGGATGCGCGCGAACGCCTGATTGTTGCGCTTGACGTGCCCTCAGTGTCGGCGGCCGAGGCAATGGCCACACGACTCGGTGAATCGGTCTGGTTCTACAAAATCGGGTATCAGCTTGCTTTTGCCGGCGGTTTGTCGTTTGCAGCCCGGTTGATCGCTGAGGGAAAGCAGGTGTTTCTCGATCTCAAGCTGCACGACATCGGCAACACCGTGACAAAAGGTGTCGAAAGTGTCGCCCAGCTTGGCGCGACATTCCTGACCGTTCACGCTTACCCGCAGACCATGAAAGCCGCCGTCGAAGGCAGACGAAATTCCAAGCTTCGAATTCTCGCGGTGACCGTGCTGACGTCCTATGATGACGCTGATCTTGCTGCCGCCGGCTACGACATGGGCGTTAAGGAGCTTGCTGCCGCGCGCGCCGCGCAAGCGCGCGACACCGGGGTTGACGGGCTGGTGTGTTCGCCGGAAGAGGCCGCCTCGCTTCGCGATATTGTCGGCCCCGGCATGGTGCTCGTGACGCCCGGTATCCGGCCCGCTGGGAGCACGACCGGCGACCAGAAACGCATCATGACGCCTGCAAACGCAATCGAGGCCGGGGCCGACTACCTGGTGGTTGGCCGGCCCATTCTTGAGGCGCGCGACCCCAAGGCGGCAGCGGATGCAATCGTGGCCGAAATCGAACAAGCGGCGAAGTCATAGGGAGAACAAGCGGATGGCAAAGGGCTACTGGATCGGCAGGGTCGATGTACGGGACGAGGAGGGCTATAAGCCCTATGCCGCCGGTAATCAGGCGATCTTCAGGAAGTATGGCGCACGCTATGTCGTGCGCGCGGGCAAGTTCGAATGCGCCGAAGGCAGCGCGCGCTCCCGCAACGTGGTTATAGAGTTTCCCGACTATGCGGCGGCACTCGCCTGCTACCATTCACCGGAATATCAGGCGAACATGAAACTCCGCCTGCCGCACGCGACCGCCGATATCGTGATTATCGAGGGTTACGACGGGCCGCAGCCGTAGTCGCCTTTTGCCGGCCCGCGCGCTATACCCACGCCACGTTCCGGGAGTTGTTCCATGGCCGAAATGCGGCTTGTGGTCGCCGGCGCCGGCGGACGGATGGGCCGTACGCTGGTCAAGGCGATCGCCGACAGCAGGGAGTTTGAGCTTGCGGGCGCCCTCGAGGACGCCCGCTCGCCGCTGATCGGCTGGGATGCGGGCGTGCTTGCCGGTCTTCCCGAGAACGGCGTCAAGCTGACTGGCGACGCTGCGCCATTGCTCGCCAAGGCGGACGGTATTGTCGACTTCACCGCGCCGAGCGCCACGCTCGAATTTGCAGCGCTCGCGGCAAAGACCGGGAAAGTCCATATCATCGGCACGACGGGACTGAGCGCGGCAGACGAGACAAAAATCAAGGACGCCGCCAGGAGCGCGGTGATCGTCAAGTCGGGCAACATGAGCCTCGGTGTGAATCTGCTCGTCGCGTTAACCAAGCGCGTGGCCAAGACGCTGGACAGCTCTTTCGACATCGAGATCCTGGAGATGCACCACAACCAGAAGGTCGACGCGCCATCCGGGACCGCGCTGATGCTCGGCCGCGCGGCGGCGGACGGACGCGGCATCGCGCTCGACAAGCATTCCGTCAGGAGTCGCGACGGTCATACCGGTGCGCGCAAGGCCGGCGATATCGGTTTTGCAGCCTTGCGCGGCGGAACTGTCGTAGGCGAGCACAATGTGATATTTGCCGGCGCCGCCGAACGCGTGGAGCTGATACACAAGGCGGAAGACCGCGTGATCTTCGCCCGCGGCGCGCTGCACGCGGCGCACTGGGCGCGCACGCAGAAGCCGGGACTCTATTCGATGATGGACGTTCTTGGTTTGAAAGATATCTGAGGAGATAGATGAAAGACCGGCTTCTTGTGCTCGTGCGTCACGGCCAAAGCGATTGGAACCTGAAAAACCTGTTCACGGGTTGGCGTGACGTCGACCTGACGGAAAAAGGAGTGGCGGAGGCCTGCGAGGCTGGCCGCAAGCTCAAGGCACAGGGCATCAAGTTTGATGTTGCCTTTACGTCCGCGCTCAAGCGCGCTCAACGCACGCTCGACCTGATGCTTGGTGAGCTGGGACAGACGGGAATTCCGGTCTTCAAGAATCAGGCGCTCAATGAACGTGACTATGGCGATCTGGTCGGCCTGAACAAAGATGACGCGCGCAAGAAATGGGGCGAGGAGCAGGTGCATATCTGGCGCCGCTCTTACGACGTGGCGCCGCCGGGTGGCGAAAGCCTGAAAGACACGCTTGCGCGAGCATTGCCTTATTACGTGACGGATATTCTGCCACGCGTGCTGCGCGGCGAGCGCGTGCTCGTCTCCGCGCACGGCAACTCGCTGCGCGCGCTCGTGATGGTGCTCGACAAGCACACGCCGGACAGCATCACAAGGCTCAATCTGGATACCGGGGTACCGATGATTTACCGGCTCAATGCTGATTCGACGGTCGCCTCGAAACTTGATCTCGCCGCCTGATCAGGCCGCCGCGGTCATTCCGGCTTCCCATCCGAGTATCGCACGCTTGCGAGTCAGGCCCCAGTGATAGCCCGTGAGCTCGCCGCTCTTGCCAATAACGCGGTGACACGGCACCACGAAGCAGATCGGATTTCTGCCGACCGCGGCACCAACTGCCCGGGCGGCCTTTGGTGATCCGGCGCGAGCCGCAAGATCGGAATAGGTCGTAAGCCGTCCCATCGGGATATCGAGCAGCCTTTCCCAGACACGAATTTCGAAATCGGTCCCGATCAGCACCACCCGCAAAGGCTGATTTTTTCGCCACAATGCAGGATCGAAGATACGCCGCGCCGTTGCGGCGGTAGCGGCAAAATCCTCGACGTAGTGCGCTCTCGGCCAACGCGATTTCATGTCGCGGAGCGCCGAACGCTCCTTGCCTGCATCGGCGAGCGCAAGTCCGGCAAGACCACGCGGCGTAGTCATCACGAGAGCCATGCCGAACGGACAGGGATGAAATCCATAGGTGATCGTGAGGCCTTCGCCGCCGGCCTTCCACTCGCCCGGCGACATGGCTTCGTGCGTAACGAAAAGATCGTGCAGCCGCCCGGGGCCGGACAGACCGACTTCATATGCGGTATCGAGAACGCTGGCCGAGGAGCGCAGCAATTCCCGCGCGCGATCGAGCGTCAGCGCCTGCAGGAACGCTTTTGGCGTCAGACCACACCACCGGCGGAACAGGTGATGCAGTTCGGTTGGGGACACGCCGGCGGCGCTGGCAATCACGTCAATTTCCGGCTGGGCACGCCAGTTTCCGCGGATGTGGGCGATCGCGCGCCGCACGATGTCGTAGTCGGCCGCCGCCGTCGGAAGCGGCGCAAATTCGGCAAATCGTTCGGTAACGACGCTTTTTACAGGGTTCATGTTCATGACAGCCATCTATGACGATATGGCTGCCCCGGCCACCCGATTTCTGGCTATTCGAACACTGTCCGTGTCGGCCCGCGACGCGCCTCGATCAGGGCTTTGCCGAGTTCTCGGGCAAAACCTGCCTTCTCATCCGGTCCGAGAAACGTGGCAATCGAAAGCTCCCGGCCCCGCGAGACAAGGAACAGCCGGTCGATGCCGAAGTCCTCGAGCTCCACCTTGTCGAGCCTGACCCAAAGCGGGTTGAGCACCCATTCGCGCACACGGCCGAGATGGCTCACCTTGCGGACGGTGAGCGACGACGGCGTGACCGTCACTTGCTCGTAGGCGTGTGCGTGCCAATAGTTGATCCGGAATGCCAGATACAGCAGCAGCACGTCGAATCCGCAAAAACCAAGGACCGGCCACGCACCGACAACCAGAAACAACATCCCGGTCACGAAGCTCGCGCCGCCGAACACCAGCATCAAAATAAGAAATCCGACGCGGCCAAGCGAGCGGTGTGGCGTCAACGTCGCCGAAAATATAGTGGGTTCGAGATCGTCTGCGTTGTCGGGAACCATCGCGCCCACTATACCAAAACGATGGCGAAAAAACCTGTCCGCAAGCCGAAACGGCGCAGGCCTGAATTGTCGGCGGATACGCGTGAAAAGACAGGGCAGTCGCGCAGGCGTCTGGCGGGTGAGGCCAAAGCCGCAAAGGGCACGGTCCGGCCGTGGACGGCGGCGCAGGTCGAGGAGGTGTTCCGCCGATTTAGAGCCGCCAATCCCGATCCGAAGGGTGAACTGCAGCACATCAACCCATTTACACTTCTGGTTGCCGTTGTTCTTTCGGCGCAGGCGACCGATGCGGGCGTGAACAAGGCGACACCGGCACTTTTCGCGCTTGCCGACACGCCGGAAAAGATGGTGGCTCTCGGCGAAAGCCGCGTGCGCGAACTGATCAAGACCATCGGCCTGTTTCGCACCAAGGCCAAGAATGTCGTTGCGCTGTCGCGTAAACTGGTGGCCGAACATGGCGGCCAGGTACCGCGCTCGCGCGAGGCGCTGGAAGCGTTGCCCGGCGTAGGACGAAAGACCGCAAATGTCGTCCTCAACATTGCCTTTGGGGAACCGACGATCGCGGTGGACACGCATATTTTCCGTGTCGGCAATCGGACCGGGCTTGCCCCCGGCAAGACGCCGCTCGAAGTGGAAACGAAACTGGAGCAGGTGGTGCCGGCCGAATACAAACGCCACGCGCACCATTGGCTTATTTTGCACGGGCGTTACACTTGCGTCGCCCGCAAGCCGTTGTGCGAGAGATGTATCATCGCTGATCTGTGCCAATGGCCGGCCAAGACGGTTGCGTAAGTCGGGCAGGAATTGGGGAGAGCGCGTATGGAAGGTTCCCGGATCACGCGAACGAGCAACACACGTTCCGATACCGGTGAAATTCTTCGGTGCGGCGGGTTAGCGACAAAGATCGCAGCGGCATGGCCAAGATCGTTTCCGCGCATGACAGGGTCTTTTGCGCGGGATGCTGCGGCGGCGACAAGGTTCTGGCGCACAGGCAGCGGTCTTCTGACTAAATTTCCCGGCAGGACCCGGCGAACGCCCGAGCAGCAGGCTGCCGCCGATGCCATTCTTTCAGAATGCCGGCGCCTGCGTGAGGAGTTTCTCAGGAGGCATGTCGATGCGGTCTACCGGAAGGCGACGAAAAATCTGTCGGTTTTCCGACGTGTCGACGACCTTGTCTATGAAGTTGCCAGGATAGTGCCGGGTCTGACGCCGACAAGGAAACAGGTCGATGCTGAAAGCGCCTTGATGCAAAGCGAAAAGGACGGTGTCGAGGTCGATCAGGGTATCTTCCTGGCCCAGGCGCTCGCGCTGCCCGAGATTGGAATGCATCTGTGCGAATCGATGTTGCGTCCGAAGCCGGAATCGATCGACCGCATCGACGAATTTGTCAGAAAGGGTGTCATCGATTTTGGTCCCGCCCGCGTGGAACGTCAGGGCAAGGCCGCGGTGCTGACCATAATCAATCCGCGCTATCTCAATGCCGAGGATGACGACACGCTTGATGATACGGAGACTGCAGCCGATATCGCCATTCTTGATCCCCTAAGCGAGATCTGTGTCCTGCGCGGCGGTATTGTCGATCACCCTAAATATAAAGGACGCCGCATCTTTTCGAGCGGCATCAATCTCACTCACATCTACCGCGGCAAGATTCCTTATCTCTGGTACATCCGACGCGACATGGGTGTGGTGAACAAGATGTTTCGCGGCGTTGCGACGGGCAGAGTAAGCCCCGAGGAAATTTACGGCGGAACGCGTGAAAAACCCTGGGTCGCAAGTGTCGATGGATGGGCGATCGGCGGCGGTTGTCAATATCTGCTGGCGATGGACTACGTTGTCGCCGCCAGCGACGCTTATATGACGCTTCCCGCCCGCAAGGAGGGCATCATTCCGGGAGCAGCCAACCTGCGTATGCCGCGCTTTGCCGGAGACCGCATCACCCGACAGGCCATCCTGATGGGACGTCGTCTAGACTGCGACACGCCCGAAGGCCGAATGATCTGCGATCTGGTCGTACCACCTGATGAGATGGATGCCGCTGTTGCCCGGGTCGTCACTGACTTCACCGGTTCGGGCGTGGTCAGCGCAGCCGGAAATCGCCGCGCCATCCGTGTCGGCGTAGAGCCGCTCGATCTGTTCCGTCGCTATATGGCGGTCTACTGCCGCGAACAGGCCTATTGCCATTTCAGCCCGGCGCTGATCGCAAATCTTGAAAAGTATTGGAATGCCGCGCAGCGAAAAATCTGATTGCTGCATGCGCAGAAAGGCCCTGGAACACGTCATGCCGCGCCTGCAACTCAAGGGCATCAACCTTACGCCCGCACGTGAAAGCATCGATCCGATCGAATTTGCCTCGCGCGACGAAATCGCGGCGCTTCAACTGACGCGGCTCAAATGGACGCTCAACCATGCGTACAACAATGTTGCGCACTACCGGAAAGTCTTCGACAAGGCCGGAGTGCATCCCTCGGACCTTAAGTCGCTGGATGACCTGCAGAAATTTCCGTTTACGACCAAGGACGACCTGCGCGAGCACTATCCCTTCGGCATGTTCGCGATTCCGCGCGATCAGGTTCTCCGGGTTCACGCGTCCTCGGGCACAACCGGCAAACCGACGGTGGTCGGCTACAGCGAACGCGACCTCGATACCTGGGCACAGCTGATGGCGCGCTGCATGCGCGCGGGAGGCTGTAAACCGGGAATGTTGGCGCAGAATTCATACGGTTATGGACTGTTCACGGGCGGGATCGGGTTTCACTACGGTGCCGAACGGCTGGGTATGACTGTCGTGCCCGTCTCTGGCGGCATGACCGAACGGCAGGTGCGCCTCATCGCCGACTTCCGGCCCGATGTCATCTTCATCACGCCGAGCTATCTGCTGGCGGTCCTCGACGAATTCCACGCCCAGGGCGTCGATCCGCGGCAAAGCTCGTTGAAGATCGCCATGTGCGGCGCCGAACCATGGACAAACGCCGTGCGCGCGGAGATCGAGGACGCATTCGACCTCCATGCCATCGACAATTACGGGCTATCCGAGATCATCGGTCCCGGCGTTTCCTGCGAATGCATCGAGAGCAAGGATGGGCCGCATATCTGGGAAGACCACTTTTATCCGGAAGTCATTGATCCGGCCACCGGCAGAACGCTGCCGGATGGTGAGACAGGCGAGCTGGTCTTTACGACCCTGACCAAGGAGGCGATGCCGATCGTGCGCTATCGTACGCGCGATCTGTCCCGCCTGCTCCCCGGCACCGCACGGTCAATGCGCCGGATGGAAAAAGTGGTTGGCCGCTCCGACGACATGATGATCGTCCGCGGAGTGAACGTATTTCCCAGCCAGATCGAGGAAATCATCCTGAAAGACGATCGGCTTTCGCCTCATTTTGTCATTGAGTTGCGGCGCAGCGAGCGGCTCGATGAAATCACAGTCATTGTCGAAAGCCGCGGTGATGCCGAAAGCGTCTTCGCTGACTGCAATCGCGATCTTGCTCACCACATCAAGGCCTCGATCGGCGTGACCGCCGCGGTTCGCACCGTAAGGCCGGGAACCGTTGAACGCTCGCTCGGCAAGGCAAAGCGGGTGATTGACCTGCGCCCGAAAGGGTGAGCGTCAGCGTTGCACCCCGACGAGATCGCCCCGCGCGCCGGCAAGCCCTTTGTGCACGTGTACCATGAACGCCATCGCGAAGATGGGCGTCGCCAGGTTGATAACGGGAATCGAAACGAAAACCGCGATGACCATGCCGGCCAGGAAAACATAGATGGCGTTGGCTTTGCGCAGGATCTTCGCCTCGGAGGGAGGTCGAAAGCGCATTGCGGCGAGCTCAAAGTACTCCCGCCCGAGAAGGTAAGAGTTGGCCAGAAACAGAATAATGACGCCGAAGCCGGCCAGCAGAACGAAAGGCATCGCGCAGAGGTAGACAAGGATTGCAAGCGACGCGATCTTGATACCCTCAGCCAGCGCACGGAAAAACGGCAGTGCATGGCCCGGCGGTTCTCCCGGGTAGTATTTCCGTTCGACCGCGTCGGCGATCTCGTCGACAAAAAAGCTGCCGACAAAAGCACTGACTGCCGGCATCAGAAAAAGCGCGCCGGTGATAATGCCGAGGCCGGCGATAAACGACAGGACCCAGGCGAGCGTCGCCCAGGCGGCGTGTGGCGCGAAGCCGGACGTCTGCTCGGCCCAGCCGGCGCCGGTTTCCGCCCATGCGGCCAGGAGTCGGTGCAGGAAAATGCCGATGATGAGGATGACGACAAAGGCAAGCCCCACGGCCTTGAGAAGCACGCGCCGCAGGCTTGGAGCAAACATCTGGGATATGGCCTTGACAGCCGCGCCAGTCATTGCGGCAGAGGTAATGGCCTCCGACGGGTCAGGCAAGGCCGGTCGGTTTCGACACGAGCGAATGCCGGTCGTCGCATGCCGAAACCGGCGGGATTATTTCGTCGGGATCGGGGGCCGGCAGGTCGGCCCAGGTCAGGGCCTTGTAGTCAAAACCACGCAGGATAGTCGGCTTCACCACCTCAAAATAAGGTGAAATGTCGAAATCGCGCGGTGCGTACAGCGAGGAATGACGAATTTCAAGAATCTCCTGCCGCGCGGACTCGCTGTCGATTTTCGTTATTTTCGGCAAGATCGGATAGCGGACAGCCTCGAAAGCCTGCGCGATCAATGCCGAGCAGATGATACGGGTAGGGTGCCCGGAGCCGAGAGCGATCATCCGCCTGCGCCAGCGCTGCGGCACGGGCAGCGGAAAGAGATAACGCATCAGGTCGATGATGTTCTTAAGATCGTAGTCGAAGCCAATGCGCTCCGCCGCATAAGCGCAAACTCGTGCACGGTCTTCTTCGTCAAGTTGTGTGGGCCGGCAAATTCGGGTGTGGAAGCGTGCGTATTTGGAAAGCGGTGCGGCAACGACGCCCTGGCCGATGTTTGCTTCAACCAGGACAAGTGGTTCACCATCGGCTGTGACGCGATCACCGATCGGTCCGACATAGAGGGCCGCGTGCGACCACGTTGACTGGGTAAGATACTTGATGACACCGGAGATATGATTGTTCCCCTCGACCAGGAGAACGTCGCCCGGACGCAAGGTGGCACGCAGTGCGTCGGGCTCCGACGGCGTAAACGGCTCGTAGCCCTGCACCGGCTTTTCCAGATAGTGCGCCAGGAGGCGCCCCACCCCGTCAACCATCCAGCCCATGCCAAATCCTCGGCGTCAGCAAATGGCGCTTGGGACCTTCCCCTCACGCGGCAATCGCATGCGTCCCTGAAAAAATTTAGCGAGGACTCATTGCAATTTGGTTCACCGTGCCATTTGGCACCGGCGCATGCTCGGTGTTACCGATTGTTAGCCATAAAACCGCGGC
>Ga0070741_10005118_pt1 | contig 29560 bp, 23 predicted proteins | sample Coa_R1_4_FD_66440 | JGI IMG/M metagenome (GOLD analysis project Ga0070741, IMG submission 66440) | Surface soil microbial communities from Centralia Pennsylvania, which are recovering from an underground coalmine fire - Coalmine... | ecosystem: Environmental > Terrestrial > Soil > Unclassified ... | reverse complement strand
CTGGGCGCCGCTCTTGGTCGTGTCGATCGTTCAGTATTTCATCGCCCGGCAGCAGCTGACGGACGCGATTGCCGCGGTCGACAGCGGCAATTTCCTCGCGCTTGCCATGAGCGGGGCGCCGCAATGGCAGAACCTCGTCGCGGCGGTCATCGCTTTTGTCGGCGGCTCGATCGTTGCGGTGGCGCTGCATCGCGTGGTGCTCTTCGGCGAGCGCCGTCCCGGCACCCTGGTCTATTTCGCCTTCGGCAAGGCCGAGCTCCTGTTCACGATTCTGCCGCTGATCATCATGGTCATCTTTGGCATCGCCGCGGCCGCCGTGATGCCGGTCTTCTACGGTGCAGCTGCCGGCGGCGGCGGCAGCGTCCTCCTCATCCTGTCGGCGCTGGTTGTGCTCGTCTTCTTCATCTTCATCTCGGTCCGCTTCTCCCTGCTCTGGCCGATGATCGTGGTCGAGGAGCGCTATATGTTCCGCGACGCCTGGGAATTGTCGCAGGGCAATTTCTGGCGGCTCTTCGCCGCCTTCCTCCTCTGTGTCCTGCCTTTCGTCGTGGTGATCGTCTTGGTCGGGCTGATCTTCCAGGGGATGCTCTCGGTGAACAGCCTGGAGGAATTGTCCGCCGCCCTTCGCAGGGCCGCCGACCTGCTGATCGTCCAGAGCGTGATCAACTACGTTGTCACGACCCTGATCAGCGGCATCGCCGTGGCCGCGCTGAGCTACGCCTACAAGGCGCTCCGCGGCTACGGCCCCGACGATATCGTCACGCAATAGTCCGCGGCGAGGTCTTGGCCGCGTTGACGGTCCCCCTATAGTGACGAAGGGGGCGAGAACGGAGATTCGCCCGATCATGACGAGAGCTGGACTATACGCCGCCGCGGCGGTGCTTCTCGCCGCCGGCGCCACCGGGGCCGTCGCCGCGGGATGCCAGAAGGAGCCGAGCTTCGAGGCCTGGCTCGCCAATGTGAAGAAGGAGGCCGCGGCGAGCGGTGTCTCCGCCGGCACCATTTCCACCGCGCTCGCCGGCGTCCGTTTCGACCCGTCGATTGTCGCCAAGGACCGCGCCCAGAAGGTCTTTGCGCAGACCTTCCTCGAATTTTCAGACCGCATGGTCGCCGGCTACCGGCTGAAGACCGGCGCGGCCAAGATCGCCGCGCTGAAACCGCTCTTCCAGAAGATCGAGAAGAAGTACGGCGTGCCGGCTCCGGTCATCGTCGCCTTCTGGGGTCTCGAGACCGACTTCGGCGCCAACATCGGCAACCTGCCGACGCTCGTCTCGGTTGCCACGCTCGCCTATGACTGCCGCCGCCCCGACGTCTTCCGCCCGCAGCTCATCGACGCGCTGAAGGTGATCGACCGCGGCGACCTCACCGCCGACCAGATGCGCGGGCCTTGGGCGGGCGAGCTCGGCCAGCTCCAGTTCCTGCCCTCGCACTATCTCGACTACGGCGTCGATTTCGACGGCGACGGCAAGGTCAACCTTCTCACCAGCACCGCCGACGTGCTCGCCTCCGGCGCCAATCTTCTTGCCGCCCACGGCTGGCAGCGCGGCCAGCCCTGGATCCAGGAGGTCAAGGTGCCGCCCAATCTGCCGTGGCAGGAGGCGGACCTCGCCATCCAGCACCCGCGCTCGCAATGGGCGGCCTGGGGCGTGACCTACGCTTCCGGCAAGCCGATCCCTTCCGACGGCGTTCCCGCGTCCATCCTGTTGCCGATGGGCCGTAACGGGCCCGCTTTCCTCGCCTACAAGAATTTCCTCGTCTATCTCGAGTGGAACTCCTCGCTCGTCTATTCGACGACCGCCGCCTATTTCGCGACCCGGCTCGCCGGCGCCGGACCGGTCACGCGGGGCGATCCGCCGCCCGGTCTGACGCTGGCGCAAGGGAAGGAGCTCCAGAACCTTCTGGCGAAGCGCGGCTACGATATCGGCGTCGCCGACGGCATCATCGGCCTGAAGACGCGCGCCGCGGTGAAGGCGATGCAGATCAAGTTCAAGATGCCCGCCGACTCCTACCCGACGGCCGAACTGATCGCGAAGCTCCGCGGCGGCTGAAGGAAATGCGCGTCGCGGCCGGTAGCGGCCGCTGCTCAGACGGTGACCCCGGCCTTGGCGAGGCCTTCCCTGATCCGCGCGGCGTGCTCCGGATTGGCGAAGGGAAGCCGGGCAAGGTGGCCGGCGAACGTGTAGGTCGGGCTGAGCTCCTTCAGCTCGGCAAGGACGGTCCGCGCCGCGTCGGTCTCGCCGAGGTGGCCGAGCGCCGAAATGAGCAGGGCGCGCGAAAGGTCGGTCTTCGGCGCCAGCCGGATGCGCTCGCGGAACGCTGCCGCGGCCGCTTCGTATCGGCCGAGGACCAGATACGCGGTCCCGATGAAGTGCAGGTATTGCTGCCTGAATCCGGGGTCGAGGCGCATGGCGCGTTCGGCAAGCGGCAATGCCGCCTCCGGGTCGCCCGAATAGATTTCGACGATGCCGAGCGCACCGAGGGCGAGGGCATAGTTCGGATTGACCGCGAGGGCGGCTTCGGCATGCCGCTTGGCCTGGACCAGATCTCTCGACCAGGTTGACACGACCGCCGCCACGAAGCGGGCATAGGGAACCTCGGGTCCCTTCTCGACGGCGAGATTGGCGAGGCGGAGCGACTTCTCCAGGGCGTCGGGCGATCCCGTCCAGCGATTCTGGAAATCGAGGTTGTGCGCCATTCCGAGCGCGGCATACGCTTCGGCATAGTTGGGATCGAGCGCGATCGCCCGCTCGAGGAGCATGATCGCCTGGTCGAAGACGCTGCGATCGCTGCGCTGGCCGAGCAGAAGCTCGCGGGCTCGCAGAAAAAGGTCGTGCGCCTCGGGATTCTTGGTCGGCACCTCCGAAATCCGCGTCGCCTCGGCCGGCGTCAGCCTCACCTTGAGGGCTTCGACGATGTGCCGTGTGACCTCGTCCTGAACGGCGAATATGTCGGTGAGGTCGCGGTCATAGCGCTCGGCCCACAGGTGGCCGCCGTTCGCCGCACTGATCAGCTGCGCGGTAATCCGCACCCGGTTGCCGGCGCGGCGGATCGAGCCTTCAAGCACCGCCCTGACGCCGAGTTCCCGCCCGACGGTCCTGATATCGGGACTCTTCCCCTTGTAGGCGAAGCTCGAATTGCGGGCGATCACCAGCAGTCCGCCGACCTTCGACAGGTCGGTGATGATGTCCTCGGTGATCCCGTCGGAGAAGTATTCCTGTTCGGGATCGCCCGACATGTTGTTGAACGGAAGCACCGCGATCGACGGCTGCTCGTTCGCCGCCGCTGCCGGTTCGCCGGCGCGGGGCGCAGGCGGCGGAACGACTTCGCTTCCCGGATGCCATTTCCATACCCGGATCGGCCGGTCGATGTTCTTGACCGTCACCTCGCCGCCATCCCTGAACGCCACGTCGATGCGGTTTCCGACGCTCTCGTGGACGATGGCGGCGATGCAGATGCCGCCGGGCTCGGCGAGCGGCTCCAGCCGGGCGGCGATGTTGACGCCGTCGCCGTAGATGTCGTCGCCCTCGATGATCACGTCGCCGAGGTTGATGCCGATCCTGAGCGTGATCGGGGCCGAGGCCGCGCCGGCCTTGGCTCGGCGCTGGATGTCGAGCGCGCAGCGGACGGCGTCGACCACGCTGTTGAACTCGACCAGGGTGCCGTCGCCGATCAGCTTGACGATCCGCCCGTGGTGCTGCGCGACGGCCGGGTCGAAAACCGCTTCCCGATGGTGCTTGAGCGCGGCGAGCGTCCCGGCCTCGTCGGCGCCCATCATCCTCGAATAGCCGACGACATCGGCGGCCAGAATGGCGGCTAACCGGCGGTTTGCTGCGTCCTCAGCCATGGGCGGATTCGTACGGGAAATTCCCGGTCCGGGCCAGCGCCCTCCGGCTCCTAACAGGGGGCTGCGATGTCGCAACGGCCGGTGATCGCGGACGGACCGCGAGCCGGGCAGGGCCGCGGCCCATGCCGGGCCCGCCTATGCCCTTACCTTAACGTAGCCGCCGGGCGCGTCTTCGATCGGCTTGAATTTGCCGCCGCCGATCTTCGGCGGCTTGGCGCGCCGGTCGTCATGGGCCTCGATCCACGCCTGCCAGTGCGGCCACCAGGAGCCGGGATGCTCCGCCGCCGCAGTCATCCATTTCTCGAGGTCGTCGCCCTTGGGCGCGGGCCCCGTCCAGTACTGGTACTTGTTTCGCGACGGCGGGTTGATCACGCCGGCAATGTGGCCGGAGCCGGTGACGACGAACGTCACCTCGCCGCCGAAGAACGAGGAGCCGTAATAGACCGAGCGCGCCGGGGCGATATGGTCCTCGCGGGTCGCGAGATTGTAGATCGGGACCTTCACGTCCTTCAGCCGGAGCCGCTCGCCGGCGATCACCATCTCGCCGCGCGCCAGCGTGTTGTCGAGGTAGCAGTTGCGCAGGTAGAACGAGTGGTTGGCGGCCGGCATCCGGGTCGCGTCGGAGTTCCAGTAGAGGAGGTCGAAGGCGCCCGGCCGCTTGCCCTGGAAATAGTTGCCGATGACATACGGCCAGATGAGGTCGTTCGGCCGCAGCATGTTGAACGCGGCGGCCATCTCCTTGCCCTCGAGATAGCCGCGCACGGTCATTTCCTTTTCGACGCGCGAAATCTGCTCCTCGTCGACGAATACCTTGAGGTCGCCCGCATAGGTGAAATCGACCTGCGTCGCGAACAGCGTTGCCGAGCGGATGCGCTCGTCGCCGCGCTGCGCGAGCCAGGCCAGCGCCACTGCCAGCAGTGTTCCGCCGACGCAGTAGCCCACCGCATTGACGCCATCCGCGCCGGTCACCTTCTGCGCTACGTCGACGGCCTGCAGGACGCCCTCCTGCATGTAGTGCTCGAAGCTCTTCTTCGCCTGCCGCCTGTCGGGATTGACCCAGGATATGACGAAGACCGTGTGCCCCTGGTCGACACACCAGCGGATGAAGGACTTCTCCGGCGTCAGATCGAGGATGTAGAACTTGTTGATCCACGGCGGGACGATGAGGAGGGGGCGCTTCAGCACCTTCTTGGTCGTCGGCGTGTACTGGATCACCTGGCAGAGCGTGTTCTGGTAGATCACCTTCCCCGGCGTGACCGCCAGCGTTTCGCCGAGCTTGAATCCCTCGTTTGACGATTGCCTGAGCCTGAGGTCGCCGTCGCCGGCCTTGATGTCCTCCGCGAGGAGATGCATGCCGCGGACCAGATTCTCCCCGTCGGAGGCAAGCGTCTGGCGCAGGAGCTCCGGGTTGGTGAGAACGAAGTTCGACGGGGCGAGTGCGCTCGCGATCTGCTTGACGTAGAACGCCGCCTTCTCGCGCGTATGCGGATCGAGCCCGTCGGCCTCGTCGACCATCTGCGAGGCCCAGCGCGAGGTGATCAGGTAGATCTGCTTGAGGAAATCGAAGAACTGGTTCCGCGACCAGTCGGGGTCGAGGAAGCGCCTGTCGCGCGGATCGGGCTCGGCTGCCGGCCTTGCCGGCTCGCCCGCCATCCGCTTCAGCGAACTCGTCCACAGGTCGAGATAGGCGGCCCAGAGCCGGCGTTCCGCGACCAGCGTCCGTTGCGGGTCGGCCAGCCAGTATTCGACCACTTCGCCGATCGTCTTCACCGCGTCGGCAACCGGCCCGGCATAGTCGATTCCCGCGCGGCCTTCCTCGCGCGGCTTCAGGTATGCCGCTGCCGCCTTGCCCGCCTCTTCGAGGAAACGTGCGACGTTCCGCGCCAGCGCATCGGGGTCATGCACGGTCCAGGCAAGGTCGAGGCTTTCGCCTCCGGCCGGTTCGGTCTTGGTTGTTCGCGCGTCCACGAGCCGGTTTCCACCCGCTTTTCGTCATAATATGGGGCTAGCACACGGCGTCTTACAGCATTACCAACGGGTTCTTAACGTTTTGAACACCACGTCCCGCCAGCATGGATTTTTCACGTCCGGGCCGGGACGTAGGCGGGGCCGGGGAGCAGCCAGTACAGTGCGCGGGTTTCTCGGGGTGATGCTGGCCCTGGCGGTCAGCGGCTGCATGTCGTCGCCGTCGAACAATTTCGCCCCGGCAGCCGCCCCCGTCGGCCCGGTCGCCTCCGCCGAGCCGCTCGTCCTCAATACTGGTCCGGCGCCGGGCAGCAGGGCGGTGACGTCGCCGGGAGAGACCTCCTCGGTCAAGCCCGCCGCTCTTGCCACCGAAGAGCCGGCGTCGAGCGCCACAGCCACGGCAAAGACCGTGACCGCGGCCCCGCTCGAGCCGTCCGCCCCGGCGGCCACCGCAACGGTCGCTCCCGGGACGCCGGCCGCGCCGCCGGCGCCCGCGGCGACCACGACTCCGGCCGCTCCCAGCAAGGACGCGTTCCCCAATATCAACGCCGCGCCTGTCGAGCCGGCGGGCAAGCTTCTTTCGCCGGAGGAGCGGGCCAAGATGATTGCCGAGCTTGAGGCACTCCGCAAACGCCAGCGCGGGACGCTGGCGCCGGACGGCGCACCGGCCAAGCTTCCGGCGAAGTGCAAGGACAAGACCGTGGCTGCGACCGACGCGGACTGCCAGCCGCCGGCCGATTGACTTTCTGCCCGCCGGTGCGATTTGACCGGCGGGGCGAACCAGGGACGAGACCGAAATGGGCGAATTTCACAGCGTGCGGCGCTTGCCGCCTTATGTCTTCGAGCAGGTCAACCGCCTGAAGGCGAGCGCGCGGGCCGCCGGCGCCGATATCGTCGACCTCGGCATGGGCAACCCGGACCTGCCCACGCCCGCCCATATCGTCGAGAAACTGACCGAAACCGCCCGCAAGCCCGACACCCACGGCTACTCCGCCTCGCGCGGCATCAATGGCCTCCGCAAGGCCCAGGCTGCCTACTATGACCGGCGCTTCGGCGTGAAGCTCGATCCGAACAGCCAGGTGATCGTCACCATCGGCTCGAAGGAAGGCTTCGCCAACATGGCGCAGGCGATCACCGCGCCCGGCGATGTGGTCCTTTGTCCCAACCCCAGCTACCCGATCCATGCCTTCGGCTTCCTGATGGCGGGCGGCGTCATCCGTTCGCTCCCGGCGGCGCCGGACGAGGATTACTTCCGGGCGCTGGAACGGGCGGTGATGCATTCGATTCCGAAGCCGCTGGCGGTCGTCGTCTGCTACCCGTCCAACCCGACCGCGCACGTCGCCGACCTCGATTTCTACCGCGACCTCGTCAGCTTCGCGCGCCGGAACGAGCTGATCGTCCTCTCCGACCTCGCCTATGCCGAGGTCTATTTCGAGAAGGACCCGCCGCCGTCGATCCTGCAGGTGCCGGGGGCGATGGAGGTGGCCGTCGAGTTCACCTCGATGTCGAAGACCTTCTCGATGGCCGGCTGGCGTGTCGGCTTTGCGGTCGGCAACGACCGCCTCATCGCGGCGCTCGGCCGCGTGAAGTCCTACCTCGATTACGGTGCGTTCACTCCGATCCAGGTCGCCGCGGCCGCCGCCCTCAACGGCCCGCAGGACTGCATCGACGAGATGCGCCAGACCTACAAGAAGCGTCGCGACGCGCTGGTCGAGAGTTTCGGGCGGGCAGGGTGGCAGATCCCGTCGCCGACCGCCTCCATGTTCGCCTGGGCGCCGATCCCGGAGCGCTTCCGGACCCTCGGCTCGCTCGAATTCTCCAAGCTCCTCATCGAGAAGGCCGACATGGCCGTGGCCCCCGGCATCGGCTTCGGCGAGCACGGCGACGGCTATGTCCGCATCGCGCTCGTCGAGAACGAGCAGCGCATCCGCCAGGCGGCCCGCAGCCTCAGGAAGTTCCTCGACAGCGCCGACAAGACGCTTCACAACGTCGTGCCGATCGCGGCGGCCCGTTAGCCGAACCGCGGGGCGCCGGCTGGCATCGGCCGGCCTGCCGCGGTATGGAAGCGCGCCCGGATTTGCCGGGCGCGAACACGACCGGCAACCGCAGGCCTGCCCGCCATGAATGCTCCGCTCCGCATCGGGATCGCCGGGCTCGGCAACGTCGGCGCGTCGCTGGTCCGCCTCATCGCCCGCCATGGCAACGAGCTGGCCGTCCGCTGCGGCAGGCCGATCGAGATCACCGGCGTTTCGGCGCGGAGCCGCAATAAGGATCGCGGTATCGACCTCGGCCATGCCGCCTGGTTCGACGACCCGGCGGCGCTCGCCCGCGATCCGCGCAACGATGTCCTTGTCGAGCTGATCGGCGGCGCCGAGGGCGCCGCCCACGCGGCGGTCGCCGCGGCCATCGCCGCCGGAAAGCGCGTCGTCACCGGCAACAAGGCGCTGCTTGCCGCCCACGGCATGGAGCTGGCGCGGCAGGCCGAGGCGGCCAACGTCAGCCTCAATTTCGAGGCGGCCGTCGCCGGCGGCATCCCGATCGTGAAGACGCTCCGCGAGGCGCTCGCCGGCAACACGGTCAACCGCATCTACGGCATCCTCAACGGCACCTGCAACTACATCCTCACCCGCATGGAGGCCGAGCATCTCGGCTTCGACGAATGCCTCAGCGCCGCGCAGCGTCTGGGCTATGCCGAGGCCGATCCGCGCTTCGACATCGAGGGCCACGACACGGCCCACAAGCTCGCGTTGCTGACGGCGATTGCCTTCGGCACCGAGATCGACGCCGGCGCCGTCTATGTCGAGGGCATCTCGTCGGTGACCAGCGCCGACATCGAGGCCGCCGACGAGCTCGGCTACCGCATCAAGCTCCTCGGCGTCGCCAGCCGCACCGAGTCGGGCATCGAGCAGCGCGTCCACCCGACCATGGTGCCGAAATCCTCCGCCGTCGCGCGCATCGACGGGCCGACCAACGCCGTCGCCGTCGAGGCCGATTTCGTCGGCCAGCTCGTGCTTTCCGGTCCGGGCGCCGGCGGCGATGCCACGGCGTCCTCGGTCATGAGCGACATTGCCGACATCGCCCGCGGCAATCGTGTCGGCACTTTCGGCAGGCCCGCGTCGCATCTCGATCCGTACCGGCAGGCGGGCATCCGCAAGCACGAGGGCGGCTACTACATCCGCCTCGCCGTTTACGACCGGCCGGGCGCCTTCGCCGCCATCGCCTCGCGCATGGCGGAACGGAAGATTTCGCTGGAATCGATCGTCCAGCGCCGGCGCGCCGCGCGTTCCGATGCTCCCGGCCACCTCATCCCGGTCGAACCGGCGCCGGTCATCCTCATCACCTACGAGACGACCGAGACCGCCATCCGCGAGGCCCTCCGGCAGATCAAGGCCGACGGCCAGATCGTCGGCGAGCCGCAGATGATCCGCATCGAGCCATTCGCCTGAGGGGCTGCATCCGATGAACGAAGAACAGTTCCCGCCGCGCCGCACGCCTGCGCTCGACCGGGTGCTGGCGCTTGAGCTTGCCCGCGTCAGCGAGGCCGCTGCCGTTGCCGCCGCGCGCCATCGCGGCCGCGGCGACGAGCACGCCGCCGACCAGGCCGCCGTCGACGCGATGCGGAGCGAGCTGAACCGCCTGCCGGTCTCGGGCACGGTGGTGATCGGCGAGGGCGAGCGGGACGAGGCGCCGATGCTCTATATCGGCGAATCGGTCGGGGCAGGCGGCACGACCCGCGTCGACATCGCGCTCGACCCGCTCGAAGGGACCACCATCTGCGCCAAGAATCTGCCGAATGCGCTGGCCGTTGTGGCGATCGCCGAGGCCGGAAGACTCCTGCATGCGCCCGACGTCTACATGCAGAAGATCGCGATCGGCCCAGGGTACGCCCCCGGCACCATCGACCTCGACGCCAGCCCGCGGGACAACCTCCACTCGATTGCCCGCGCCAAGGGCGTGCCGGTCGGCGAGGTGGCGGTCTGTGTGCTGGAACGCCCGCGTCACTCGGCGCTGGTCGAGGAAATCCGCGCCACCGGCGCCATGATCCGCCTCATCGGCGACGGCGACGTCGCCGCGATCATCGACGCGACCCGGCCCGAGATCAGCGGCATCGACGTCTATATGGGGACGGGCGGCGCGCCTGAGGGCGTGCTCGCGGCGGCGGCGCTCTGCTGCACCGGCGGCGAGATGGAAGGTCGCCTCATCATCGACTCGGAGCGCCAGCGCGAGCGGGCCGAGCGCATGGTTCCGGGCGATTACCGGCGCAAGCTGACGCTCTCCGACCTCGCCCACGGCGACGTGCTCTTCGCCGCCACCGGGGTCACCGACGGTCACCTCCTGTCGGGCGTCCGCTTTGGCCGGCAGGCGATTACCACCCACACGGTCGTTATGCGCTCGACTTCGAGCACGGTCCGCTGGATTCGCGCCGAGCACCAGGACCTCGCCAAGTTCGACCGCCCCGCGTAGCACGGCCTACAGAGCGCCGGAGCCGGACGCGCGCCATCGCGTGGCGGATCAGCGCCTCGGCTGCCTGCCGGTGTTGAACGCCAGTTGCGCTTCGAATGCCCGCCGGTAGGCGGGCCGTGCCTCGCCGCGGGCGACATAGGCGGCCAGGGTCGGAAATTCGTTCAGCAGTCCGGAGGGTTTCAGCCGCTGGAGAACATGCACCATCATCAGGTCGCCGGCGCTGAAGGTCCCTTCGAGCCATTCCGCATCGCCGAGATGAGCGGCGAGTTGCTGCAGCGGGCCGCGCACGCGATAGACGATGAGGGGCATACGCTCCTTGGCCCACGGCCTGTCGCTTTCCCCAATCCTCGCCTGCGAGAATTCAAGGATCGGCGGCTCGACGGTGCTGAGCGCAGCGAACATCCACGCGATCGCGCGCGCCCGTGAAACCGGGTCGCTGGGCAGGAGGCCGGCATGGTTCTCCGCGATGTGGAGCACGATTGCGCCCGACTCGAAGACGACCAGGTCGCCTTCCTCGTAGGTCGGGATCTTCCCGAACGGATGCCGCGCCAGATGCTCGGGCTCCTTCAACGCACGAAACGGGATCGGGCGGACCTCGTAGGGCTGGCCCACCTCCTCGAGCGCCCAGCGGACGCGCGTGTCGCGGGCGAGGCCCTTGCCGCCATCGGGTGACCGTTCAAAGGCGCTGATCGTGATCGTCATCGCGGGTATTTCTCAGCTGGTGAAACGCCCAGATAGGAAGTCCGTTCGCCGCAGTCATGAGGACGAACGCAGCGTTTTTCGGACGCGGCCGGGACAATATCTGGCAATGCCGGTTCTGGTGTGACGGCCTTCGGATCCTCAGCCTGGCTTGACACTGGCCGTCACGCGGCCCGATGGTCCGGGCGTGCCGGGCGTGCGTGTGGACGCCAGCCGTTTAGCAGACGCCCGTATTTCGCTGCTCGGCACGCTTTCCCTGAACCGCCAGCCCCGCGACCGTGAACCGTCCGGTTCGGCGGAGCCGCGACAGCGTCGCCGCGGCAAGATCGCGCTTCAGCGGGTGCGTTGCGCCGGCTGCCTCTGCGTAAACGCAGCCGGTGAGGAATTGGGCGAGTTCGGCGAGTTCCCCCGGAGGGGCCGCCGCGGCGCCTGACGGTCCGGGCGCGAGGGTGGCGGCGAAGCGGAGATCGGGTTCGGCGGCGAAATGCTCCGCGAGCGCCGCGGCGAAGGCGGCTTTCCGCGGATCGGTTGAGGAATAGCGGAGCCGCCGCCAGTAGCCGGTAGCCCGGCGCAGGTCGCGGATCGCGGCGGCATGGCGCCCCGGGTCCGATCCCGCGAGCACGCCGGCGATGGAGATTCCCGTCCCTCCGCTTCGCGCGCCGATGCGGAACGGCTCTCCGGGCGCCGCGATTGCTGGTCCGACGGCCAGCGTTGCGCCAATGAAAGTCAGGAATTCGCGTCGCCCGAGCAGCATTGTCGCTCCTTGGCCGGAACATTAGGCCGGGGTCGCGTCATCCGGCAACCGCGGGATAGCGGGTGAAAACCCCCGCCGAAACGCCGCCGCACCTCCAACTGGGCTATGACAGGGCCGTGAGTCTCGCGATGTCGATTCCCTTGGACCCGAACCATCCCGGCGGCCGCCCGCCCGCCTTCCTCGGTGTGGAACGGTCGCTGACCGGTCGGCGCTGGGTGGAGCGGCTCGATGCCGCCGGACGGCTGGCGGCGCTGACCATCGCGCAGCGGAACGACATGCCCGATATCGTGGCGCGGGTTCTCGCCGGCCGCGGCATTTCTCCCGATGAGGCCGAGCGATTCCTCGATCCGACGCTTCGTGCACTGATGCCGGACCCGTCGACCCTGGCCGACATGGACGTGGCCGCCGAGCGCGTCGCTGATGCCGTGATGCGCGGCGAGAAGGTCGCGATCTTCGGCGATTACGATGTCGACGGCGCCACCTCTTCGGCCGTGATGACGCGATTCCTCCGCCATCAGGGGCTCGACCCGGTCATCTACATCCCCGACCGCCTGTTCGAGGGCTACGGGCCGAATGTCGATGCGCTGCAGAAGCTTGCTGCCTCGGGCATCACGCTGGTCATCGCCGTCGACTGCGGCTCTTCGAGCCCGGCGGCGCTGGAGGCGGGGAGGGGCTTCGGCCTCGACATCGTCGTCCTCGACCACCACCAGCTTGGCGTCGACCTGCCGCCCGCTGTCGCGGTGGTCAACCCGAACCGGCAGGACGACCTGTCCGGCCTCGGCTATCTCGCCGCGGTCGGCATCACGTTTCTCGCGACCGTCGCGGTCAATCGGACGCTCCGCCGCCGCGGCTGGTACGCGCCGCCGCGCGAGGAGCCCGACCTCCTCGCGGCCCTCGACCTTGTCGCGCTTGGCACCGTCTGCGATGTGGTCCCGCTCCGCGGCCTCAACCGCGCCTTCGTTGCCAAGGGCCTGATCGCGTTGGCCGGACGCCGCAACCGGGGCATCGCCGCCCTCTCCGACGCGAGCCGCCTCGGCGGGCCGCTTACCACCTACCATCTCGGCTTCGCCCTCGGCCCCCGCATCAACGCCGGCGGGCGGATCGGCGATGCCGCCCTCGGCGCGCGGCTTCTGGTCAGCGACGATGCCGCCGTCTGCGAAGCGCTCGCCGCCGAGCTCGACCGGCTCAATCAGGAGCGCCAGGCGATCGAGACGGTGATGCTGGAAGAAGCGATGGCCGAGGCGGCGGCCGAAATCGGCGAGGGGCCGGGGCCCTCGGCGGTCGTCACCGGCAGCACGCGCTGGCATCCCGGCGTGGTCGGACTCATCGCATCGCGACTGAAGGATCGATTTGGCCGGCCCGCTATCGCCGTTGCCTTTCAGCCGAACGGCATCGGCATGGGCTCGGCCCGTTCCATTGCCGGTGTCGATATCGGTCACGCCGTCCGCCAGGCCGTAGCGGCGGGAATCCTCGAGAAGGGCGGCGGTCATGCGATGGCCGCCGGCATCACCGTCGAGAAGTCGCGGCTCGCCGACTTTCGTGCATTTCTCGAAGCCAGTCTCAGCGCGCCGGTGCATGCCAGCCGCGAGTCGGAGGGTTTCCTGATCGATGCGGCGCTGTCCGCACGGGGCGCGACCATCGAGCTGCTCGACCTCGTCGAGCGCGCGGGACCGTTCGGCGCCGGCCATCCCGAGCCGGTTTTTGTGCTCCCGGCCCATCGCGTCGCCTATGCCGAAACCGTGGGAAACGGCCATTTGCGGCTCGCGCTCGCCGCGGCGGACGGCGCCACCTTGCGGGCGATGGCCTTCCGCGCCGCCGACACGCCGCTGGGCCAGGCCGTGCTTGCGGCCCGCGGCCGCCTCATCCACGTCGCCGGCCCTCTTTCGGTCGATACCTGGCAGGGCCGCCGGCAGCCCGCCATGCGCCTCACCGATGCGGCCGAGGTCGTGGGCGACTGAACGGATTGGGAATAGCTGGCGCGCCCTACGGGAATCGAACCCGTCTTTGCAACGTGAAAGGCTGCCGTCCTAACCGATAGACGAAGGGCGCGGGCCGCCGCCTTATAGGTGCGGCGGCACGGCTAAACAAGGGCGCGGAACTACCAGCTTCCGGTGTTCGGCATCGACGCCCAGGGCTCCTTCACCGGGAGCGCATTGCCCTTCTGCAGAATCTCGATGGAGATGTTGTCGGGCGAGCGGATGAATGCCATGCGGCCGTCGCGCGGCGGCCGGTTAATGGTTACTCTGGCCTTCATCGCCTTCTCGCAGAATGCGTAAATATCATCGACCTCGTAGGCGAGGTGTCCGAAATTGCGCCCGCCGGTATAGACCTCCGGATCCCAGTTGAAGGTCAGTTCGATCGGCGTCTCTTCCTGGCCCGGCGGTGCGAGGAAGATCAGCGTGTAGCGTCCCTTCTCGTTGACGCTGCGGCGAATCTCCTTGAGGCCGAGCACGTCGCGATAGAAGGCGAGCGACTTGTCGATGTCCGTGACGCGGACCATCGTGTGCAGATATTTCATTGGCTTCCTGCCTTGTCTTTTCTTGTGCGTCGCGAGGCGAGCCGGAGCATAGGCAAGCGCGTCGGAAAGACAACGGACATCGAAGTGTGACGAAACTCACACACTATGCACACGACGTGCGGCCGAGGCGTTTTGCGCTGGCCTGCCGGTCCTCCGATGCTATGCTTTCTTAAGGGATTCGACGTGTGGCCACGTCGAGTCGTGCGGCATTGAGTTAGGGGCACATCGCACAATGGGGGCGAAGGTCACTCCTGACCTTTCTCCCGGCACCGAGCCGGGCGAGGAGGCTCCTGTCGATCTTGTAGAGATCGCCGGGATCATCAAATGGTTCGACGCATCCAAAGGTTATGGCTTCGTCATTCCCGATAATGGCGGACCCGACATTCTCCTGCATGTGACCTGTCTGCGCCGCGACGGATTCCAGACCGCCTATGAGGGCGCCCGTATCGTCTGCGAGGTCCTCGATCGCCCGAAGGGCATGCAGGCCTTCCGCGTCATCAGCATGGACGAGTCGACCGCGGTCCGCCCGCCGCAGGCGGCGCCGGCGCGCACCCATCACCAGGTGACCCCGACGAGCGGTCTCGAACGCGCCGTGGTGAAATGGTTCAACCGCGTCCGCGGATACGGGTTCCTCACCCGCGGCGACGGCACCGAGGACATCTTCGTGCACATGGAGACGCTTCGCCGCTTCGGCCTGGCGGAGCTGCGTCCCGGCCAGTCGGTTCTGGTCCGCTTCGGCGATGGCCCGAAAGGCCTGATGGCGGCGGAAATCCGGCCGGACAGCGCCGGCAGCGGCCCGCCTTCCTCGCACTAGCCGTCGCGTCGACGGGTCGCCGGCAGGGCCGCGAGGGAAGCCAGGCCCGACAGGATCAGGAAGGTCGCAAAGCCGAGCGTGATCGCCCGCGTCCCGATAGATGGGATGAGGACGAATGTCGTCACGATGATGCCGGCAATGTTGCCGAGGGAGGAGATCGCGAACAGGCCGCCCGACACCTTCCCTGCGTCTCCCGGGTCCGCGAGGACGAGGCGAACCGCCAGCGGCGCGTACATGCCGAGGATGACCAGCGGCGGCAGGCAGACGACGGCGCCGCTGAAGAAGAGCGCCAGCGTGCCGTCCGGGATGCCGTTGATCAGCTCCTCGAGCGTGCCCGCGGTGATGAAGAAGACGACGAGGAGATAGCCCGCGGAAGCGAGCTTGATCAGCGCGGCGAGGCCGAAGCCCGGCGCGCGGTCGGCGAAGATGCCGCCGAGAAAATATCCTCCCATCAGCCCGGCGACCACGATCGAGATGATCGTCGCCCATGTGTAGATGTCGCCGCCGAAAAGCGGCGTTAGGATGCGGCTGGCGACCATCTCGAAGCCGAGCGTGATGAAGCCGAGCGTGGCGACGTCGATGATGACGAGCGCGAGCGCGACGCGCCCGAGGCCGACGCGCCGCGGCAGCGCGCCGCCGTAGGGCTCCTCGAATCCGCTCACGTCGATTGCTTCGCGTTGTGGCGCTCGATCGCCTTCAGATACTCGACCGGCGCGAAATCGTCGGTGAGCGGCTTGGCGTCTCCGACCGCCGGCGCATAGCGCCGGTCGAGGATCGCATTGAGGTCGTAGCGGAAGCCGTATTGCGCCTGTCGCGCCGACGCGGTCCGCCGCAGTTCGGCCTCGTCGCGTTCCGGCCCGTTATAGGCGAGCACCACGATGTTGCCCTTGCCGGCGAGGAAGACGACGTGCGCGAAGGCGCTTCTGATCGTCGCCACGGCGCTGTCGAAGAGCATGGTCGACGGCTCGACGTTCTGGACCGCCACCCCGCCCGGCCGGAGATGCGCCGCCACGGTCTTGTAGAACTCGCTGGTCAGCAGATGAAAGGGCACGAACGGGCCGCGATAGGCATCGATGAGGATGATGTCGAAGCGCTGCTCGGTCTTGCTGAGGAAGATGCGCCCGTCCTCGATGGCGATGGCGAAATTCGGCTCCGCCCGGACGTTGAAATATTCCCCGGCGAGGCGGGCGACCTCGGGATCGAGCTCGACCGCCGTCATGTGCATGGCCGGCACGGATTTGTGGTGGTACCAGGCGGTGCGGCCGCCGCCGAGCCCGATGATCATCGCGTCGTCGAGGTGTTCCGCATAGGCGAGGCCCGCCGTCATCGCCTGCGTGTAATAGACGGGCAGGTCGAGCTCATCGGCGGGATTGACGATCGACTCGACATAGTGAAGGCGCTTGGCGCCGAAGGTAAGCAGGTATTTCCCGTCCTCGCCGCGATAGACGCTGATGTCGTTGTAGAGCGACTCGACATGCGTCACGAGGCCGGTGGCGATGCCGCCGGGCGCCGCCGGAGCGCCTTTCGTCGGCCACAGCGCATAGGCGCCGCCGAGGACAACGAGGGCCGCGACGCCGAGGGCGGCGAGGAGCACCGCATTGCTCCGGGGCCGAATGGCGGCGGGCTTCGGCTGCGGCGCCGGGCGTCGCGGGGGCTTCGAAATCGGCATGCGGCGGGGAGTATATCGGCGGCGGGGGGCGGGGCAATTCGCCCCGGCCGCTCCGGCGACGCGGTGAGGGGAGGAGAGCCCTGGTGACCCCGGCAGGAATCGAACCTGCGACCAACAGCTTAGAAGGCTGCTGCTCTAATCCGCTGAGCTACGGGGCCATCGGCGTTCAGTGCGTCCACGGCTGCGGCCGCCCGAACCGGAAATTGTCCGAGTACGACAGTTTCTTCACTTCCGGCTCGTGGTTGGGCGCCGCCTCGTAAGGGATTCCGTTCCGCTCGGCATAGGCGACCGCCTCCTCGAAAGTATCGAATCTGAGCCGCAATTGCCGTCGCATGTCCGTGCTCGACGTGTAGCCGATGAGCGGATCGGCCTTGGGCGGGTCTTCGGGCGCATATTCCAGCACCCACTTCGTCGATGCCGCCTTGCCGGACTGCATGGCGGTCGGGGCAGGCTTGTAGATGCGCGCGAGCATGGTTCCTCGAAGACAGAAATGGTCGGGGCGGCGTGATTCGAACACGCGGCCCCCTGCTCCCAAAGCAGGTGCTCTACCAGGCTGAGCTACGCCCCGACATTCTCCTTGTTGCGCCGAGGTGATTACACATTCGGTCGGCTACCTCAAGGATTTGGCGCGGGCGGTCCCGGCACGGCCGCTGGCGATGCGGCCGGCGAATCCGCCGCCGTCGGCGGTGGAGGAGCGAGCACCTCCATGACGAAGGGCCGCCAGCGGCTGACGATTGCGTGAATCTCCTTGATGAGTTTTTCTCGTTTTTCCGGTGACAAGTCTGACCGGGGGTCCGCCAGTCGTTCGAGCTGCCGCTCGATATTGCCCCAGAACTGGCTGCCGCCGATGGTGAAGCTCTGGATGAACCGGCGGGTCGAATTGAGGGCGAAGGAGAAGACGAGGTAAATCGCAAAGGCCACGATCGCCGTCTTGATGGCGAAGGTGCTGAGCGGGCCGAGCCGCGGAAAGATGGGCTGGACCGGTTGGCTGGCGTTGCCGCCGTCGATGCTCATGACCTGTGCTCCAATTGAGAAATCGTAGACCCGCCGGCGCAGGGGAATGACCAGCTCCAGAATGGCAAACGCAAATGCTGCCGCCGAAAGCCAAATGACTCTCGACGGCCGCGGCTCGATGGTGACGACGGACCTGCCGGCCGGAAGGTCCACCACGGTGAGGTAATGGTCACGTGATGCCTGCGGTACGATGCGGCCATCAACCTTGATGACCACTGTGGAGAACCACGCGATGGGGAGCTGATATCGACCGGCAGCGGGAACCTCGACCTCGATCCGCGTGATGCTGCCCTCCTGCTCCACATGCGGATCCGGAGCCACGCGAATTGGCCTCGCGTCCTGCTCATCAACAAGGCGGAATCGTGCGTCGGTGATCAGCCAGCTCGCGGAGGCGTCGCTGCTTTCGAAACGCAGAACCTCATCTTCTCGGCGAAGGCGGAGCATCAGACGAACAGCGTTGCCATTGGGGATACTTGTCGAGCGGAGCTCGCCATCGACGAAGGCTTTGAGCCGCGCTCCCGCCGGGCCGGTGAGGAGCAGGTCGGCGATGAACGGATCGCCCTCACGTCGAATGGAAATCTCGGTGCCGGAAAAGATAGCGGCCTTGGCGGAGACGATCTCGCGGAAATCCGTCCCGCGCAGAGCGTAAAAGCTTGAATGGGGCTGCAAGGTTGTCGGTGCAAGCGCAATGCCCGTGTTGTCCACGTGGGGAATGGCCGACAAATAGTAGGGAGCAGCCGTGACCGCCGCGGCCGCAAGTAGCCCGGTGGCAAAGCGACCTGACCAGACGGCTCCGAAACGCCTCGTCAGCGCATCGGTTAAGAAGGCTACCGTCACGAGCCCCGCAAGCGCGGTTGGCATCAGGAAGCGATAGCCGAATTGAATTGGTCCGAGGATGGCGTCGAGAAAGGTGAGGTCTTCGTAGACCAGCATTGTGCCGGTTAAAAAGACAACCGCAACCGCTGCAGCCCACCCAATGGCCGTTGTCCTCCGGATGAAGAGCAGCATGAGCGCTGATAGGAAGATATGCAGCCCTAGTTGCGGTGTCCAGCCGGGCGACACCAGCGGAAATCTCTGGGGGAGCTTCGGAAATGGAGCAAGGAGCACTTTCCACTGGGAAACGCCAGCGCCGCCGAGATAGGTCAGATCGGTGACGCGGAGCTCGTGTCGATCGGCTATGATCGGCCACCAGTACCAAGCAGCGCAGGCGACTCCGACGAGGCAGGCGAGACCGACGAGTCCTATTCTTTGGAGCACCCTCTCGCCGCCCGAAAGGACGAAGACTGCGACGAGCAATAGGACCATTCCGCCGCAAAGCAGCGCCTGCACCGGGTGGATCGGAATGAAGAGCGCCCAGACGATCGCGGCAGCCCCCATGGGACGGAGTGCCGAGCGAAGGTTGTCGGCCTGTGCTGTTTGCAAAGTGAGAAAAAGCAGGACCGGCGAAACCAGTAGGGCTAGGACCTCGGGATAGGCGCCGCGGTCTAGCAGGTCGACTGCGGCGAACGGGAAGAGCTGGAAGACAGTCGCCGCCACGAAGGAAGCCGGCCGCGACGCCCCAAGCAGCCTGCAGGACAGGCAGGCGAAGAAACCGGCCAGGCCCCATTGGAGGACAAGCGCGATCTTCAGCGCGACGTAGGGATCGATCCCGAGCGCCGATAGCGCACCCGGAACGAGGTAGCTCGTGCCCGAGTAATACTGAAAGATCGGCAGGCGCAGGCCACCGTTCGTAGTCGGGGCTACCAATGGCGGAAACTGGCCTTCCCTCAGAGCAAGGCCGTAGTCGTAAAGATGGCGGATGTGATTGGCGAGGTCGTTGTCCTGAGTCCTCGGAATGTCTGGCGGATACAGCGCCGCCAGGGCGACAAGAGCCACTCCGAAGAACCAGACCAGCCAAGTCAGCCGCGCGTTGATTTCCGTTGTTTGGCCCGGGTCGAGAGCGCCGAGGAGATTTACCCACGCACGCCGCGGCCGCGCCAGCTCCGATTGCAGCACACCCGTTCCCCATCAATTGCGGTTGGGAGCATGGCCGCGCCGCAACCGCATGGCAATGCAGTTCAAACGGAGTGGACGCCCGATGGACCATGTGCATGATCCAACCTCCCGAGGGAGGAGAAGATGGCGACAAGAAAAGCGAAGAAGGAGAACGGGCGGCTGAGGATCGGGCTGGTGGGCGCGGGGGCGATCATGCGGCTGTCGCACGTCCCGACGATTGCGCGGTCCCGCGATGCCGTGGTGACTGCCGTCTTCGACGCCGACGCAACGCGGGCCTCCGCGCTCGCCGCCGAAGCCGGGGCAGGGCGCCATACCGACAGGCTGAAGTCGCTGGTCGAAGGCGAGGATGTCGACGCCGTGATCGTGGCGACGCCGAACGCCTTTCACGCCGAGGCGGTCCTCGCCGCCGCGAAGGCCGGAAAGCATGTCCTCTGCGAGAAGCCGCTTGCCGTCGACGTCCAGAGCGCGGCGAAAATGGTGAGGGCCTGCGAGCGGGCCGGCGTGGTCCTTCAGGTCGGCTTCAACCAGCGTTGCTGGACCCAGGTCGAGATCGCCAAGGCGCTGATCGACAGCGGCTTCATCGGCAAGGTCCACGGCTTCCGCTCGCTCAATGCCGAGCGTTGGGACCGCTACCCCGCGGCGACGCGCTATCGCTACGATCTGAAGAAGTCCGGCGGTGCGACGATCATCGACCTCACCATCCATCGCATCGATCTGGCGCGCCATCTCGTCGGCGATTTCAGCGCCGTGGTGGCTAACCTCGCCCACAGCGCCGCCCCGGATCCGGTCGACGACAATGTCTGGCTGCTGGCGCGTTTCGTCGGCGGCGCGCATGGCTCGCTCTCCTCGGACCGCTATTCGCCGGCAATCGGCGACGGCACCGACATCTATGGATCGGAAGGCACGATCCACATTGCCACCGAGACCGTGAATCCGTTTCACGCCACGCCGCTGGCCGTCTACACCGACAAGTCGGCCAAGGACCTTCCGGACGTGCTCCGCGAGGCCCACTATCCCGACGCATGGTGGAAAACCTTCGATGGCGGCTGGATCGGCGTGCGGCCGCCCCGCCGCAACCCCTACGACAAGCAGCTCGCCGGGTTCATCGCCGCGATCCGGGAAGGCAGGCCGCCGGTCGCCTCCGGCTACGACGGCATGAAGGCGCAGGAAGTCGTGCAGGCCGCCTATCTTTCGCAGCGCGACGGCGCCTGGGTCGATCTGCCCCTTCCTCGGGACGCGCCGTTCGTCGTGCCGGTCTATGGCTGACGGCAACCGCGTCAGCCTGTCGGCCAATATCGGGGCGGCCTGGACCCGCCTCACGCGCGGCCTTCCCCGATCGGGGCGCCCGCGGCGCCATGGGTGGACGATAGCGGTCGTCCTCGGGGCCGCGGCGCTGGTCGGGCTGGCGATGCTCTTCCTGGACGAGCGATCGATCGCCTGGGCGAAAGGCCTCGCGCCGGGCGATGCCTTCTTCTTCCAGTCGATCACGGGCTTCGGGCGGTCGGCATGGCCGCTCGTGCCGAGCGGAGTTGTGCTGGCCTTGCTGGCGGTCGGGGATTGGACCCGGGTTCCGCGGCGCATCGCGGCCGCCTGGGCGGAGTTCGGTGCGCTCCTCGGCGCCTTCTTCCTCGCCGTCGCCGGTGCCGGGCTCCTCACCGACGTCATCAAATGGTCGATCGGCCGTTCGCGCCCCGTCCTTTTCTGGACCGACGGGACGCTCACGTTCACGCCGGCGTCGTTCGACTATGCCCATGTGAGCTTTCCCTCCGGCCACGCGACGACCGTGGCGGCGGTGGCTCTCTTTGCCTGGCTGGTGCTGCGTGTCTGGTCGCTTCCGGTCGTTGCCGTCTGCATCGCGATCGCGGTGAGCCGCGTCGCGGTGGGCGCCCACTATCCGAGCGACGTTGTCGCCGGGGTCATCGTCGGCCTTCTGTTCACGGGCCTGCTGATCGCGGCGCTGGCGCGCCGGCGGATCGCCTTTTCGGTCGGTCCGGGCGGCATACGGCCGCGCGCCACGGCGCTGCGCCCGCTTCTGTTGAGCCGCGCCGGACGGCGACGGCTGGTCGGCGGCCTCGCCCTTGCCTTCAGGCTGACTGAACCGCGGCGAACGACGCTTCGAGGTCGGCGATAAGGTCGGCCGGCTCTTCGAGCCCGATGTGGAGGCGCACGATCGGATCCTCGCCATGGAACGGCGACCCGCCGAGCCGCAGGCGGACCGGGTGTCCGAGGGTCGCCAGGCTCTCGTATCCGCCCCACGAGGCGCCGATCCCGAAGAGCGTCAGGCCGTCGACGAAGCGTTTCGCGTTTTCCTCGTCCCAGCCGGCGAGCGTGAACGAGAAGAGGCCACTGGCTCCCGTCATGTCGCGTTTCCAGAGCGCATGGCCGGGATCGCCGGGAAGGCCGGGGTGGAGAACCCTGCCGACCTCGGGACGTCCGGCGAGCCAGGAGGCAACAGCAAGACCCGATCGCATCTGGCGCTCGAGCCGTACCCCGAGTGTCCGCATGCCGCGCAGCGTCAGGTTCATGTCATCCGGGCCGGCGCAGAGGCCAAGCATGCCGTGGGTGTCTTTCAAGGCGCGCCACGCTGCCGGCGAGGCGGAGACCGAGCCGATCATCACGTCGGCATGGCCGCCGAAGTATTTCGTCCCGGCCTGCACCGAGAGGTCCACGCCGTGCGCCATGGCGTTGAAGAAGAGCGGTGTTGCCCAGGTATTGTCGAGGATAGTGGTCGCACCGCGCTCCTTTGCGACCGCTGCGATCGCCGGCACATCCTGCATTTCAAAAGTCAGCGAACCCGGGGATTCGAGGTAGACCGCGCGCGTCCGCTCGGTGAAGAGGCCGGCGATCCCGGCTCCGACGCCGGGTTCGAAGAACGTCACCTCGACGCCGAGCCGTTTCAGCACCGCCTCGGCGAATTGGCGGGTCGGACCGTAAACGCAGTCGACGATGAGGACGTGGTCCCCGGAGCGCAGGCAGGAGAGAAGGGCGGTCGTCGCCGCCGACAGTCCGGACGGGCAGATGACCGTACCGGCGGCGCCCTCCAGTTCGCGGATCGCCGTCTCCAGCGCCTCCATCGTCGGCGTGCCGCGGCGGCCATAGGTGTACTTGGCGCTCCGGTCGAGCATCGCGTCGATGCTGTCGAAGAGCACCGTCGAGGCGTGCACCACCGGCGGATTGACGAACGGTCCGGTGAACGCCTTGTCGCGTCCGGCCGAGACCAGGCGCGTCATCGGATGCAGCGTCGCGCGGTCTCGCGGCGGTTTACTCATTCGGGCTTGGTTTCGCGAAGAACATTGCGCGCCCTGGGCGGTTGCGAGGCCCGCGCCCCTTGACCGCTTTCGAATAATGGCCTGTGATGAACCGGTCAATCGGCGATCCAGGGGCCGACTGGCGCCAGCGCCCGCCGTTCAAGAGGCGCGGCATGCCGGTCGTTTAGATCGCGCTGCGACGGATCGGCCGTTCTCAAACGGACAACGAAACGGGCAACAGAAAAGGCATTCAACCGATGAAGAGAATTCTCCTTCCGCTTGCCGCCGGGGCATTCCTGGCATTCGCCGGCGCCGCCAGCGCCGGAACCCTCGACGATGTCAAAGCCAAAGGATTCGTCCAGTGCGGTACCAACACCGGTCTGCTCGGGTTCGCAGCACCGGACGATCAGGGAAACTGGAAGGGATTCGACGTCGACTTCTGCCGCGCTTTGGCTGCGGCGGTGTTCGGTGATCCGGCCAAGGTGAAGTTCACGCCGCTTTCGGCCGCCGACCGCTTCACCGCGCTGCAGTCCGGCGAGGTCGACGTCCTTGCGCGCAACTCGACTTGGACCATGGCGCGCGATACGTCCCTCGGCCTCCGCTTCGTCGGCACGACCTACTATGACGGCCAGGGCTTCATGGTGAAGAAGTCGCTCGGCGTTTCGTCGGCGCTGGAACTGTCCGGCGCGACCGTCTGCGTGCAGACTGGCACCACCACCGAGCTCAACCTCGCCGACTTTTACAAGGTCAACAAGATGGACTACAAGCCGGTGGTCTTCAAGGAACTGCCGGAGACCGAGCAGGCCTACGAGTCCGGCCGCTGCGACGCCTACACGACCGACGCCTCGGGCCTTTACTCGACCCGCCTGAAGTTCAGCAACCCGGATGAGCACATCGTGCTGCCGGAGATCATCTCCAAGGAGCCCCTCGGGCCGGTCGTCCGCCAGGGCGATGATGCCTGGTTCAACGTGGTCCGCTGGACCTATTTCGCCCTCCTCAACGCGGAAGAGGCCGGCGTGACCCAGGCCAACGTCGACGAGATGAAGAACTCGCCCAACCAGGACGTCCGGCGTCTGCTCGGCGTCGACGGCGAGTTCGGCAAGGGCATCGGCCTCGACAATGCCTGGGCCTACAACATCATCAAGGGGGTCGGGAACTACGGCGAGATCTTCGACCGCAATGTCGGCGCCGGCTCGCCGCTGAAGATCGCCCGCGGCCTCAACGCATTGTGGACCAAGGGCGGCCTGCAATACGCGCCGCCGATCCGCTAGCCGGAATGTGACGTATACCGGGCGGCCCGCTCCTTGCTAGGCCGTCCGGTATGACGTTTGGCGCAAAAGCGAGGGGACGCGCATTGCCCGCCAGGGGGACAGGCAAGCGATGATCCGGTCAGCCGCCGGCCGCCGCTCCGTCTTCTACGACCCGAAGATCCGGGGCATCGCCGTCCAGATCGTCACGATCGGCATTCTGGTCGGGCTGATCCTCTGGATCGTTCACAACACCATCGCCAATCTCCAGCGCTCGCACATCGCTTCCGGCTTCGGCTTCCTCGGCAGCCGGGCCGGCTTCGACATCTCGCAGTCGCTGATCCCGTACTCGATGGAGGCGACCTACGCGCGCGCCTTCCTGGTCGGCCTCCTCAACACGCTGCTTGTCGGCGGCGTCGGCATCGTGCTCGCCTCGATCATCGGCTTCATCCTCGGCATCGCCCGCCTGTCGAAGAACTGGCTGATCGCCAAGATCGCCGCGGTCTATGTCGAGACGCTGCGCAACATCCCCGTCCTCCTGCAACTCATGTTCTGGTACAAGGCCGTGCTGACCGTCCTGCCCGGACCGCGCCAGGCGCTCTTCCTCCCCCTCGGCGCCAATCTCAGCAACCGCGGCCTCCTCCTGCCGCGCCCGATCCTCGGCGACGGGTTCTATCTGACGCCCCTCGCATTTCTCGCCAGCCTGGCGGTTGCCCTCCTGATTGCCGCCTGGGCGCGTCGGCGTCAGATGGCGACCGGGCAGCAGTTCCCCTCCTTCCGGGTGGGGCTCCTGATCGTCGTCGTGGCGACGGCTGCCGTCTTCATCGCCACCGGCAGGCCGCTCGACTTCGACTTCCCGCAGCTGAAGGGCTTCAACTTCCTCGGCGGCTTCAACGTTTCGCCGGAACTCCTCGCCCTGGTTTTCGGCCTCGTCCTCTACACCGCCACCTATATCGGCGAGATCGTCCGCGCCGGCATCCTCGCCGTCTCGCACGGCCAGACGGAAGCCGCCTATTCGCTCGGCCTCCGCGCCGGCCCGACGCTCCGCCTGGTGGTCATCCCGCAGGCGCTGCGCGTGATCATTCCGCCGCTCACCAGCCAATACCTCAACCTGATCAAGAATTCCTCGCTGGCGGTAGCGATCGGCTATCCAGACCTCGTCTCGGTCTTCGCCGGAACGGTGCTCAACCAGACCGGTCAGGCGGTCGAGGCGATCTTCATCACGATGGCCGTCTATCTGGCGATCAGCCTGGTGACGTCGCTGGCGATGAACATCTTCAACCGCCGCGTCGCGCTGGTGGAGCGCTGACATGACCACCGCCTTCGAATTGGTCTATGTGCGGCGGGAGGAGGAGCCGGTGCTCGCGCCGCCGCGCGGCGAGAGCGGCGCGGTAGCCTGGCTCCGCCGGCGGCTGTTTTCGTCGATCGGCAACGTGATCCTCACGATCATCGGCCTCGCCCTCGTCGTCTTGATCCTCCCGCCGCTGGTGCGCTGGGCGATCATCGACGCGGTGTGGACCGGGTCCGGCCGCGAGGCCTGTACCAAGCCCGGCACCGGGGCCTGCTGGGCCTTTATCGGCGCGAAGTTCCAGCAGTTCGTCTATGGCCGCTATCCGATCGACGAGCGCTGGCGGGTCAACCTCACCGGGCTGCTCCTGCTCATCGGCCTCATCCCGATGGCGATCCCGCGCGTCCCCTTCAAGCGCGAAAACGCCGTCTACCTTCTGCTCGTCTTCCCGGTTGCCGCCACCATCCTCCTCACCGGCGGCCATTTCGCCATCGGCCGCACCTTCATTCCGGGCATCGTGGTCGTCGCCACGCTGGTCACCGGCGTCGTCGCCTTCTTCGGCGCGGGCAGGGGGTCGCCCTTCTTCGCCGGGATTCTCGCCCCGGTCGGCGCGATCTTCCCGGTCGCCATCTATTTCATCTCGCAGCAGCTGGGCGCCAGCCCCTACGCGGTCAACCTCTACGGCATCGTCTTCTCGCCCGAATCGGTCTCGGTGGTCCTGTCGCTGGGCGTCGCGCTGGTGGGAGCCGTCGCCGGGATCGTCAGCACCGCCGGCCGGCCGGGCGAGAGCTTCGTCACCGCGCTATGGGTCATCGTCGGCGTGCTCGGCGTCATCGCCTTCTTCCTCGGCTTCGATTTTCACCTCGCGCCGGTCGAGACCTCGCTCTGGGGCGGGCTTCTGGTCACGCTCGTCGTCGCCATCGTCGGCATCGTCGCGTCGATGCCGATCGGCGTCCTGCTGGCGCTCGGGCGCCGCTCGCGCCTGTTCGTGATCCGCATCTGCTCGGTGACCTTCATCGAGTTCGTCCGCGGCGTCCCGCTGATCACGGTGCTGTTCATGGCGAGCGTGATGCTACCCTTCTTCCTTCCGCCGGGGACGACCTTCGACAAGCTCCTGCGCGCGCTGATCGGCGTGGCGCTCTTCTCGTCGGCCTATATGGCCGAGGTCGTCCGCGGCGGCCTCGCGGCGATCCCGCGCGGCCAGTACGAAGCCTCCCGCGCGCTCGGCCTCAACTACCGCATGATGATGCAGTTGATCGTCCTGCCGCAGGCGCTGAAGATCGTCATCCCGGGGATCGTCAACAGCTTCATCAGCCTCTTCAAGGACACGAGCCTGGTCCTCATCATCGGCATCTTCGACCTGCTCGGCATCGTCCAGCTCAACTTTGCCGATTCGAACTGGGCCGGACCGGCCATCCCGGCGACCGGCTATGTCTTCGCGGCGGCGGTGTTCTGGCTCTTCTGTTTCTCGATGTCGCGCTATTCGATCTATACCGAACGACGCCTCAATACCGGCCACAAGCGCTAGGGTGGAGAACCAAACGACATGTCCGATCGTATGACAATGTCCGCCAGAGCCGACGGTCAGGGCAAGATGCAGACCGGCGACGTCGCCATCGAGATGAGCGGCGTCAACAAATGGTACGGCGACTTTCACGTCCTCAAGAACATCAACCTGAGAGTGATGGGCCGCGAGCGCATCGTCATCTGCGGCCCGTCCGGTTCGGGCAAGTCGACCATGATCCGCTGCGTCAACCGGCTGGAGGAGCATCAGGCGGGCAAGATCGTCGTCGACGGGATCGAACTCACCAACGACCTCAAGCGCATCGACGAGATCCGGCGCGAGGTCGGCATGGTCTTCCAGCACTTCAATCTGTTTCCTCACCTCACCATCCTCGAGAACTGCACGCTGGCGCCGATCTGGGTGCGCAAGATGTCGAAGAAGGATGCGGAAGCGGTCGCGATGAACTACCTGCAGCGCGTCCGCATTCCGGAGCAGGCGAACAAGTATCCCGGCCAGCTCTCCGGCGGCCAGCAGCAGCGCGTGGCGATCGCGCGGGCGCTCTGCATGAGCCCGCGCATCATGCTCTTCGACGAGCCGACTTCGGCGCTCGACCCGGAAATGATCAAGGAAGTGCTGGACGTGATGGTCGACCTCGCCAACGAGGGCATGACCATGCTGGTGGTGACGCACGAAATGGGCTTTGCCCGCCAGGTGGCGAACCGCATCATCTTCATGGATGCCGGCCAGATCGTCGAGCAGAACAGCCCGACCGAGTTCTTCACCAATCCGCAGCACGAGCGGACGAAGCTGTTCCTGAGCCAGATCCTGCACTGAGGCGCGAAGCGCGCCTCAACCCCCTCAAGTTCGCAAGGCTCGCCGGATCCGGGTCCATCAGGCCCGCGACATTTCACCGATCGTCCCCGCGCATGCGGGGACCCAGCCGGGGAAAGGGCGCATTGCGAAGGAAGAGACGATGGAGGAATATCCCGGAACCGCCCCCACGCTTTGCCGGAACTGGCTGGGTCCCCCGCGTGCGCGGACGATCGGACCGATGCTCGAGCCGGCAACAAGCGGGGTGAGGTGAGCCGGCGCTCGCTATCGGAAGTCGAATCGAAACGGGCGGCGCTGGAGCGCCGCCCGATCGGAATTTGTCGTGGTGCCTACCCGTTGCTGGCGTTCAGCAGCGGCGTGATGTTCCGCACCGTCACGCGGCGGTTCTGGCGCTCGGGGCCCTCGGTCGGCACCTTCAGGTATTGCTCGCCGTAGCCCTGGGTGACCAGGTTCTCGGGCGGCACGCCGTAGTACCGGCTCAGAATATCGGCGACTGATTCCGCCCGCCGGTCGGACAGCGCCAGGTTGGCGACATCCGAGCCGACCGCATCGGTATGCCCTTCGATCAGGTACACCTGCCGCGGATCGCGGGCGATGATCGCCGACATCGCGCGGCCGATCGAGGCCAGCGCCTCGATCTGGTCGGGCGGCACCGTCGCCTGGCCGAACTCGAACGTGACGGTATCGACGTCGATCCGGCGGACTTTCTCGCGCAGCCTCTCGCTGTCGCGGATTTCCTCCAGCGAGTAGGGCCGGGTTACCTGCTCGACCGGCGGTGCGATCAATGTCTGTTCGATCGTGCGCTCGTCGGCGCGCCGGCTTTCGACGATGTAGTCCTCGCGCGGAATATTGAGGATGATCGGCGGCAGGCGCTTGAAGAAGTCCACCACCAGGTCGCGCTTGTTGGGCGTCTCGGGTCCGCGCTGCGTGCTGTCGAAGAGGACGATGACGCGGCCGTCCGGGAGTCGCTTCGAGCGCTTCAGGGTGTTGCCGTCGCGGTCGAGAACGACGATCAGCTGCGTCCCGTCCGGCCGGTTGATCGTGGTGACGGTCGTGCCGTCGGGCATGCGTCGGGTGTCACCGCGCTCACGGTCCTTGTCGCGGAAGAAGCGGGCGTTCTCGTCATGCCGGATGATCAGGTCGCCGGTCTCGTCGCGAACGATGACGCGGCCGTCCGGGCTCTTGGGCGGAGGCGTCCCGCTTGCTGCCTTCGACTCGTCGATCACCGGCACCGGGTCGTTCGAGACGACCGGCGGCGGCGTGCCCGGAGCCGGCGGCGTGCCCGGGGCGGGCGGATTGGCCGCGACCGGCGGGGTGGCCGGCTCGGCAGGATTCGCGGCGACGGGAGGAGTGCCCGGCGCGGGCGGCGTGCCGGCGATGGGCGGACGCGGCTTCTTGTCCTTGCCGGGCGGGTTGGTGGCGACGGGTGGAACCGGCTTCGCCGGCTCCGTCGAGGCAGCGGGCGGGGTCGCAGGCTCGGCCGGAGCGACCGGGGTCACCGCCACAGGCGGCGGCGCGGGCTCGGCCGGAGCGGTGGGCTCGACCGCCACGGGCGGCGGCGCAGGCTCGGCCGGAGCGGCCGGTTCGACCGCAACGGGAGGCGGCGTAGGCTTCGCCGGAGCGGCGGGCTCGACCGCGACGGGCGGCGGCGCTGGCTCGGCCGGAGCGGCGGGCTCGGCCGCGACGGGTGGAGGAGCGGGCTCGGC